>Ga0272442_10009551_pt1 | contig 12111 bp, 5 predicted proteins | sample SSMForm2O_FD_200262 | JGI IMG/M metagenome (GOLD analysis project Ga0272442, IMG submission 200262) | Marine sediment archaeal communities from Little Sippewissett salt marsh, Falmouth, MA, United States - SSM-Form-2O | ecosystem: Environmental > Aquatic > Marine > Wetlands > Sediment ... | reverse complement strand
ACGCAACCAGCGGTCGCGCACAAGGCCGGATTTTCCACCTGCAATGTCCGTCAGTTTAAGCATCTGGGATCGAATGCGCCTTTGCTCGACTTTTGTCTGTGCTCTCTCCAGCTTTTCACGTAGTTCATCCCAACCCTTTGGAACTCGAAGATGGTTCGGTGTCAATTCCGCGATGGACTTGCGTATCGTAAACTCACCAGTCAAGTTCCCATGCTTATCAATCACTGGCCCAAATTGTGTGTCATTATGCAGTGCCCCGGTTATCTTCCGCTTCTCAGGTCGGTGTGCAACCACTAGCTTCTTCCACTCCCTCATCACATCTGCGCGAAAAGAATCAAAATCGCCCCATGGCGGATTTAATGGTTTGCGTTTTGCCTGTTCAAATCCTTGCGACCTTGCCAGTTCTTCTCTCTCTGCTGCATGCGCAAGCTCACTCAAACGCTCAGGACCGCTCAATGTGATCACTACAGCATCTATCGCGTGATTACGATGATCTGCACGATTTTTCTTACCTTGCTGTTCCCGATCCTTACTGTCCGGGAATAAGCCCCAGTCGCGTCGTAATATAGATGTATAACGACCCTTAGTTGAGAAAACATGACGACTCCCTCCATCGATATTTCCGTATAACGTTTTTTCTAACCATCCTACAACCTGACGTGACGCATATGCTGTGTCTGTCAACTGAGACTCAACAAATTTATCCAAGTCCGGTACCTCTTTGTGGAGGTTATCCCATTTAACTTTATTCTCCTTTAAAAGGTGTCTCAGGCGCCTTTCTAAAAGGTTAAATTCATCCTTTGTAAACCATTCCATCGGAGTCTTATTTCCTTTTCCTCGATTGCATCTTGTATGACAGAGGACTAAGTTGTTCAAATGACTGTTTCCTCCACGGCTCTCCGGAATTATATGGTCTATTTCGACACCCTTGCCGTTCGCTGCGTCGGCTTCGGTTATTGCGTCTTCATCATTGTCACAATAGGCGCACCGAAACCTTTGTTCTCGGCTCAAGAGAACTCTGTCAACGGCTTTCCTTTGTTGTGTCTTGGTTTCTTCCTTCAGATTGAACTTTTTAATAATTTCCTTACGTTCCTTTTCCCTCGCACGATTCTGAGCCAATTGCTTATTCCTTACAAAGGCGCTCTGCCTTGCCTCCCGCGCCAACTCGACAACAACTCGATCTGGTTTCGCTCTAAACGTTCGAAGATAGGCTTGAATATGCCGTCGTACTTCGTGAATCGCCTTGCGAACGACTGGATTGCTTATATCCTCTGGAGCGGGCGGCAACATATCCGGATGCTTTTCCAAGTATTGACGGGCTCTCCTATTCTCTACCTGTGCTGTGAATGAATAGCGCTCCCGCTGCGCATCGCTTGCTCCGTTTGTTGCGTCTTCTACAAATAGTTTTCGCGCTTCGTTAACGGTGTATCCCTCTTTCATATAAGGCAGCAGATTCATAATCGCTTTCCGCGAATAATTCACCCGGTCATCTATCTTTGGCCGTTTCCTCCACGCCTCAATAAATTGCTCTGTCTGTTGCTCATTGAAGCCCCACCACTTTGGGCAACCTTTCATTAGCTGTTCTACATCTTTTTTCTCTTGTGGATCAAATTTGAGAATTCCTTTATTTATTGAGTTCTGTTTTTTTTCTTCAAATTTGCCCCATTCTTCTTTTTCGATTGCGCCAATCACTTCTCGCTTGAACCAATTTGTGTTCAGCCCACGCTTGGGGTCCTTTTCCAAGCTAAGTGTGTACTGAGCTTTCTTCTCGCCTTTATCTATCCCTAGTGCTCTACGAATTGTCGCCTCACTTGCTGTCTTTTGCTTCTCCAGGGATGCTATCACTTTCTCTCGTTCTTCTTTTGTTAATGATCGCTTTAATTCTCCTCGCGGCATTATCCTAATATTATTTACTGTCTCTAAAACAAGAAATTCCTGCGCATACATATCTGCTCTGGGACATTTCATATCCGTTGGCTCTAAATCACAACGAGCCATTGTCCCTACATCCCAGTATGTTTTTCTCTGACCAAAAAGTATGCCTTTGTAACGCCAAGTTGCATCACCTTCAGGATTATCCAATTGTCTCCTGTATTCTTGAGTGAGAACTTTCGCCAATTCACCCCCGAATGACTTCTGCTTTTCCCAGAGCTTATCAAACTCATCCCAAATCAAATATCTATCGGCACAGAATTCGTAAGTACCCTCGCCTGTTGCCTTCTTGCGGTTTCTTATCGCTCCCCGGATTATTTTCCCTTTTATGCCAATATTCTTTGTACGCTCTTCAAATTTAATCGCCATCAATTGCCCGAATGTTTCCGAACCTGTGTCCGTCATCGCTTTGTGTGTATCACTTATTGCTTCCTTAATTTTACCTGTATCCTCGTCTTTCTCATTAATGTCAAAGCCATACGCTCCCCTTCGCTGCGCCAAGTGTAGTAAAACTCGACCGAATTCATAAGGTGTAAGCGCGCGGCTCAATCCCTCTTTCCGAAGAATCCATGGATTAAGATGCTCAAGCCATTTCTTCTCTGCCTCTTTTTCTTTTGGCATCCATCCTTTTTCTAAAAGAAATCTGCGTAACTGATGTTTCCTCTCCGCACGTCGATTTGTTATTTTCCTTTGGCTTCTATATCCTCTTCTTGTCTGGTTTTTGGGTGTTCCTCGCTTCGTATCTGATTCTTCCACCCCCGCTGGAAAGACGCTGTCTCCCAGCTTGATACGTTTGCTTTTCAAATCAATCCATGCCGAACCGACCGAATTGCTTCCGATATCCAAACCGAGTGTCGTTGAATACATTTTTCCTCTCCAAATAATTATTTTTTTGTTGACATAATATCCTTTTCGAAGGTATTCATATAGTATTGTAACTGATCCGTGTCTGTGTGTTTTCCACAATAAGATGAAAAATTCGCAGGCACCAGCCTTCGGGCGACCGCCGTAGCGCATGCGACCCATGTCCTGCGGCTTTTTTCATCATCGTGCTTGTCATAACAAGTAAGATTTCGTAAGAAATCTCGCAGGCACTGCCCCATTGGGCGTTTTCCCAAATGCCCAATGGGGTAAACCTTTTTAAGTACAAATCCCGAAAACTCGACACTATCACACCCACCCGGCAAAATCAACCCTTTTTGATTCGTCTTTTGTATTTCGTATGTTGTATATCGTTCAAGTCTGAAGGACACAGTGAAGGACACAGGGTCACATCTCGAATTAAAAATTGTTTTCCGTGGCTCATATATTTCATAGCATTCCGCGTTTATCTTGTAAAAATCCTCTAAAAAAATAGAATTCCCTTGACTTCGAGGTAATAATTTAGTATAATATATAACAATTAGAATACAGAATACAGAATACAGAATACAGAATACAGAATACAGAATACAGAATTTTGACAACAGACAACAGAGCGCAGAGCGCAGCCGTAAGAAATCATCCAGTTCATCCCGTTATCCTGTCGGGCTTATCTAAAAAACGAACCCAATGCCGGCCTATGGCCGGAGGCCTTCGCGCCCCATTCGGCTACGCTCAGGGCATGCTTCGTGGCAAAAAACGTTCAAAAAGTACTCAAAGATGCACAAGTTTTTACAAAAATTCACAAAAATTCACAAAAACCATCAAAAACCATGTCAAAAATTCGCGTATCGGCGGTTCCGTTTGAAAGAAACGAACCCAATTCACTCCTCCTTAATGAGTTCGCGTTCATGAGCGGTTTCATCTGAAAAAACGAAGCCAATCTACGCCCAAAGGGGTAGGGCGGATGACGGGCGTCGGAACTCTCAGATCGGGGACCAGCTTGTGATTGACAATCGGGGGATTGTTGATTATTATTCGGTCCTTGATAGCCGATATGTCTATGGAGTCTATACGACAAAGGGCGGCGGATTGATGGCCGTCGCTATGTCCATTTTAACTTATTCGACGTGAGAGACAGATATGCAAGTTGAGCCATTCAAGGCATTTAGGTTCGATGCGAGCGTCGTGGGCGATGCCGGCGATTGTATCGCTCCGCCTTACGACGTCATCAGCGACGCCCAGCAGGAGCAACTCTATCAGAGGAATCCGTATAACCTCGTCCGTATTATCAAGGGCAAGCTGAGCTCACAGGATGACGGCGAGGATAACCAATACACGCGGGCCGCGACGCTTCTGAGCGACTGGATCGACGAGGGCGTGCTGAAACAGGATCCGGACGAGGCGATCTACGCTTATGAGCAGGATTTTAAATTGGCCGGCAAGCGATACCAGCGCTATAGCTTCATCGCACTGGGCAAACTCGAAGAATTCGGCGATGTGGTCAAACCTCACGAAGAAGTCTTCAAAAAGGCGATGATCGACCGGTTCAATTTGAAGCAGGCGACCTCGGCGGATTTCGGTTTGGTTTTCATGCTCTATGAAGACCCTCGGAAGGTCGCTGAGATGATCATGGAACAAGCGTCCTTCAGCAAGCCGCTGATTGATTTCGTCGATGAGCAGAATGTGCGGCATCGCCTGTTCGCGATTTCCGCAAAGGAGAAAATCCAGAAAATTGTGGATATGATGAGCAACCAAAGCTGCATCATCGCCGACGGGCACCATCGTTATACCACGGGTTTGCGCTATGCCGAAGAAAACAACACCCCGGCGGCCCGGTATCAAATGTTAGCTTTCGCCAACGTTCTCCAGAATGGCCTGATCGTCCTGGCCACCCACCGCATCGTCTATAATCTCGGCGGCTTCGATATGAAACAGCTTCTGTCCGATCTCGAAGAGCGATTCGACGTGGTCGAATTCGGATTCGATTCGGCCAGGGCCAAAACACAGGCCCGTCAGGACATGCTCGACCGAATGCGTGCCGAACATGAAAACGATAAGAATGCCTTCGGGATATACGCCTCGGATGATGCTTTTTATGTGGCCGTATTGAAAGATCCGCGGGCCATGGATACCGTCGTACCCGACAAGAGTCCGGGCTGGAGGACGCTGGACGTTTCCATCCTGCATACACTTATTCTGGAGGAGGTGCTGGGTCTCGACGAAGAAAAGCAGACACAAGGAAAGAACATTCAATACGTGAAAGACACGCCCACGGCGATTGACGACTCCATCGACCGAATCGACGCCGGGCGGGCGCAGGTGGCCTTTTTTATGAACCCGGTCAAGATACAACAACTCAAGATGGTGACCGACGCCGGGGAACGCATGCCTCAGAAATCCACGTATTTCTATCCGAAGGTGTACTCCGGCTTGACGATCAATAAATTGACGGATATGCAATGTACCGTTGCCGATTGTGGAACGGAATCGAAAATTGCAAATCGAGAATCATAAATTTTTAGGAAGATGATATGGTAGATTGGACGAACCCTCCAAGATTGTTCATTCCCGGACCGGTCAAAGTCAACGACGACGTCTCGCAACAATTGTCGCGCCCGACGTTGGGCCATCGCGGCAAGGAATACGCTCAACTCCACGGTGAAACGGTGGACATGCTCAAAAAGATTCTCTTCACCGAGCAAAACATCTTTCTCTCGACGTCCTCGGCCTCCGGCATATGGGAAGCGGCTATCCGTAACTGTGTCGATTTTGACGAAGTTGTCCTCTGTACCTGTTGCGGTGCTTTCAGCGATAAGTGGGCCAACGTCGCTCAAAGCTGCGGGAGGAATATCGAAGCGCTGAAGGTCGATTGGGGCCAGCCGACGACGGTCGAGATGATCGACGAGAAACTGGCGACCGGTCAATTTGCCGCCGTCACGCTCGTCTATAACGAAACGAGCACCGGCCTGACGAATCCGGTTTACGATATCAGCAAGATGATGAAAGATAAATATCCCGACGTGCTCGTCTTCGTCGATGCCGTCAGCGGGATGGTGGGCCTGCCGATGCACTTCGACGAGCTTGGGTGGGACGTTGTGTTTGCCTCGGTTCAGAAGGCCTTTGCGATTCCGCCGGGTCTGGCGGTGGCCGCGGTGAGCAACAGGGCGTTGGAAAAGAGCAAGAGCGTTCCCGGTCGAGGGTATTATTTCGACTTCCAGCAGTTTGCCAAGCAGGCCGCGAAGAACCAGACGCCCACCACGCCGGCCGTCCCCCATATCATGGCCCTGAATTACCAGTGCAAGAAGCTGCTTGAAGAGGGCATGGAAAACGTCTGGAAACGGCATAAGGAGATGGGCGAGTTCGTGCGGGCCTGGGCCAAGGCGAATTTCGACCTCTTCTGCGAGGAACAATACGCCTCGAATACACTAACTACAGTCAAGAACACCAGGGGCATCAACGTCGCCGAGACTATCGCGGCCATACAGGCCAAGCACAATACGATCTTCGGCAACGGCTACGGCAAGCTCAAAGAACAAACCTTCAGAATCGCTCACATGGGTGACATCACCCTCGACGACCTAAAAGAACTGCTCACCTGGATCGACGAAGAAATCAACTGAATTAATAAGCCCCCAGGCGTAACATTAACTCGTGTCTGGGGGCTTTTTTACCTTTTGCTCCGTGATGGCTATAGTCGTCAAATCTGTACCGATCAAAGAGATTTCATGTAGCCCGTAACGGGCATTGCCATTTTTGGTTGCTGGCCCTCATCTGGAAGGCCGTCATCGTCACCGTCCTGGTCGGCATCGTAGATTGACACATCGCCTATGAACTCGACTGTATCGGGTGCCGTCATCGTCCATGTGCCCTCCAAGATCAGGATGTGTAAGACAGTAGGCTTGGGCTTTGTATCCTTTCTCACATAGCTTACGCATTTGACCTGCCAGGTGTCAGATCCTGTTCTGACATAGGCACCGTTCCAAGGTGTCCAAGATTCTGCATCTGGCCATAGTCCGTTTGCGGTGAAGTCAGGATTTATGTCTGTCGCAATGCAGAATCCCTTGCCGGATCTTGGATCTTCAGGACTAATCGTCACGATGTCAATCGCATCTGTTGGATCCGTATCGACCGTCTGAAGCCACGCTCCCGCCAGAGAATAGACCGACATGGGATCCGGCGGCCAAGCGGCTTGTGCGAGCACGTTCCAACCGGTCGTTAACATCAAGGCCACAATGCCAAGGGTTAATATCATAACAATGTTTCTCTTTTTGTTCATGGTCGTACCTCCTTTTCAAAGTGGTTAGCTTCTCCGACGGATACGCACCGTCGACACATTAATTTTGCCAGATATTGTAAACGTTCTTTTCTCCAGCCTCATTCTTTCATGACTTTTCTATATGGTTATACCGGGAAATTTTGCGATCCTGCGCAAAATCATTATATCCGTGACTTTTTTCGATCTGAAAACTCGATTCACGTTTTAAAATAGGAGTTGCAAGCGTTGACAAGGAGAGCTATGCCGAATAGAGTAGTGCTTGTTAATGCATGTATATTTGCTGCATGGCAATGTTGCTTGTTCTTACAGCCGAGCCTGTATAGGCAACGCCCCTGGGAGTTCAAGAAACCTTGAAGCGAAAGGATTATACCGATATGGGGGGGATGGGCGCTTCGTTCCTGACGACTCACTGGTCGTTATTGGGAAGGATAGGCTCCGAAGGGGGCGGCGACGAGCGAATTCTGATCGGCTTGCTTCTCGAAAGATACTGGAAACCCGTTTACTGCTATTTACGTCGCAAAGGCTACGATAATGAGCAAGCCAAGGATCTGACCCAAGGTTTCTTTCACGAGATCGTTCTCGGTCATCATTTGTTCGAGACCGCGGATAAATCCAAAGGCCGGTTCCGTACGTATTTGCTGGTGTCGCTGGATCGATACCTGATAAAAGTCAGACAAAAAGAACTGGCCCAAAAACGCATCCTCAAAGACAAACTCGTTCCTTTTCATATCATGAATGAGACCGAACTACCTTCTGTTGTATCCGAACTTGCCCCGGAGGACTCGTTCAATTATGCCTGGGTTTCAACATTGTTGGAGCAGGTATTAGAACAAGTAGAGAGCCAATGCCATAGAGATGGTTTGAGTACGCACTGGTATCTTTTTAGTGAGAGGATATTAGAACCGATTCTAACTGCACAGAATCCACTGTCACTGGATAAGCTGTGCCGTAACCACCAGGTAGAGAATACCGCAAAAGCGTCTAATATGATCATAACGGTCAAGCGGCGGTTCGCTGCAATTTTACAGAAACACCTGCGTGACCTTGTGGCTTCTGATGAACAGGTACGCGAAGAACTTGAAGAAATCAAGAGATATTTTCCAAATATAGCGCAGGATGGTAAGTAACTTCGGTATATTAATATGGGCGACCTGTCTACATTATGAGAGTAGATATTAGAATACCGCAAACAAATGAGAAAGATACGCATATTCGGTGTGAAACTCAGACAAGTGGCTGAACTTCTTTCTGTTGCTGACGAGCACATTGACAATTCTCAATCCGCCCAGCAGCCTTTGCCAGATAAGCATAAAACCGACACGAATCAGGATAAAAGTTCTGGAAAACAAGATCCGAAATTCCAAGAATTCCCAATTTCTGCAATTCCCACAGATGGGGCATTGGAACAGCCCGGTAGTTGGATAGGTCGTTACAAGCTGCTCTCCGTGCTCGGTGAAGGCGGTATGGGCATGGTCTATCTTGCAGAGCAGCAACATCCATTTAAACGACAGTTCGCCTTAAAGATCATCAAACCGGGTATGGATTCTAAGGCAGTCATCGCTCGTTTCGAGATGGAACAGCAGGCTCTGGCCCTGTTAGAACATCCACACGTGGCCCATATTCACGATGCCGGATTGACGCAAAACGGCAGACCGTACTTTGTGATGGAACATGTTAAAGGAATTCCTATTACAGAGTATAGCGACAATCACAGACTGACTCTCGAAGAAAGATTGTCTTTATTTCTGCATGTTTGTGAGGCCATCCAGTATGCTCATCAAAAGGGAATTATACATCGCGATATAAAACCATCCAATATACTTGTTACTTGCGAAGACGACGAAGCAGTACCCAAAGTTATTGATTTTGGTCTGGCTAGAGCTCTCAGTTTGCCGCTGACTGAGAGGACTTTCCACACTCAGCAGGGACAGTTTGTGGGAACCCCGCAATATATGAGTCCGGAACAGGTCGATCCTGATAATCTGGACATTGACACTCGAACGGATGTTTACTCGCTTGGATTAGTGCTATACGAGCTCCTGGTTGGTGTTTTACCCTTCGATCCCAGAGCTTTCAACCAGGGAGGGGCAGAGCGTATCCGCAAAATTATCTGCGAGCAGGATCCTGAAACCCCAAGTACGAGACTTATCAAGACATCATTAGAAGAATCAATCGTGCTGGCTCAAAAACGTCGAAGCGCTTTGCAGACACTGAAGCGAAAGCTTCGAAGCGACCTGGATTGGATAGCACTTAAAGCATTAGAGAAAGACCGAACACGACGCTATAGCACAATTGAAGCTCTGGCTATAGATATCCGTAACTACCTAAGCAATCAGCCCGTCAGCGCCGCCCCGCCGGGTACTGTCTATCAAACCAGAAAATTCATCCGTCGTCATAGACAGACTCTTGTCGTGTTGGGAATGATAGCCCTGATTTTGGTTGCCGGACTGCTCATAGCCATTATGTCTATTAGATCTTCAAGACAAAACAAATACGCCGAGTCGCTGGAGCATCAGAATGTTCTGGTCCAGGCAGAGACTCTCGCAGGCAACAACAGGTGCGAGCAGGCACATGCAATAATCAGACCGCTTCTGAACAGCCGTCACGTGAAAAGACGTGCAAAGCTGCTTCAGGCGAAAATCTTATTGAGACAGAACCAGGTCGAAGAAGCTGCTGCCGAACTGGAAGATCTACTTAATGAACCGGATGCGATCGCCGGTCAGGCTCATTTTCTACTCGCAAATATCTACTATGATGAAGATCCCTGGGCACCCGACAGGACCAAGGAATATCAGGCCAAACGTCAATACCACAACGAACAGGCAGAGCGACTTATTGCCGATACTGCTGATTATTTCTTCCTTCAGGCAAGGGCGTCATATGATGTACGCAAGAGGCTCGAGCATTTAAGCAGGGCATTGAAGATCGACGTCAGTCATTATGACTCACTCAGAGCACGGGCATATATCTACTACTCACAGAGTGACTATCCTAAGATGATAGAGGATGCTTCACAGATGATCGTGGTTCGCCGTGGCGATTCCACCGGCTACCTTCTCAGAGCTATAGCTCGTCGAGAGCAGGGCCGATTAGATGAAGCCATAGCAGATCACAATGAAGCTGTCTTACTGGTTCCGGACGATCCGGTATTGTACAACCATCGTAGTGAGACTTACGTACGTATGGGTCGGCATGCCAGCGCTTTAGCAGATGCGCAGCAGGCGGCAAAACTTGATCCGAATAATCTTCATTATGATGGGATTGTCTTCTCACTCATGATCGCATGCGGTCAGTATGAGCAAGCACGACAATGCTACGAGAACTTAATCAATCAGCCAGGAGTGGCTCTTGAATACAGTCCTTTTATGCCGAGTGTGGGAGACTGGAATACAAAAGAATTTTTTAACTTCATCGTGGCCGGATACACATTCTGGACTCTTGCGCCGCAGATGTCCTGGCAAATTCCGCCGAAGCAAACGCTAAGTGCCCCATTATGGGCTATGCGGGAAGCTACAGATTTCTATATACAGTTGAACCAGTATTCCAGACGCATCATAGAAGAAGGTTTTAATTCGAGCTGGTCCCCGGATGGGGCAAAAATAGTCTATAGTGCAGGCACACACTGGGCCAGTGCTGTTGCGATTTATAACGTAAAGGCTGATACAACCGAAATCCTGACAGCTCCAGGTAAAAACCCGCAATGGTCTCCGGACGGGCGCACTATTGCGTTCGTTCGAGACCGTCAGAGCTTAGCAATGGATGCCGTTACCTTAATGGGACATATTCCCACATCAGAGCGAAGAAGAACAGGTGGGCGGCTGAATACTACTGAAGAAGTCTGGCTGATCGATATAGCCAGCGGCGAGCTGCGACGGATTGCGGAAGGCTCCGGACCCAAATGGAGTGATGATTCGAAACTAATCTACTATCATTCAGGCCGCGCGTTGCTTTCTGCTCAAGTAGAAGAGGATAATCCGATACATGCAACCATTATTGAGCCTTCAGGTTTTTCCTCTTTAATATCGCCCGATGGTCGATACTTAGCCGAAGCTGACTTCCGTTGGTTGCGTGTCCGGGATATGCTTAAAGGAAAGGTTATTTCGCAATGGCTTGCACCACCCTTTCCGGCCACTGGCCTTATATTCAATTGGAGCCCGGATAGTCGGGAGTTGAGCATTGGTGGTTATCCCACATGCAGAATGGGGCTATGGATTCTTGATATCCAAACAGGCCAAGCACGCCGAATGCTGGACGGCCACATCATGTCGGCGACCTGGTCGCCGGACCGCTCCAAAATGGCCATCGTGACGGGCCCGCCGCACATTGAGATTTGGTTGGCCGAACTGGATCCGAATCAACCGACCGCTCTGGCTCTCGGGGACGGCCGGACCATCGAGGAACATTGTCGCGAATTAATTGAATACTACAGTCGGGGCGTCGCCGCCGATCCGAACTACATCGACAGCCACTTACGGCGAACTGACGCGGCTCTATGGATAGAAGATAGCCGATCTCCACATTTTTTAGAGGAGTTGGACCGCGCCTTCCAATGCACGCCGTACGAGGCCGCCGGCTGTATCGCTCGCACCCAGGCTATCCTCGCTGGGCCCGCGAAATATCGGGACAGACTCCTTCCTCTGGCCCTTCTTCTGGCCCGCAAGGCCGTAGAGAAAGAACCAGACAATCCCGAATATCAAAAAGTCCTGGACGAAATGCTTCAACTTCAACGATGAAAGTATTTTGCTGGGAATGAAATTATGACAACGTGGCCGAGACCATCGCGGCTATACAGGCCAAGCACAATACGATCTTCGGCAACGGCTACGGCAAGCTCAAAGAGCAAACGTTCAGAATCGCTCATATGGGTGACATCACTCTCGATGACCTGAAAGAGTTGCTCGCCTGGATTGATGAGGAACTCGGTTAAAATACTTAGGGCTTGGTGACGCATTTCCAAAGATCTAATTGCTAAGGCTTTACGTTCAGGATATACTGCTTCAAGTGCATGGTAAATAAAGAATACGGTTCAAAAGGTTTGC
>Ga0272442_10009550_pt1 | contig 12112 bp, 9 predicted proteins | sample SSMForm2O_FD_200262 | JGI IMG/M metagenome (GOLD analysis project Ga0272442, IMG submission 200262) | Marine sediment archaeal communities from Little Sippewissett salt marsh, Falmouth, MA, United States - SSM-Form-2O | ecosystem: Environmental > Aquatic > Marine > Wetlands > Sediment ... | reverse complement strand
CGTGTTCTTGACCCAGGTGTAGCTTCTCTGTCCTCCGTCACGCCGGTACCATGAATAAAAATGCTTTACGTTCCAACCTCGATAACGACTTTCGTACTGTTGGGCAAGCGCAATAACTTCGTCCACGCGAGCGCGACGTGATGATACCTGCGTCAAACGTTTATCCAGCAGACCCTCCAGCCCGTGCTCTTCGTAACGATTTATGTAACGGCGGAACGTTCTACCGCATACTCCCACTATCCGCGCTGCTTCTTCCTGCGTTAATCGACCTTCTGTCCATACACTGTATGCTTCTTCAAAACGCATCTTCCGGATCTCCTGCAATATCTCTGTCCGTCTCATGGCCACCTCCTCGTGACCATTATCGACCGGACAGGTTATGTGCTACAAACCCGGACAGATTACCTGCTTCTTACACTTATCTTAAAATTCATTGACAAATATGCTTTAAAATGATTTCATAATAGTGCTTATCGTTGGGGGGGGATATTCCAACTATACATATCTAATGTTACTTTGTTGATTATTGATAAAGCGTTGAGCTGCATTCAAAACCTCTCGGTTATCATGATGTCAAGGTCCTATATTTACATATTTAATGTAGGGACTTAAGGAGTCAATAACCCGGCATCTTTTGAACTGAAATGGAAAAGGGCGGTTATACAGCGCAGAATAGTACCCCGCAGAAACGAGGACCATTGTCTTCGCACTATGTGTTTGTATGACAATTACTTATTGATATATACTTAAAGTAATATCTAAGATATTTACATATCAGATCTGAGATGATTAGGGTTTATACAGATTTTTTATAATCAAGGTTGCGTTAAACTATGAATAACAATCACATATGCCTGCCGCAAAAATGCGGGCAACAATAAAGAAAGCAGCTATTATCGAAGTTACCGCCAGTGGTGATTTTATGCTCGGAGCAAACAACGTTGTGTTATTTCCTGGTTCCGTTTATGGCTTTGCTGCCTGTCTAACGGAAGATGAAATACGAGCACTCTTCAACGAAGCATCTCAAACGCGTTCTCACACGTCATAATTTGAAAGGTAAATCTTTTTTACTTATGAGTGAGTGCATGAATGTCTGCTTTTCTTAGAGACAGCATAGGATGTAATCGAATTACCCTTGATAGCATAAGCCCCGCATACCACATTTTCACTGGGCAATACATGTGAGGAGTGTTTTGCAAGTGGAAGGTGAAGGGCGTGGTTATTTCCTGATAGAGTAATAAGAGATTTCGAACCCTTCAATTCAGAATTTAGCCGATTGTGCCACCGGCATATTTTGGCTTATATAACGAGCGGTTGAAAGGGCAGGTTCGATGAGACCAGCCGGTCAGCACGATACGAATCACGACGCCAAGGGGTCGTCTTTGGAGGGTGGAAAACGGCATCGCGCGAATGATAGGGAATTATAGACGCGTGCAGGAATCACACTCTTGATTTTGGGGTCTTCTTTTGGGCAATGAGAATAATCCTTCATTCACCGAAAGCCATCGACTGTAAAAAGGAGGACACCAATGAAACGAAAATTTATTTTAAGTATTGGAATGTTTGCATTGGCAATGCTTGTTTTACCGACGCTTGTAGTTGCAGGCACCGGCCGTTTCTTGGTTAAATGGCATGATTTGCAGCTTTATTATCCACACGGCATTGCCACGGGCCCGAACGAAAACGTTTACGTTGCTGACACTCATAATCACCGTGTCAAGGTTATTAACAGTTCAGGCACCTTCATAACCAAATGGGGTGTGGAAGGAATCGGCGACGGGCAGTTCAAGTGGCCGAAGGATATTGCTGTGGGTCAAGACGGAAGCGTCTACGTTGCCGACACTCAAAATCACCGCATCCAGGTGTTCGACAGTTCAGGAACCTTCGTAACCAAGTGGGGTAAGTATGGAACCGGCGACGGGCAATTCTACAATCCAAACGGCATTGCTGTGGGGCAGGATGGAAGCGTCTACGTTGCCGACACCGATAATCACCGCATCCAGGTGTTTGACCGTGTGGGAACCTTTATTACCACATGGGGCAGCCGTGGAACCGGCGACGGGCAGTTCGAGGGTCCGGTCGGTATTACCGTAGGCCCGGACGGTGATATCTACGTTGTTGATGGCAACAACCATCGCATCCAGGTGTTTGACAGGGCAGGGACCTTCATAACCACATGGGGTAGCTACGGTTACGGAGATGGGCAGTTTCGGTGTCCCCGTGATATTGCTGTAAGCCCGAATGGCGATGTCTACGTGGTTGACTGGAACCACCGCATCCAGGTATTTGACCGTGCGGGGAACTTCTTAATTACATGGGGCAGTTATGGAACCGATGAAGGGCGGTTAAGGTATCCACAGGGTGTTGCCGCTGGTCCGTACGGTAACATCTATGTTGTTGACAGCTGGAACAATCGCATCCAGGTGTTCGATTATGTGGGGACCTTCACAACCATATGGGGCAGCCAGGGTATGGTGACGGGCTGTTCGTATATCCGGATGGCAGCGTCTATGTTGTTAGCACTTCCACCACCGCATCAAGGTAATTGAGGGACTCTACTTTGGCGCTGAGGCACCCTGTGCCAGTGAAGTCCTGATTGTTTCAACCCCGGTGGTCGTAAGGGCGCCCGTCACACCGAGTGAGATGCTGGATGATACCACGATGCTTTTGCGGTTTACCCGTGCTTGCCAATAATCTTCCCAATGTCTTCTTTCGAAACTTTCAGTTCATATATGAATGTCTGTTCCCCATTTATCTTAAATATATTCACCCTTTCAGAACAATCGACCAGATGCCGAGCGATACACGTGATTAATGCTTTCAGCAGATATAAAAGTTGGCGCGTGTGCGTTCGCTAGTTACCTGCCTTTTTCAGCATTACATTTATGGCCATTGCTCCCGAGAGACCTTTTCGGACATCAAAGATTACCCGTTGCCCCTCATACAAACTTCCCGTCCATCCTGTTTTGATCTCACTGTAATGTACAAATACTTTATTACCTTCCTCATCTCGAATAACACCAAAGCCCGTTTCATTATTGAAGATTAAAACCGTTCCCTGCGGCATCGAAAAAATACCTCCATTTTAATTGATGAAAAAATATTTATTACTTCTGTCAGCCCGGATAATTACGAATTCGTTGTCATGATTTAATAAAATCGTGGGTTACAGCTGCACGGGTGTACCTCCTCATATAAGTGGTTGATGTGAAAACAATTTTGTCACTTTCAAATAAGCTGCAGTCGCTTTGACCGTCGAACCACGACATTCTGCATTCTGGTTTTTGCCTGTGGCATCGGGGTGTATGGATGAATCGGGTCTTCTCCGGTTACGGCATCTTGAGCCCGACGGGCCAGTTCACCTGTGTTATAAAGGATTTGAATACCGACAAGATCAGTCTCTTTAAGGAAACATTTTCACCTTGCGATCTCCCGCAGTTTTTCGTGATCCATGATTATGCACCACACGCTGTCATGGGGCTGTGAACGCCGCTGTTTTCAGTTTTTATAGTTTTCTCTCGTAATTATCCGGAATCGTTGCTTCCGTTCTTGTTTTGCCTGACACGCAACACAGAGCCTTGTGCCCGGTCGTGCCAGAAGGCGCTTTACGGGGATTTTCTTTCCACAGTCCAGACATATGCCGTAGTCGTTGTCGTTGACATGATCAAGTGCCTCTCTTAGTTCTGTGATGCGGGCATCAACCCGTCTTCTGAGGATGAGGCGGAGGTCCCTTTCGATAGTGATTTGTACCTGTTCAAGTATTTCGACAGGCCGATCCGAAGGTTCAGGCAACTTTTGCCTGACTTGCGGTCCATAGATGCATTCAGCTAATTCTTCCCTGAGGTTGTTTTTTAGGAATTCAATTTCCCGGTACGTCATATTCCCCCCTGCGTTTTCCCGTTTAACCGGTTTTCATGCTTATCAAACAATAACGACAGAATTTTTGGCATCCCCAAAAGGTGTTGGGACATATCGATCCGCATTTACGGCATTCTCCCATTGTGTTTGATCGATCAAGTACCTGAACTGGTATTCTCTTCCCGTGTCAAGATCGATCGTTAATGTAAATGATCCATCCTTTCCTTTTTTCATTGGGGTTGCGGTGAGTGCCCAATTGTTAAACTCGCCCACAAGATGGGCTGACATGGCGCCGTTGATCGCTTCTCCAGATAACCCGAAGGTGACCTTGCAGACGGGCCTGCTTTTTAGAAATTGTTTTTTAAGAATCATGATGATCTCCTTTCGATGTCTATCCAATACTCCACCTTGGAATCCCTCTTTGCGGAGTACTTGTTCATTTAGAGAGTATCGGTGCGAGTACATAAAAGAAACGTCTCATCCCTCCCTTTGCTGCCCCGGGTGTTTCTTTTTTGACTGACCAATACTGCTGTCTCACGTTGGCAGTCGTCAGACCATTCTTGCCCTTTTCAGTATCGTGATTAAAATAATAAAGGGGATATTTCTGAAATACAATATCGGTTGAATTCTAAGTATATACTAGGTAAATACTGGCATTATGCGAGTGATGACAAGTGTGATTGCAGGTTGGCCTTTCTATGCGTCAGCCCGAGTTTTTTTCTGATATTGTCTCGGTGATAATTAATGGCACTCACGGAAATGTGCAATAAGTCGGCCATCTCTTTGGTGGTTTTACCCTCTTTAATAAGATTTGCTATCTGAATCTCCTTCGGGGTCAGCTTGTATTGGTCAAGGGTAAGATTGCGCAGGAAAGGAGATATGATATTGTTTAAATTTGCTTCAAGAATGTCGAGGTATTGTGCCTGTTCAGATTTATGGCCGCACGTTTTCACTTTTTCTATATACGGTATGATCAGCTCCCTGACATTCGAAAAAATGCACCCCTGAAGCTCTTTTTTATCCATTTCCCTGTGTTCCAGAAGTACTTTCAAGGCGGTATTGGTTTCCTCGAGATGGCGGGATTTGAGCTTCAGCTCCTCTTCAGCCTGTTTACGTTGCGTAATGTCGCGGGTGATACCCAGTATCTCTGTGAGCCTCCCCTCTGAATCCCGGAGAAATGTCATATTAACCTCGGTCCAGATAGTCGAACCGTCTTTACGGATCATTTCAAGTTCGAGAGTAGTGAGCCCTGCCAGATTCCCTGGCTTCGCCTGTTCTCGTGCCATTCCCTGGCTAAAGGCCTTCATCGCGGTTTTATAGGAGGCGGGGGTTAATATATTCCTTAATGTCTGTTTCATGGCTTCATCAGCACGATAACCTCTTAATTTTTCCACAGACGGGCTTACATAGGTTGCCTTCAGATTCGTATCCATGGTCCAGATGATATCCGATATGTTTTCGGCGAGGAGACGGTATTTCGCTTCACTTTCCCGGATTTCTTCATCAAGACGCTTGAGATTGGTAATATCTAAAAACGAGGCAATGCTTCGTTTGGTCTCAGGAATTATTGCGACAGTGGAGAGTATTTCCTTTTTATTGCCGTAACGGTCGGTGAATCTGAATTCATAGGTTCTCGGAGGAATCGTCGGGTCGATTCTTCGGAGCTTATGATATTCCTTCATTCTTGCCAGATCGTATTTTTCAACAAATGCTGTCCATTTTTTCTTGCCCTCTATTTCCTGTTTCGTATAACCAGTTATTGTTTCAAACTCTTCGTTTATCATGAGAATCGTCATATCTTCGTCGACAATAACGGTCGCCGTCCCCGTCGTTTCAAAAAGAGTCCGGTACAATTTTTCTGATTTGGAGAGTCTTTCCTGAATTTCCAGATGCTCCGTGATATCTTCTACCATTTCGATTGCCCCCGTCACATTACCGGCTTTATCTTTAATGGGGGATGAAATGATCCTGTAATTTCTGATTTGACTGCCAAGCGGGGTTTCGGTGACGGATTCGTGGATCTCACCGTCCTGTAGTGTTAAGTATGTGGGGCAATACGAGCAGATGGTGTCTCTTGGGGGATCATTAAATGTCCTGTAGCATATCGGCCGTGTCGAAACATCCACACGTGGAACCCATTTTCTCATCTGAGTGTTCAAATCGAGAATCTCCATGTCGGGACTGATAAGGGAAACGCCGATTGCAATGTTGTCGATTACGGCTCTGTATCTTGCTTCTGATGTCCTAAGTGCCTCATCGGCCTGTTTGCGCTCCGTAATGTCTTCAAATGTTGTAACAACCCTCTTCTGTGCCAGGATGTCGCCTATTCTGGAAGAAATCGCCCGGCAGAAGATTTCCTTCCCGTCCTTTCGAATGTAAGGAAACCGGGGTTCTCTGATATCAATGGTTTTATTTTCAAGTTCAGCATAGACCGCCTTACCAATTTCTTCGAATTCTTCGTCACTGCGGAATAAGATTCTAGTGGTTTTCCCGATAACCTCGTAAGGTTTCCACCCAAACACTCTTTCTACAGCAGCATTGACAAAAATGATCCGGCGATTTTCCAAACCAAAGAGGGCATGAGGTACAGATGTCAGGATTGAAGATTCGAGTATTTTTTGCTTTTCAAGTTCCTTCCTCGTCTCTTTGTTTTCGGTTATGTCCATGGTATTGCCGAGAATCGCCCGTTTCCCCTTATAATAGATCGGCACCACACTTTCCATAAGCCATCTTACCTGTCCATTTTTGTCTATAATTCTGTATTCGTATGGTGCAGACTGCTTTTTCTTAATCATCCTGATTGCATTTTCTTTTACCATCTCACGATCTTCAGGATGAACGTAGTTCAGTATGTAAGATCCCAGCAATTCTTCTATTGAATAACCCGAATATCGTGGTATGTGGGGATTGGCAAAGACAATCGTTCGATTCTGAACAATATAAACGCCGATCTGTAAGCTGTTTGCCAGGGTATGATAAAGGTTTTTCGCTGGTTTACGTTCAGTAATATCGGCAAGCGATACAATGCTCTTATCCGTTCCCGAAATCGTGGTGATGGTGACACTAACATCCTTAAGATTTTTGTCTTTTGCCACGAACCGGGCTTCATATTGCCATGGAGGGGCATTCGAAGCGCTGCTTTTAGGCTGATGATATTTTTTTATTTTATAGAAGTCGTCTTCAACGAAGAATTCTGGCCATGATTTCTTTCCCTCAACATCTTTTCTCGAAAAACCGGATAACCTCGAAAATTGGTCATTAATCAAAGACACGGACATGTTGTCTTCAATTACAGCCATGGCAGTTCCAGCGTTTTCAAAGATGGCTTGGTACATTTGATTTCACCTCCATGATGGGGATTGGCTTAACTCCGGACCATGAAACGTTCACTTGGTAAGATAAAGCCTTTTCACGGAGATAGAATTTCAAGGAAAAATTCGATACGAGTGTTGACGGTGTCTGATGGATTGCTGCCTGTTCCCGACACCTAGTATAGCGACAATAATATGCATCAATCAAGCTGTTTTTCATCCTTAATACATGAATTTTGTGATAATAGTGGTACAAGTATTAATATGTTCATTTTAATTATTTGCGAAAGTGGTCTGGCCTTCCGTTCATTTCATCCTGTATACGGGTGGTGACAATGATTGCAAATGGGATGAGCCGGGATGCCGGTTCCTTTGCTCCAACTAAATTGGAGAAGGGCCTAGAAATTCAACTGTCGACAGTTGATGATTATCGCTGAATCAGGCAACGCCAGGTAAAGGATGTGCATTGCACTTCTTTATTTCTTATGTGAATTATGAAATACAACCTGACGTGTCATCCCGGTGTTCCTTGACGATTGCCATTCGTGGACAGAACGGCACGCGTGGCAGTCCGCCTAGGCAAATATTGCAGCCAACGCGGAATCGCGCGAGATGACGGTCGCTTGTGTAGAGGACATGTTGCCTGAGGCGCGGAGCCGCAATTAATTTTCCCCGAAAAATGTCGAGATGTGATAATCACGCCTATGATGCGTCCGGATACTGCGAAAAGGTAGTGCGTGGATGCCCCGGTCATCTATAATTTACTGTATCTCATCGGTAGTGTGCGTGCGGCGCGCGAGGATCAGGGTGGCCTGACATGTTTTTTGCCCGTGCGGGATTTGATATGCGGGGGGCTGCCATAATTAGGGAAACATCTATCCCCAGAGCGTAAGTGGGGATAACGAATATGACGCATACGTCACTCAACTCCATGACGTGCTGTGTTCGTGATTATAGTATTGATGATGAACCGATAAGACCGAAAATGACGGCTATTGCAGGAGATTTGTATGATATCACAGCAGGTCCTCCATAAATTCTTTGGTTACGATACGTTCCGTGAGCATCAACGTGAAGTGATCGACAGGATCCTGGCCGGAAAGGATGCCTTTGTCTTGATGCCTACCGGCAGTGGCAAATCCCTTTGTTACCAGATTCCCGCAATCATGCGGGAGGGTGTCGGGGTGGTGATTTCACCCCTGATAGCCCTGATGCAGGATCAGGTTGAGGGATTGAGACAGAACGGCGTGCGGGCCGACTACCTGAATTCCAGCCTGTCTAAGGATACTGTCCGTCAGGTTGAAGCGCGTGTAATGGCCGGTGGGACCGATCTGCTCTACGTTGCACCGGAACGACTTTTGTCTTACCGGTTTCAGAATTTCCTGACCGGATTTCCGATTGCCCTGTTTGCCGTCGATGAGGCCCATTGCGTATCCCAGTGGGGGCATGATTTCCGACCGGAGTATCTGAAGATCGTTGAGGTTACCGCACGTCATCCCGGCGTGCCCCGCCTGGCCCTGACGGCAACTGCCGATGCCGTGACCCGGCAAGATATCCTCGAGAAACTGGATTTGGGCCGGGCAAAAGAGTTTGTGTCCAGCTTCGACCGGCCCAATATATATTATCGGGTGAGTTTAAAAGAAAAAGCAAAACGGCAGCTCCTCGCCTTCATCACGACGGAGCACCCGGGTGAGACGGGCATTGTATATTGCCGCAGCCGCAGGCGTGTCGATGATATTGCAGCCTGGCTGTCGCAGGAAGGCATCAACGCCGAATCCTATCATGCAGGCATGTCAGCCGAAGAGCGACAGGCGAAGCAGCGGCGCTTTGCCCGGGAGGATGCGATTGTGTTCGTGGCCACCATTGCGTTCGGACTGGGTATCGATCGGCCGGATGTGCGGTTTGTCGTCCATTATGATGTGCCGATGAACATGGAGGCCTACTACCAGGAAACCGGTCGGGCGGGCCGCGACGGTGAGCCGGCCGATGCCCTGATGTTCTATTCATTGGCCGACGTGGTTGCTGTTCGCCAGCTGCTCATCAGGTCGGACGGCTCAGAATCATTCAAGTGTGTCCAGCAACGCAAGTTGGAGACACTGTTAGGGTACTGTGAAACTACCGAGTGCCGGCGGCAGGTATTACTGCGTTATTTTGGCGAAACTATGGCTGAGCCATGCGGCAACTGCGGGACTTGCAAGGGGATGGTGAACTCATGGGACGGCACGGTGGCCGCCCAGATGGCATTATCCTGTGTCTATCGGACCGGGCAGTGTTTCGGTGCTGCGTACCTGACCGATGTGCTGACGGGCACTCGCAACGAGCGCATCACCCAGGCAGGCCATGACCGCCTCAAGACCTTCGGAGTGGGGAAAGATCTCTCCGCCGGAGAGTGGCGTTCGGTATTTCGACAACTGATGGCCGGGGGGTATCTGACGGTCGACTTGTCACAGAGAGCCGGGTTCAGGTTGACCGAGAAAAGTGTGCAGATCCTCACACAGGGGTGGACAATCAGGTTCCGCAGGGATGCCAGGCCCCCCAGGTCTGCAAGAAAAGGCTCCCGGAACGTGCAAGCCCGGCACGCATTGGCCGATGATCATACGGCCGGGCTCTTTGATGAGTTACGCCGTGTACGGCTTGATCTCGCCAGAGAACGGGAAATACCCGCCTATGTCATTTTTCACGACAAAACGCTGCAGGAGATGGCGATACAAAGACCACGGACCGTCGCGAGCCTTCTGCAGATCAGCGGCGTGGGCGAGCGGAAGGCAGAACAGTTTGGGGAGCTCTTTCTCAACGCAATCAGGCTGTGGGAGGATACTCAACACACTCAGATCGACACGTCATGGTCTTAACATGCGATTCCGGATAGAAAATATCAGTGCCACGGTGACAACGTTGGTGAAGACAAAGCAGACGGTCATATCCGAATCCGGATGTTCGTAATGGAGCGCATCATTTCAGTTCTTTTGTGCAGAGTGGTCAGATGGGTGGAGCAGGGGAGACGGCATGTACCCTAAACCAATGAGCTTTTTCGATCGGTTATGTGACGAAATGCTTCGGGATGATGTGTGTGTAACTGCATGTTGTCAAAGAATATTTGTTGCTTTATCGGTTCATCAAGTGTATAGGGAACCTAGAAAAAGAAGCCGTGATCAGTTCCCTTCGAAATGTCCTGCTGAAGCAAATTCAAATCTGTCCGATTATTGATCTTTATATGAATATAATACCGGGGCTTCTTGAAAAGAATACGGAGGATGCATAAAGTCAGAGGCGAAAATATCGATCACGATGCGACGTGAGATATCGAGCCCTTCTGAATTTATCTGACACTGGGATGTATGAAGACTGCGGTTCAAAAAAAGACAGACGACGACACATATAAGACACATACCGATTACAGTGAGGCACCTCGGCATGATGGCGCACAGTCTGCCGCATCGCCACGACGGGTTGAAAGGCACTGTGTCATCTGCAACGGCGGATGTGACGATGATGAACGCCTTTCGAACGGGACATTGTATCACCGGGACTGCTACCGGAATCTTGCCAGGGATACCTACAACAGGAGTTACCTCATAAAGGTGTATCGTGGCGAAATTGCTGCCCTGAAAGAGCAGATAGAACGCTCACAATCAATATTCCACACCATAAAGAATATTTTCTTCGGCAACGGATACAATGTCCACAGATTGACGGCACGCATTGAAGTCCTGCAGGGGCTCATTCAAGAAAATGCGAAAGAACGCTACCACAACATATCACTGCTGAAAAAACTCTACGATTTCTGGCCGACCACGCCGCCCGACTGGAGCTTCAGAAAAAAAGCGGTTTTGGCAATGCAGACCGTCTGCCGGCGATGCGGATCGCAGAGGCACCTTGTTGTCGTATATAAAATTCCTCTCTCCGAGGGAGGGAGCCACCGGATCGATAATCTCGAAGTGCTGTGTAAGCCCTGCTCCCGGAAGTGACGGGCTGATCCGCTGGGTTCCGGCATTATTCATTTTCGCCTGTACTCTACCTCAGGGTACGACGAGGCAGTGTGCTGCATACCCCTGTCGGTGCAGCGGATCTTATAAATAGTCTCCCCGTTTAAACTTCATGATTTCGACGGAGGAGGTGATGACGGTCCTGTTCAGGATGTCCTTCATCGTGTCTTCCTCAGGCAGCGATTCCAGCAGTGGAAGCAGATCGTCAAGCTCGCTTTCCATGCGCTCCACAACGGGGTTCATTTCTTTCAGGCCGACCATAGGGTCTGCCAACTTTTGCTTATACTGGTCGAGCACATTGAGAAAGTTCTCGACACGTTCGATATTGATTGCTTTATCCATGCCGGCGGCGAGATCGAATCCAGCGGGTGACAGTGTTTGCAGCGGCGGCAAGGTTGCAGGTGCGGCCGTTTCACCCGGTGCCGGGTGCATGGACTGCTGCAAAATCTTTTTGAACTCGTCCGGCGCTGCGGTGCCGGTTTTTTTGGTGCTCTGAATCGTACCGCTTTCCACGAGTTCGTGGGGTATAATTTTCATTCCTCAACCTCCTCATATGATGTCCATCGCATTGTGGCCGGTGTAAGGGCGGTGAAACGGGAAATATTTGCATCCCTGCCGGCAAAAAATTCATCCTGGTTGCCTGCCGAATCCGGCGGACTGCCTGTGCCCCGGGGCGTGTATGGGTGCACGATCCCTTGGCGTTATGGGTGGATTACATTTATAACATTCAGTAATAATTGCTGCATTACGATTATTTCACCGTCATGGGCGGTTACCGCCCCGTACGTCTGGCCGGGATACGCATACAGGAAAAAAGTGCCCGGTGTCCGGCTGTACAAGTTATTTTGCATATTGCATGCCAGACACTCATCCGGCTTTGACCGAGGCTGCTCATCCACAGTGTCTGGCACGATATTTGATAGAGAAATCATGACATATACTTATCGGATGAGGAAC
>Ga0272442_10009549_pt1 | contig 12112 bp, 13 predicted proteins | sample SSMForm2O_FD_200262 | JGI IMG/M metagenome (GOLD analysis project Ga0272442, IMG submission 200262) | Marine sediment archaeal communities from Little Sippewissett salt marsh, Falmouth, MA, United States - SSM-Form-2O | ecosystem: Environmental > Aquatic > Marine > Wetlands > Sediment ... | reverse complement strand
TTAACAATTTTTCAGATTTCAGAAAATAAGAAAATTGGATAAAAATGTGACAGGCCGGCTTTTTAACAGGTGAGTATTATCGATGAATCAACGAAGGAAAAGGAGATGTTATACATCTTCTCCGGAAAAGTATTTTTTTTGCTGGGTTAATCCCAGTACGGCATTCCAAAGATCCCCGTTCAGGTTGACTTTCTTACGCGCCAGCGTGGCCAGATGAATGGGAACGTGTGTGTAGGTATTGCTCCAGAATCCAACCACCATATTGGTTTTGCCGGCCATGGCTGCGTGTACTGCATGTTCGGCAAGCAGATGGCAAAAGATGGAATCCGTGCCCTGTGCGGGTACGCTTCGAATATAATAACTGGGATCGAAATATTTAATGTTCACTTCTTTGCCGCAGGATTCGAAATATTCAAGTATTTCCGTTTTCAACAGAAGTCCGATATCGTTCTTGATCCGATTGCCGGATTTGTCCCGCCTTTTCGGCTTCTTCTGAAACAGATTTTGTCCTGTGCCTTCTGCCACCACGATCACGGCATGGTCTTTTCCCTGATCAAACCGGCGTTCCAGCGCACGAAGCAGTCCGTGTTCACCTTCGAGAACCAGGGATTCTTCCGGGATGAGACAGATATTTACCACAGAGTTGGCGATCGAAGCGTAGCTGGCGATGAACCCCGAATCGCGGCCCATCAGTTTGACCAGACCGATTCCTTTGTATGCGCCTTTGGCTTCATTGTGTGCTGCTGTGATAATATCCGCCGATATGTAAATAGCCGTCTCAAAACCAAACGTTTTTTCCATGAAACTCAGATCATTGTCAATGGTTTTTGGCACACCAATGACGCTGATTTTTAATTTGCGTCTCAGAATTTCTTCCGCTATCTTCCGGGCACCCTGAAGTGTGCCGTCTCCGCCGATTGTGAACAGCAGATTGATGTTTTTTTCAGTCAGAGTATCCACCATATCACCAACCTTCTGATGCCCCCGGGAAGATCCCAGAATGGTACCTCCATCTTCATGGATTGTATCGACGTTATCCGGATTGAGGAGAATCGGGGGCAGATTATTCGATTTGGACAAACCGCGATATCCGAATCGTAATCCTTCTATCTGTTTCACTCCATAGCCCTGCCACAAGACATTGGTGATGTTTTTTATCACATCATTCAGTCCGGGACAGAGCCCGCCGCAGGTAATAATCGCAGCGCGTGTTTTATCAGGGTCATGAAAGATTTTGGATCTGGGCCCGGCCCGCTCAAATGCAGGCAGGTCTTTGCCGGACCGGAAAAGAGGAGTAAGCTCATGAAGTTTAATTGCGAAAGAGACATGCTCGTGCGGTTCGATAAACCGGCGTCCCCGGAAAGGGGAATCGATTGCAGGCTCTCCTAGCGACTGAATTTTAAAATTGTAGTTTTCAGGATGATTGATGACGTCTTTGTAATTCATGTTTTCCTCGATATGATAAAAGGCTGAAGCCTCAACTCCCTTTTTCTTGAATCCAGCTTACCAGTACAATCAGAATGAAAGCGCCGATGAAAGCCGGAATGAGTTCATAAATCCCGGATGAAGTCTTTAAAAATAATTTCCAGACGATGGTTATCAGTGTGCCGGCAATCATACCGCTTACAATACCGGTGCGAGTTGTTTTTTTCCAGTAGAGAGACAGGATCAATGCCGGACCGAATGCAGCCCCCAGACCGCCCCAGGCAAACAGAACCAGCCAAAAGATAATGTCTTTGGCCAGACAGGCGAGAATAAGCGCGATGACACCTGAGACGATGACGATCCACCGGCTTAATGACAGTTTGCTTGATTCTGACAGGGTTTTGTTCTTCCGGATGATTTTTTCATAAATATCCCGGATAAAAGTCGAAGCGACCACCAAAAGCTGAGAATCGGCGGTTGACAGAATTGCGGCGAAAATACCACCCGCCAATAGTCCATAAAACACGGGGCCAAAATACTGGCTGGAAAGTACCAGATAAATCATTTCAGGATTCTGTTCAGGCAAATTTTGGACTTCTGGAATGGCAGCCCGGCCAAGCAAACCAATCATCACCGCTCCCCACCCCATGAGGACGTTCCAGAAGGTGCCGATGACTGCAGATTTACGAAGCTGATCCGGATCGTTGATTGACATATATCTCACGATGATATGCGGTTGCCCTGGTGAGCCGAGCCCGATTCCCAGAAAGCCGATCAGCGCGCCGAATCCAATCGATAGCGGATCGATATGGGATGGATTCCAGGCGCGTAATGTGTTAAGCAGACATGATATCCCTCCTAAACGGACCAGACCGACTGTCGGAAATATCACCAGGCCAAAGAGCATGATGATAGCGCGAATCACGTCATTGTAGGCGACTGCAATAAATCCGCCCAGTGTCATGTAAATCAGAATCATCAAAGATGCAGTCACCAGGCTGGCGATAACAGGCATGCCTGTAGCTGTGCTTAGTGAATCGGCACCGGCTTTCAATTGTGCGGCCACATAAGCGGTAATAAATATACCGATAATCAGAGCCCCCGTTATCCGGATGAGATGACGGTTGTCCCGAAAACGCGATTCAAAATAATCGAGCAGGGTGATAGACTGATACGCTTCAGTCTGTGTGCGCAGTTTGCGCCCGATATAAATAAATTGAAACAGTTCGGCCAGCACATAACCGGTTACGGCCCAGACGGCACCCACGCCCATTTTATATGCCATGCCCGATACACCCAGCACCAGCCAGGACGAACGACCGGATGAAACTGCTGATAGAGCCACGACCAGTTTGTTCATGGTACGTCCGCCAATAAAGAAATCAGATTGATTTTTAGTCCTGTGTAATGTCAGGAATCCCACAATCACCGGGAAAAACAGCGTGAGAATAAAGATCAGCATTGCAATTGGATGATTGAGCTGTTCATAAACATTCATGGATCAGGTCTCCTGTTTTCCAGACAGATAATAAAGCACTAACGACAGTCCGATGATCAGCATTGGTAAGATGATAAGCACAGCCAAAGCCTGAAACATGGTATCCCTCACTTCATTGGGTTATGAATTCAAATAATTATCAGATAAATCAAACGGAATTTTAGTCTCCTCCGCAGACCACACTTAATGCCACGGATACTTCTTTTTTATCATCCGCATTGAAATAACAATGCGGTTCCGTACCCCAGAAAAAGATGGCGTCTCCCTTTTTCAGAACCGCAGTGACATCACTGATTATAATGCCTATGGTTCCAGTCAGACAAAATAGAAGCTCTTCTCCTGGATGGGTTATTTTTTCTTTGGTTTCCTTGCTGAAAATTTCCATCACTTTTGCACCGAGCTGCCCTTCGGGCAGACGATAATTTAAATCTCCAATGGTCATGCCGTGACAGACATCCATCTGAACACGGTCGGTTCGGGGGATTTGTTTGGTTCCCGATTTATTGTGACCGGTCTCATGTTTTTGAATATCATAATCCCGTCCCTTTACCAGTCTGTCTTCCATCAGGTGAAGAGGTGAAATCCCAAGCACGGCACAGATTTTATAGATGGTTTCCATTCGGGTGGGAATGCCCTTTTCAAAACGAACCACGGTGTTTTTATTGACACCGGCCGCTTTGGCCAGATGTTCGATGCTGAATTGTTTTTCGATGCGGATACGCTGGGCGCGTTTTCCCAGGGTTAAAGGATCGAACATGACAGGTTGTGTGTGATTCAAGGTGTTGGTCTCCATTGTGGTATGAATCTTCATATAGAATATACAAAAATACATCCATCGTAACAAAATAAAAAATTAATCGTAATTGGTAAAGCATATAAAAATAGTATTTTTTTCTTGACTTAGTATATACTAATTAGTATATTACTTCCCAAGTTTAACGAAATAAATTTTCAGAGGGAATAGAATCATGATGAACGCTTCTGCAGTAAAGAAGATAGCGAAGTGTCCTGGAGCCGCTTTATATGGCATTTGCACCTGTGAATCGATTCGAAAAGGCGCCTGAAGGATTTGTTACAATGCAATTTCAGTGGGTGCTTTGGATGGAGTCACTGTGAATCAGTTTAAATGCCGATCTTATGCTTATACGACTTCAAAGCGGAGTCACGGTCTGTTTCAATGCAAACCGTGCCGGAAAGTCTGTCCGGATTATCTGGGGATAAAATGAAAAGCCCTGAAAAGGAGCTCAATATGAGTGACCACCGTTTTCAAACCATGGCAGAAGATTATGACATACTCGCACCGGTTATGGTTCCGTATTACGGCTTTATGCAAAGCCTGATGATGGATTATTTGAGAATTGAAGAGGCAAACAATCCGGTTGTCGTGGATCTCGGGGCCGGAAGCGGTTCTTTTCTGGAACGGATTTTACAGCGTAATTCTTCGGCACAATGTTATTATATAGATCTATCGCAAGCTTTTATGAAAGTGGCCAAAAAAAAATTGCAGCGATATCAGGATCGCATTCACTATATTCTTGCAGATTTAGAAGACGGGTGGTCCGACCGGTTGCCGGTCAATGCTGATTATGTTTTTTCCATGTCGGCCATTCATCATCTGGAAAATCATGAAAAGCAGCGATTGTACAAGTGCTGCTTCGACTTGCTGAATCCTGGCGGATGGCTGGTGAATATTGACGAGATGAAAACGATTTATGCAGATGCCTATTTCAACAGCCTGTATTATTGGGATCAATACGGACAGGCACAGGGGAAGCGGCTTCATGGTAAATATTTAAAGACTTACTGGAAGTGGCAGGATCACTTTCGGCAGTGGAAAATCCGCAATATCGGGAACTTCGGACAACCGAAAAAAAAGGGGGATGACATACATGAGTCATTCCTGCTGCAGATGGCATGGATGAAAGAGATCGGTTTCCAGCAGGTCGATCTGTTTGGAAAAATTTATTTATGGTGCATCATCGGAGGGAAAAAACCAAAATAATCATAGTCAAGTGTCTGATTCATTTTATGCAATACATCCGGACATGGCGTTTCAGCTTTATTGAAATGAATTTACAGGAGTTTTAGAATATGAAAAAATACAGAATCGGTATCGTCGGTATAGGTGCTGTCGGTACAGAGATGGTTCGCATACTTCGGGAACGGCGATTCCCTGCCGGGGAGATACGCATTTTCGCCCGTTCAGAACGCGATGTGACCATTGCAGGAGAAACCTTCCATGTGGAAACAGCGAGTCCCGGGGCATTTGAGGGTTTGGATTTTGCACTTTTTGCCGGTACCGAGGGTGCCAGGGGCGCTTCGCAGCGCTTCGGATGGGAAGCAGTTGAACGTGGAGTGATTGTCATTGATAATGGGGATGATTTTCGTATGGATGATCGTGTTCCGCTGGTGATTCCTGAGATTAATCCGGGAGCCCTCCGGCACCATCGCGGTTTTATAGCAAACCCGAACTGCAGCACTATCATTGCACTGATGGCCCTGGCGCCGCTTCATCATGCGAACAGGATTCGACGGTTTATCGCATCCACCTATCAATCCGTCTCAGGGTCTGGACGCGCAGCAGTTCGGGAGCTGGAACAGCAGCTCAGGGATTATGTTCATGGGAACAAGTTGCAATGGCATACGTATCCCCATCAAATCGCACTGAATGTTATTCCGCAAATCGGTAGTCCGAGTCTCGAGCTGGTAGGCTATACCAGTGAAGAGGCCAAGCTGTTGTTTGAGACCCGAAAGATCCTTGGGAACGACAGCATTCAGGTATCTGCCACCTGTGCGCGGGTTCCGGTATTTATCGGACACGGAATCGTTCTTCATATCGAGTTTGACAAGCCTGTCACACCGGATGAAGCCCAGCGGATTTTATCAAACGCACCCGGAATTTCGGTTGTGGATGATTTGGAAAATCATCAGTATCCACTGGTAATCAATGCGGCCGGACAGGATCATTGTCTCGTGGGCCGTATCCGTCAGGATCCGAGTGTGGAACACGGTCTGATTCTTTATGTTGCCGGAGACAATCTGCGTAAAGGGGCAGCACTGAATGCGATACAGATCGCAGAAACCATTATCCAAATGGATTGAGGATGATTAGTGAATTTTACCAATGCGTATGCAGACAGTATTCGGGCTGAAGCGTATGCCCAGCTTGAGTTTCCCGGGTGTTATTATCTGGCCTACCGGGACTTGCCGGAGATTATCCTGCGCCATGTTACCGGCAAAAATGCACTCGATTTTGGATGCGGTACCGGCCGGTCGTCCCGTTTTTTAAAAAGGCTCGGTTTTAAGGTCATTGGTGTGGATATTGCTGAAAATATGATTTCGATTGCCAGGAAGGCGGATCCGCAAGGGGATTATCGTTTGATTAGAGAAGGGCAGTTGGATGGGCTGGAAAAGGAATCGTTTGATCTGATACAGGCGATTTTTACATTTGATAATATTCCGGGTAAGGATATTCGGATGTGCCTGATGAGTCAATTAAAATCCGTGTTGAAATCTGATGGAGCTATTCTGCTGTTAGATTCGACTCCAGAGATCTATTTTCATGAATGGACTTCCTTTTCAACGCAGAATTTTCCAGAAAACCGTGAAAAAATGAGCGGCGAGAAACTGAAGATTGTGATTACAGATACGAACGATCACCGGCCAGTTGCAGATATTATCTGGTGGGATTCGGATTATCGGAATCTGTTCCGAAATACCGGACTCAGCCTCATCGCTTCATACAAGCCGCTGGGAAGAGCGAATGATCCGATTGATTGGGTGAATGAAACCGAGATTGCCCCTTGGATCATTTATATATTGAGGAAATCCGAATGAAAAAGATCCGATTCTATCAGGTGGACGCTTTTACACATCAAAAATTTAAGGGCAATCCGGCGGGAGTTGTACCGGAGGCGGATGGATTATCCGAAGATCAGATGCAGGAAATCGCCCGGGAAATGAACAATTCCGAAACCGCATTTATGCTTTCTCCAGATGCTTCGGATCATGATGTGCGTGTCCGTTTTTTCACGCCATTGACCGAGGTGCCATCCTGCGGGCATGCAACTATTGCGGCCCATTATGTGTACGCGATGGAAAAGGGACTGCACAATTGCACGGTGGTTCAGAAAATTGGCGCAGGTATTTTACCTGTGGAGATTCAGAATCATCGGTACGATTATAAAATGTTCATGACTCAAGGCAAGATTTCATTTTTTGAACCGTTTGCCGGAGAAATTGAAAATAAAATTTTGAAATCTCTGGATCTCGATCCTGAACAAAGGGAACCGCGTTGTCCGATGCAGATCGTTTCCACCGGCCATTCCAAAATAATCATCGGAATCCGCAATCGATCCGTGCTCAATGCACTTCAGCCGAATATGTCCGAATTGGCTGACATCAGCCAATCGATTCAATGTAACGGTTATTTTGTATTTACTTTTGATTCTGATTCGAAGGATATTTTGACGCATGGCCGTATGTTTGCCCCGTCCATCGGGATCAATGAGGATCCGGTGACAGGCAACGCCAACGGTCCTCTGGGAGCGTACATTGTGAAGCATCAGTTGCGCCCGACACTGTATGATTCATTTTCATTTCGCGGCAAACAGGGAGAAGCGATGGGTCGTCCGGGTGTGGTGGATGTCAACGTCAAGATTGTCAATCAAGCACCGGTTTCCGTGAATGTCGGCGGACAGGCGGTGATTTTATTTCAGACAGAGATCGAGATTTGATTGATTTTCTGAGGTATTTTACATGACACCTGGATGAGATCAGAGCCTTGATTTATAAGGATCGGCCCGGTTCTGGCTTTTAATGGATTGATTGACGAAACAGGGAGATTGAATGATAAAGAATATTGGAATTATCGGTGTTGGAGGTGTCGGTGGGTATTTCGGCGGAAAACTGGTGAAAGGATTGTCTCGAAATCCGGCCCTTAAAATATATTTTATCGCTCGCGGTGCTCACCTCGAAGCGATTCGAAATCATGGATTGACATTATCCACTGCCGATGGAGAAGACATGACATGTATGCCCGCACTGGCCACAGATCAGATTGAAATGCTCCCCCCGCTGGATGTTTGCCTGGTATGTGTGAAATCCTTTGATCTGAACAATGCAATGGTCCGGTTAAAATCTGTTATCCATGCGAGCACATGGATCATTCCGCTTTTAAATGGAGTGGATATTTACGAAAGAATACGAAATATCTTGAATAAAGGGATTATCTTTCCCGGGTGTGTTTATGTGGGCACACATATTGAATGTCCTGGTAAAGTGGTTCAGCGGGGTGGCGCCTGTAAAATTTTGTTTGGAAAAGATCCGAAATGTGCGAATACGGTTCCTGAAGAATTTATACGCCTTGCAGAAGAGAGCCGTGTCCGGTATGAATGGATGGACAATCCTTATCCGGAAATCTGGAAGAAATTTTTATTTATTGCCGCGTTCGGCATGGTGGGCGCTTGTTATAATCGAACACTCGGGCAAATCATTCAGGATGAATCATGCATCCGCGATGTTCGCTCGATTATGCATGAGATTGTCCATGTCGCTCAAAAAAAGGGTATTTGTCTGGAGGACGCGGCTATTAAAGAGGCCAATCAAAAAGCGTTTCAGTTTCCGCCTGATGCGAAGTGCTCCTTTCACCGGGATTTTGAGCAGGCGGACAAACCGGATGAGCGGGATCTGTTCGGAAACACCATCATTCGTATGGCTGAGGTGATGAACGTCCAGGTTCCTGTGACAAAACAGATCGTCGACCGACTTGAATCCCTGAAACCGAATGCAGGATTGTAAAAGAAGAAACAAGAATCAAGGAAAGCAGTGGGCCAATTGAATGATTGAGTCGATGGTTTGAAGGTCTGAAACATAAAGAAAATATTCAAGAATCAAGAGAAAAGAATAAAAGAATAAAAATCTTTTAATTTTTAATTGTGAGGGGGAATGATCGGGATAAAATGTATTGTATGCGAGAAGGCGAATAAAAAACAAACAGTCGAATTATTGTGATTATTACAGATAAAAGTAAACAATGAGAGTGAATCATGCAAGGTAAGGAAAAAGTTATAAGCGCTTTTAAGCATACCGAATGGGCAGATGCCCTACTGGCCAAAGCGTATTGTGACCAGGCGGATCACCTGATCCAGGATCGGCCCAGGTTGCTGGCTCTGCTTCAGCTCTTTTACAAAATTTTTCTGGGGCAGCGGACCAGGATAAAAGTGCTGGACCTGGGCTGTGGAGACGGTATTCTCGGTTCTACACTGAAAAATTTTGATCCATACATTGACTTGTCTGCCTGGGATGGCTCGGAAGATATGCTGATGGCTGCAAAGGCACGCTTATCTGCATGGCCTGATGTGAAGTATCAGCAGATCACCTTTCAGGAAATCATTCATAAAACGGATTTGGAAAGTGGATATGATTTTATTGTTTCCTCTTTTGCCATTCATCATCTCAGGCATAAAGAGAAACGAGCCCTGTTTGCACAAATTCAGCAGCTTTTAAACACAGGGGGATTTTTCCTGAATTTGGATACGGTCCAGCCGGATCATCCTGTCTATGAGACATTCTATAATGAAGTCTGGAGAGACTGGCTGCATCAACGTCAGGAACAATTCCTTTTGGATGAAGACATACTGACAACGCCTGAGAGAGCAAAAGCAAAACCGGAAAATCAATACGAGCCACTTTCTGTACAGATCCGTTTCTTGGAAGAAGTCGGATTTAATGATGTGGAATGTTTTTACAGGGCCGGGATGTTTGCAATGTATGGAGGGAGGAAATAAGAAAAAAACATAGGAATATAAGGGAAATAGGGGAAATATGGCTGTTGAGGCGTTGGTTGAGAGAAACGGTGAGACGGAGAATAGGAGAAAAAAAAGTTAAAAGTCAAGAACTAAGAATTAAAGAACAAAAAAATCCTTACTTTTTGAATTACAAGAGCGGATTATAGGGATAAAATGGATTGTTTGCGAAAAGAGACATGCTGAGAACCAGGAGAAAATGAAATGAAATCTGAAGTTGCAGAAATGGCGCACGCACATTTTAAATCCGGTCTGAACTGTGCGGAATCTGTATTACAATCTGTTTTAGAGTATACGGATGGTCATCAGGGGAGTGCTTACTATCGGCTGGCCACACCATTTGGTGGTGGGATCGGAGGCTGTCATGAAGAGCTTTGCGGCGCCTTGTCCGGCGGCGTAATGGCCATCGGTTATCTGACAGGCCGGAATCATCCTGATCAGGACGAAACTCTTTCGAGGGAAATTGCTGTCTGCCTGCGTAACCGGTTTCAGGAATACATAAGCTGCACACAATGCCGGTCAGTACTGGACCGGCTGGGTCCTCAGGAAAATTCGCATCAATGCGCCTATCTGGTAGCGCACACAGCCGGATGGGTGATAGACCTACTGAAACAATATAAACTGATTTCTGTAAAGGAAGAATACAATGCAAAGAAAACTCAGGTTTGTGATTAGTGATGTGTTTGCCGAATCCAAATACACCGGCAATCAGCTGGCCACATTTTTGGATGCGTCGTCTCTGACTGATGATGAAATGCAGCAGATGACCCGGGAGATCCATTTTTCCGAAACCACATTTATTTTTCCGGTGCCTCAGGAAAACGGCGGATACCGTGTGCGTATATTCACACCCGGATGCGAGGTGGATTTCGCGGGGCATCCGACTTTGGGTACAGCATCCGTGATTCGAGACCATCTTGTGCGGGAGCCTGTCGATCGGGTTCTGCTCAATCTTAATGTCGGGCCGGTGCCGGTGACATGGCAGGATCCGCAAAACAAGGACGGACTGCTGTGGATGAAACAGGTCGAACCTGTATTCGGGGAACAAATGGATGCGGCCAGGATGGCCGAAGTGCTTGGGCTTGATCCTGACAATCTGGATGCGAGATGGCCGGTGGAATCTGTATCAACAGGTCTGGCGCATTACATTGTACCCCTGAAAAATAAAATTGCACTTCAAAAGGCGAAAATTCAGCATGGTTTCTATGATCCACTGATAAATCAGTCGGATACCAAAAGTATTCTGATATTCTGTCCGGAAGGATACAATGATACACAGACGCTGGGTGTCCGTGTGTTCGATGATTATTACGGCATTCCCGAAGATCCGGCCACAGGAAGCGGCAACGGATGCCTGGCCGCCTATCTGGTCAGGCACCGGTATTTTGGATCGGAGTCCATCGATATTCAAATCGGTCAGGGGTATGAGATCGGACGCCCTTCTACTCTGGCGCTGAAGGCGGCTGCAAATCAGGACGGGATTCAGGTGCAGGTGGGCGGCAAAGTGTTGCAGATTGCAGAAGGATTATGGGATTGATCAAATCGGTGAAGAAAGGATAACGAGAATTGAGTCAGGCAGTTAAAGCGAAATGGGACGCTGAAGCATACGCCAAGCATTCATCCGCCCAGGCGAAATGGGCGGGTGAATTATTATCAAAACTCAAATTGAAGGGTAATGAATGTGTAATCGATATCGGATGCGGCAACGGCCGGAACACCCATGAAATCGCCAGCCGATTGCCTTCAGGTTCAGTGGTCGGCATTGATTCATCTGATAGTATGATTTCTTTGGCGAAGCGATCCTGGCAGAGACACAATTTGTCATTTCAGACCATGGATGCCGCGAACATCAATCTGGACCGACAATTTGATGTGGCATTCTCAAATGCGGTTCTACACTGGATTGAAAATCATCAGGCTGTTTTAACAGGTTTGAAACAACATCTGAATCCAAATGCACGGATTTTGTTACAGATGGGTGGTTATGGGAATGCCCGGGACATTGTTGAGGTGTTTGAGTCGATTATAGCCTCCTGCACATGGTCCGTATATTTTCATGATTTTCAATTTCCCTATTATTTTTACAAACATGGAGATTATGAAAAGTGGCTGCCGGAGTGCGGTTACCAGGCATTGCGTACTGATCTGATTTTCAAAGATATGATTCATGAATCTGTTTCCGGTCTCAAAGGATGGCTGATTACCACCTGGTTCCCGTATACGGACCGGGTGCCTGAAGATCGCAGGGATATATTCCTGGATCAGATTATTCAGACGTATCTGGCCGGACGTCCACTGGATCAATATGGCCGGACACATGTTCATATGGTGCGGCTTGAGGTGGAGGCGAAGGTTTCCGGGTAAAAATAGTCATCAGTCAAAG
>Ga0272442_10009548_pt1 | contig 12113 bp, 9 predicted proteins | sample SSMForm2O_FD_200262 | JGI IMG/M metagenome (GOLD analysis project Ga0272442, IMG submission 200262) | Marine sediment archaeal communities from Little Sippewissett salt marsh, Falmouth, MA, United States - SSM-Form-2O | ecosystem: Environmental > Aquatic > Marine > Wetlands > Sediment ... | reverse complement strand
AGAGGCGGCCGCACTCTGCCCTGTGAGGCCGATTGCCCGGAATTCCACTCATGTCAACCCGGGCCGCCCCGAATCGCGGATTCACGTATCTGCAATTGACAGCTAAATAGCTATCAGGCAAGATGTGAGGGTGGCTACCATAACTGTCAGAGTGGATGAAAACCTGAAACGGGACTTCAAGGTGTTGTGCGTGAAGCAGAACATCAGTATCCAGGACGCCATTCGCCTGTGCATGGAAGAGGCGATTCGCATCGGCGGGTTTTCCCACAATAGTGATTAGAATCCGGTAAAATTCCTTGCCGGGGAGGCTTGTTCAGGCTATAGTCCTATAGCCAGCTTGACAGCAAGATGGCTTGCCATGCCCTCCGGTACGGACTCCGGGGAGGTCGGCAACTCGGGGTTACCGGAGGAAGGCGTTGCAGCGGAAAATCGGCGATTATCTGATCAGGATCAAGGCCATGACCCCCGCCCAGGTGGCGGCGGTATTGGAAAAGCAGGACAGTGGTGACGGACGCGCCTTCACCGAGGTCGCCGCCGGGCTGGGCTATTTGAAGCAGGATGCTTTCGCGCATTATCTAACCGCCGCCCGGCCCTGCCGCTTCTCCCCCTACTGTCACTTCTACAACATCAAAAAGATGACTCCCAACCAGCTTCACCTCAAGAACATATTCTGCCTGCAATGGCCCCAACGCTGCGCCATCTATCAGCGCCTGCGGGCGGGGAAGCCGGTCTCCCGCACCCTCTGGCCGGGCTCGAGCATAAAAGACAATTAATTCCACCCGCGTTGAAACGGGCCGCGCCAACCCTCTCTTCTCCAGCGGCGTGTTTACAGCCGCACCAGCGGCTTCTATAATGATAGCAGGCAGCCGCCTCCGAGGAGAAGGGAATGATGAATCTGCCGACCATGGCTTTTATGGTGCCTATCGTTGCCATCCTTGCCGGCACAGCTATGATCACCGCCATCACCGTAAGCATTATCAGGGTTGCCTCCAGGGAGAAAGTGGCGAGAAAGACCGGGGTACCCGCCGAGTTGCTGGCCCGCCTGAAAGCTCTTGAAGAGCGGCTTGCGGACCAGGAGGCGGTTGTCGGCAAGCTGCGGGAAGAGAACGCCTTTCTGGTGAAGCTTCTGGAAAAGGGCCGGGAAGGGGAGTGAGGGCGGGCAGGAAGGACCCAGCCCTGGCGCGGCGCTTTCCGTTTTCACCGGCCAATAATCCAGACTTTTCTGAGAAGTAAGAGTGCCTGCAGAGTTTTATTGCGCGCGCATCTCTGCACTTTGTTCGGCGCGAAAGCACTATCCTTGCGAAACAGCAGTCATCGGCATATTATCCCGGGCGTCCGGACCACAACCTGCCCTTGACAACGGACCATATGCCCAATATCTGGAGACACGGCGGTGTCCGCCTGGCACACGCCGGATGGTTTTTCTCCTTTCGATTACATTTATATAAGCACTTTCCTTGCATTCTCGCTAAATTAAGATATAATTTAGCTGTATAATTCCGGCTTTGCCCTATGAGAAAGCATATATTTGCACCATCAGGGAACGGGCATTCCGTCCCGAACAGGAATTTGTATCAACCACGCCGACAGGGAGGATCCGATGCTCAGGTTTACACCCCTACTCCGTTTTAATCACCGCCTTCTGCTACTGGTGTTCTGCTGCCTGCTCCTTCCTGCTCGGGCGCGGACGCAGCCGGCCGCGGCAGCTCCCGACGGCGCAGGGGGGGCGGCCTTTCAGCCCGCCAGCTTCTCGCTATACGCCCGGCCGGTGGCGACGATACCCGCGGCGGACAGCGTGGACTACTTCGCTCTGGGCGGTGCCCTGGGACTGGGCGGGGAGTGGGCTTTTCCAGGCAATCCCCAGTTCTTCCTTTCCGGCGGGCTGGACTACGCCTTTCTGCCGGTCAAGGACGACAGCTCCTCGGTCTCCCTGCTCTCGGCCCTGGCCGGCGGCGGCGCCTATTTTTGGTTTACCCCCCGCCTGGCGGTCCGGGTCTCCGCCCTGGGCGGGGGCTACCTCGGGTTTTTGAGCGGCGGCGGCAGCTCCTCCAGCCAGCTGGCTCTCCAGGGAGGAGCGCAGCTCGAATATCTGCTGACCCCGAACCTGAACCTGGCTTTGGGGGCCGCGTATCGCTATGATCTGGGCACATACCAGGGTGTGGCGGTCACCGCGGGCACCTCATATTTCCTCAAGGGAAGCGAAGGACGGAGGCTGGCCATCGAGCAAGCCGAGCGCAGGAAAAAGGTCGACCTGCTGGAGGCCAAGACCCCGGAAAAAGGGCGGGGTCTGGAGCTTTCGCAGGTGGAGCTTCTAGAAATTTTCCCGGTGTTCCATAAGTTCTACGACGATCACCCGGTGGGCTCGGCGGTACTCTTCAACCAGGAAGCGATACCGATCACGGACATCAGGCTCACCTTCCTGATCAAGCAGTACATGGACAGCCCCAAGGAGTGCCCGGCCCCCGCAGAGATGGTCGCCGGGGGACGGGAGCAGGTGGAGATCATGAGCCTGCTGACCGACAAGGTGCTGGAGGTGACCGAGGCGACCAAGGTCGCTGCAGAGCTGACTTTGGAGTACCGCATGGAAGGGGATCTCTACCGGGATACCCGCATCGTGACTGTGCGCCTCCTGGACCGCAATGCCATGAGCTGGGACGACGACCGTAAGGCCGCGGCTTTCGTGACCGCCAAGGATCCGGCGGTGCTTTCGGTGTCCAAGAACGTGGCCGGGTTGGTGCGGGAGCTGGGGCCGGCGGCCCTGAATCCCAATTTGATGACCGCCATGGGGCTTTTCACCGCCATGGAGCTCTACGGGCTCTCCTACGTGGTGGATCCCAAAACCCCCTTCGTGGAGTTTTCCAAGGACGCCACCCTGGTGGACTACCTGCAGTTTCCCCGGCAAACCCTGAGCTACAAGGCCGGTGACTGCGACGACCTGTCGATCCTCTTCGCCGCTCTCCTGGAGTCGGTGGGTGTGGAAACCGCCTTCGTGACCGTGCCGGGGCACATTTTTCTGGCCTTCTCCACGGGTCTGAGCAACGAGGAGGCGGCCCGGGTGTTCTCCGGCTCCAGGGAGCTGATCGTCACTGATGGCCGAGCCTGGGTGCCGCTGGAGACCACGGTGCGCTCCGGGGGCTTCATGAAGGCCTGGACCGAGGCAGCCCGGCAGTGGCGGCAGGCGGACAGCCGGGACAACGCGGGCTTTTTCCCCGTGCATGCCGCCTGGCGGGAGTACGAGCCCGTGGGTCTGCCCGGAGACGAGGCAGACATCGCTGCGCCAGAGAAAGCGGAGCTGCTCGGCGCTCTGGAGGTGGAAGTGGCCCGCTATGTGGGCCGGAAGATCGCGCCCCAAGTGGCAGAGCTGGAAAAGAGCATCCGGTCCAATGGGGGAACCCCCGCAGTGTACAACAAACTGGGTATACTCTATGCCCGCTATGGCCGCTACGAGCAGGCGGAGGAGGCCTTCCGGAAGGCTGCGGGTCAGCAGGACTTCGTCCCGGCCCTGGTCAACCTGGGCAACCTGATGATCCTCAAGGACCGGCCTGAACAGGCGCTGGGATTTTACGAGCAGGCGGCAGCGGAGCAGCCCCGGAATCCCGAGGTTCTGCTGGCCCTGGCGCGGAGCTACCACGAGCTGGAGCAGTATGAAGCGGCCCGAACCAGGTACGAGGAGCTGGCCGCGTTGGACCGGTCCCTGGCCGAGCGTTATGCCTATCTGGGCGCGGATACGGCCGAAGAAGGCCGGGCCGCCGACGCGACGCGGCGGCAGATTCTGTGGGCGGAGTGAAAAACATGAAAACGGAAAAACGGCGAAGATTTTTTTGGGCCATGGCGGCCCTGGTCCTGGCGGGCGCCTTTGTAACCGCCGGCTGTCCTATGCCTTTGGATACGGATCTTCTCACGGACGTGAAGCAGCGGGTGGACGAGTACAACAAGGCCGACGAGCCGGATATCGTGGTACTGACCGGCGGCGCGGAGGTCCTGGACGGCACCTCCACCGACGCTTTCGCCGACGCGGTGGGGGGAGTGCCCTTTGACGTGGAGTTCACCATCCGCAACGACGGCGCGGCGGATCTGCACCTGAACGAGACCGATCCGATCCTTATCAGCGGCCTCGACGCCGGCCTGTTCTCTGTTTTGGTTCCGCCCGGAAACCTGCTGCTCGGCCCAGGGGAAAGCACTACCTTCACCATCCGCTTCGTGCTCGACGACGCGGGCAGCAAGACCGCGGAGCTGGCCGTGTACAGCGACGACCCGGACGAGAATCCCTACGGTTTCACCCTCAGCAACACCGCCCTGCCGGAGATCCAGCTTCTCCAGGGGGTTACCGAAATCAACAGCCCGGACGGCAGCTACGATTTCGGTACCGTGGTGTACGGGCAGTACCTGGACGTGACCTTCACCATCGAGAACCGTGGCCAGTGGTACCTGGACCTGACTGATACTCCCCTGGTCAGCGTGAGCGGAGACGGCTTCTCGGTGGCGGACCAGCCCGACGCGACGATCGACCCCCTAAGCAGCACGACCTTCACGCTGCGCTTCGAGCCCGTGACGCCCGCCGGCTCGGCGGGAAGCGTCACAATCGCCAACACTGACAGCAACGAGGATCCCTATACCTTCGACCTTTCCGGGTCCTGCGAGCTGCCGGTGACGGAGCTCGATCTCGCCGCGGGAATGTTTCATTCCGTGGCGGTGAAGAGCAACGGCACGGTCTGGGCCTGGGGAACAAACGACCACGGCGAGTTAGGGGACGGCAGCACCGCCGCCCGCAGCGGCCCGGTGCAGGTCGCAGGACTCACCGGAGTTTCCGCCGCTGCCGCGGGGCGCTACCACTCGGCGGCGGTCAAGAGCGACGGCACGGTCTGGACCTGGGGCTACAACTCCTCCGGCCAGCTCGGTGACGGATCCACGAGCACCCGCACCAGCCCGGTGCAGGTTCCGGGCCTGACCGGCTTCGTGGCCGTGGCCGCGGGTGACAACCACACGGTGGCATTGAAGAAAGACGGCACGGTCTGGGCCTGGGGCTACAACGGCTCCGGCCAGCTCGGCGACGGGTCCACCAACAACCGCTACAGCCCGGTGCAGGTATCGGGATTGACCGGGGTGGTGGCCATTACCGCGGGGAGCTACCACTCGGCGGCCGTGAAAGGCGACGGCACTGCCTGGAGCTGGGGCAGCAACAACTACGGGCAGCTGGGGGACAACAGCACCAGCGAGCGGCACACACCCGTACAGGTCTCGAGTCTCACGGGCGCCGTCGACCTGGACGGGGGCTACGGCCACACCCTGGCGCTGATGGGCGACGGCACGGTCCGGGCCTGGGGCCTCAATTCCGACGGGCAGCTGGGGAACAACAGCACCACGAACAGCACCACCCCGGTGGCGGTTTCGAACCTTACGGGCGTCATCGCCGTGTCCGCGGGGAGCATTCACTCCACGGCTCTGAAGAGCGACGGCACGCTCCGGGTATGGGGCTACAACAGCTACGGCCAGCTGGGGGACGGGACCAACACGACCCGTACCACCCCGGTGACGCTCTCGAGCCTCAGCGGCGTGGACGGCCTGTCCGCGGGATGCCACCACACCCTGGCGGTCAAGAGCGACGGCACGGTCTGGGCCTGGGGCTGGAACGACGACGGCCAGCTCGGGGACGCCTCCACCAGCAACCGCAACGCCCCCGTGAAGGTCCTTACCTTCAGCGGCGCCGTGTCCGGGGCCGTCGGATTGTATCACACGGTTGCCCGCAAGAGCGACGGCACGGTCTGGGGCTGGGGCTACAACTTCTACGGCCAGCTGGGAAACGGCTCCACCACTTCATCCTACACTTATCCCGTGCGGGCGAGCCTGAGCAGCGTCAGCGCCGTGACCGCGGGGGTCAACCACACCGCCGCCCGGAAGAGCGACGGCACGGTCTGGACCTGGGGCTACAACAACTACGGCCAGCTGGGGGACGGCACCAGCACGAACCGCCGCACCCCGGTGCAGGTCGGCGGCCTGAGTACCGCCACGGCCGTGGTCGCCGGTAACTACCACACCGCGGCGCTGTTGAGCGACACCACGGTCCGGGCCTGGGGATTGAATTCCAGCGGGCAGCTGGGGGACAACAGCACCACCAACAGGCGAACTCCCGTGACGGTCTCGGGGCTCACCGGGGTCACCGCCCTGGCCGGCGGCGGCGGGCATTCCCTGGCGCTTTTGAGCGACGGCACGGTCCGGGCCTGGGGTGACAACACCTACGGCCAGCTGGGGGACAACACAACCACCGACCGCCTCACGCCGGTGTCGGTCTCCGGCCTCACCGGCGTCATCGCCGTGGCCGCGGGCTGGAACCACTCCCTGGCGCTTTTAAGCGACAACACCCTCTGGGCCTGGGGCCATAACAACAACGGCCAGCTGGGGGACAACTCCCTGACCGACCGCCATACCCCGGTGCAGGTAGCGGTACTCACCGGCGTGACCGCCATGGACGCCGGCGCCCTCCACACCGTGGCCCGCAAGAGCGACGGCACGGCCTGGGGCTGGGGGCACAACGCCTACGGCCAGGTGGGGGACGGCACCACCTCGCGCCGGCAGGTGCCGGTGCAGGTCTCCGGGCTTAGCGGCGTCGTGGCCGTCATGGCCGGGGGCTACCACTCCATGGCGATCATAAGCAACGGCACGTCCTGGAACTGGGGAGACAATGGCTGGGGGCAGCTGGGGGACGGCACCACCTCGAACCGCAGCACCCCGGTGCTGGCGGGGGGGCAATTCCGGCTCTGGTAGCGGCAAAGCCATCCGCGCGACGGGACAGGGGAGAGGCTCTCTTAGAGGGGATACAGCGCCCGGCCGGGATCGAACCGGTATCTCCAGCTTGGAAGGCTGGGGTAATAACCATTATACGACGGGCGCGGTTTAAAGCACCAAGCTTTCAGCAATATACTAAAAAGGGATAAGAGCATCAAGTAGTTGAAGAAGGGGAAGGAATAGGCTATAACTATCGGCAAGACTGCTCTACGATCAGGAAGGTGAGTATGGGTTCAAGGGGTGAGGTGTTTTCCTCGCGCGCTACCGCGGGGAGGCGGACCTATTTCTTTAATGTGAAAGAAAATAGGCACGGAGATATTTTTCTGAATATTGTGGAGAGCAAGAAAAACGGCGGCACGGATTTCGAGCGCCACTCCATCATCGTGTTCAAGGAAGATCTGGAAAACTTCCTGGGCGGCTTCGACCAGGCCGTCAAGTTTATCAAGGGAAACTGAACCTGAAACTCTTTCTCTGGATAGCCGAGGGGCCGTAGCGTCGTATCTGCTCCCGGTGCATCCGGGTGGGATATCCCTTGTGCAGCTCGAAGCTGTACTGCGGCTCGATGCGGGCATAGCGGACCATCCAGCGGTCCCGCTCCGTCTTGGCGATGATGGACGCGGCCATGATCGCCGAAAAGCGGCGGTCCCCCTGTACGCAGGCCCGGCAGGGCAAATCCGTTTGCGGGGCGTAGAGGCCGTCGACCAGCACCAGCTGCGGCTTGACCTGCAGGCCGATCAGGGCGCGGCGCATTGCAGCGAGGGTGGCGCGGTGAATATTGAGGCGGTCGATTTCCTCCGGCCAGGCCCAGCCCGTGGACCAGGCCAGGGCCTGCCGCCGGATCGCCGCGGCGGCCCGTTCCCGCTGCTGAGCGGACAGCCGCTTCGAATCATTGAGGCAGTCGGTGGGAAAATCCTCCGGCAGGACGACCGCGGCGGCGGTCACCGGTCCCGCCAGCGGGCCCCTGCCGGCTTCGTCGATTCCGCAAACCAGCATGATGCTTACCATAGACCGCGGCGGCCGATCAGGCAAGGCCCGCAGGCGGCCCATGGTTGTCCCGACTTGACCGACGAAGAGCCGGGGTGATAGAATATTTTTAGTGTCCGACGCGACCTGGGAGGGTGTGTGTTCTTAAAAAGTCTGGACCTGCTGGGCTTTAAATCATTTGCCGACAAGACGCATCTCGAGTTCTCCGGGGGGATTACCGCCCTGTTGGGCCCCAATGGCTGCGGCAAGAGCAATGTGGTGGATGCCGTCAAGTGGGTGCTGGGCGAGCAGTCCCATAAAACCCTGCGGGCCGGCCGCATGGAGGACGTGATCTTCAGCGGCACCGAAAACCGCAAGGCCTTGAGCGTTGCCGAAGTCACTTTGTTGATGAGCAACGAGGAGGAGCAGCTGCCCCTGGGTGTCCCGGAGGTAGCCATCAAGCGGCGGCTTTACCGCTCGGGGGAGAGCGAGTATCTGATCAACAACCACGCCGTGCGCCTGCGGGATGTCCGGGAGCTCTTTTTCGACACCGGGGTGGGGAAATCCGCCTACTCCATCATGGAACAGGGCGAGATCGACCAGGTGCTCTCCACCAAACCGGAGGAGCGCCGTGTTCTTTTTGAGGAGGCCGCGGGGATCACCAAGTTCCGCAGCCGCGAGGTCGAAGCCCAGCGTAAGCTGGAAAAAACCCGGGAAAACATGCGCCAGGTGGAGGGTATCCTGGGAGAGGTGCGGCGCAGCTACAATTCCTTGAAAATCCAGGCGGAAAAGACCGAGACCTACCGCCGACTGCGGGATGAGCTCTTCGAGATGGAGCTGAATATACAGCTTTTGCGGCTGCGCGGCTTTCTGGAGCAGCGCGACCAGACCGAAGAGAAGCTTGCCAAGAAAACCGCGCAGCGGGACAGGCTGAAGCAGAAGATCGACAAAATCAACACCGCCATGGAGCAGGGACTCGACCAGGTCAATTCCATGGAAACCCGCCTGGTGGAGGACCAGAAGCGGCTCTATCGGATCGACCTGGAGAAGAACAACAAGGAGAGCCAGGCGAAGCTCCTCAAGGAGCGGGTCGGGGCGGTGGAGGGCAAGATAAAATCCGACCGGGAGCGTGAGCAGTCCCTGAACAAGAAGCTGGAGGGCAGCCGCGCGGAGCTCCGCACCCGAATGGATGAGCTCGAGCAGCTGCGGACCCGCCTGGAGGAAGTGGATAAAAATATCCGGGGCTTCGAGCGGGATATCCACCAGTTCGAGGAGCGCGTGGGCGAGAACGAGCAGGAGATCGTCCGCCTGGGCAAGGAAGTAGTGGCCCTGGAAGGCAAGACAGAGGAGCTGCGCCAGGATCTGCGCCACCTGACCGACGATATCGTCACCCAGCTGGACCAGCGCCTCAAAGAGCTGGGCTATTCCGCCCAGGAACGGAAGCGGGCGGAGGAGAAGATCCAGGCGATTTTCGAGGGCCTGAAGATACAGCTTAGCGGCAGGATGAAGCTCTTAAGCGACCTGCGCTCTCTGGACGAGGACTCCAGCCAGGGACGGGAGCGAGTCTTGCAGACCTCCCTGGACGCCCTCAGTGCGGCGCTGGAGAAGATCGGTGAGCTGGATGCTCTGTTCCTGGACTACCGCCGCTTCACGCCCTCGTTTCTGGAGGAATTCCTGGCGCCTGAGGGGATCATTACCCGCAAGCGCGGCGTGGACCAGCAGATCACCGATACCCTGGAGGAGATCGCCAACGCCCGGCAGCGCAGCGAAGCCCTGCAGGAAGAGAACCGAAACTTAAGCGGCAGGATCGTCGAGTACAGGAAGACCCTGGAAGAGCTGCGGGTCAACCACGCCCGTATGCTGGCCCAGAAGAGCAGCCTGGAGAACGAGATGGAGCGGCTGAACCGGGAGATCCTGGACCAGGAATCCCAGCTGGTGGCGGTCGCCCGGGAGATCACGCAGTCACTGGAGGCTGTCGAGGAACTCGAGGAGCGGATCGCCCGGGTGCTGGCGGAGAGGGATGCCCTGGAGAAGGAGAATCAGGACATAAAACGGGAGTTGTCCAGCCTGGAGGGCCGGATCGCCAGCAAGAACAGCAGCCTGGTCGGCAAGGAAAAAGAGCTGAAAAACCAGATGAACGACCTGGAGAGGGTGAAAGCCGAGCTGGAGAAGCTGCAGATCGCCCTGGCGGAGAACCAGGCGGAGATCCGCAACCTCTACCAGAATTTCAGCGAACAGCACTCCCGGGACCTGGGGGAATATGAATCCGGAATGTACCGGATTGACGCCACGGTCCGTGACCTGCGCGCTCTCCTGTCGGCCAAGAAAGAGGAACTGCGGAAACTGGGACAGGTCAACCTGATGGCCCCGGAGGAGTTTTCCGAAGTGCGGGAGCGCTACCAGTTCCTCACCGGCCAGCTCGAGGACCTGAAAAAGGCTTCCAATGACCTGGTGCGGGTAACCGAAGAGATCCGCGCGGAATCCACGGAACGCTTTCTGGAAACCTACAACGCCATCCGCAAGAACTTCCATATGATGTTTCGCCGCCTGTTCGGCGGCGGCCGGGCGGAGCTCAAGCTGACCGAGCCGGACAAGGTTCTGGAATCGGGGATCGATATTTTCGCCCAGCCCCCGGGCAAAAAGCTGGAAAGCATCAATCTTCTCTCCGGCGGGGAAAAATCGCTGACCGCCATCGGCCTGCTCTTCTCTACCTATATGGTGAAGCCCTCGCCGTTCTGTATTCTCGATGAGATCGACGCCGCCCTGGATGAACAGAATGTCATCCGTCTGGTAAATCTCCTGAAGGAGTTCGCCCGCAACTCACAGTTTATCGTCATCACCCACAACAAGAAAACCGTGGCCTGCGCGAACACCCTCCTGGGCGTAACCATGGAGGAGTCGGGGATTTCGAAATTAGTGACTCTGAGGCTGGAAAAGAATGTTGAGGAGAAAACCTCGGCTTAAGCTCTTTTCGGCGGAAGCGGGCGGCCGGGCCCGGCGGGCCCTGTGGATCCTGCTGTTCGCAGTTGTGTTCCTGCTCTCCGGCCTGATGACCTGGCTGGTGCTGGCCGGCCGCAACCGGGGTGCGGAGCAGACGCCCGCCGCTGCCGCGCCGCAGCCCGCGCGGAAAGCCGCGCAGCCCGCGCTGACATTTCAAGATTTTATCCTTCCCCCGGCCAGTGACGCCGTATCCGAAATCTACCCCCTGCGCAGCCCGACGCCGCGCTGGGATGATGAGCAGATCGACCGCTACTGGATACCCCTGCGGGAGATCACCCTGGATTATCTGAGTGCTGAGAACGATACCCGCGCTGAAAAATTTTTAGAGGAGGTGCCCTGAGGGGGAGGCGATGAACAAGGCCATGATCAAGCTTATGCTGTCCCTGCTCGTCGCCCTGGTCCTGGGCTGCAGGAGCGTACCCCGTGAAGAGGTCGCGGGGCAGGCGGATTCGGCGCCTGTCAGGCCGGAAATGCCGCCGGGCGCAAGTAAAGGAGATGCTGAAAGCCCCCCGCCGCAGGCGGCAGACGAGGCCGCAACCGAGGCGGCAGACGAGGCGGCAGACGAGGCGGCAGCCGAGGCGGGGCCGAGCTCCGTGACCCTGCCCCGGCCGGAGCGTGAGCCGCCGGCAGCGGTTGCCGGGGCTGGTACGGCCGCCGGGCTCAAACCGCCTCTGCCGGAGACGGAGCCCGGCGATCCGCTGACGCGTCTGAACAGCCTGCCGCCCGGACTGGACAAGGAGTTTGCCTGGCCGCCCCTGGAGTCCTACTGGCGCCCGGATCTGCCTTCGGGGAAAGAGGCGGAAGAAGCATCCCCCAACGGACAGGATCGGGCGGCGGTGACCGCGGCTGCCGCAGATAAGGCAGCAGCAGCGGCCGCCCCGCAGGCGGCAGCAACGTCAGCCAGGCAGGCAGCCCCGGCAGCTCCGCAGGCAGCAGCACCGGCAGCCAGGCAGGCAGCCCCGGCAGCCCCGCAGGCGGAAGCTTCCGACGTCCCGGCCGGCAGGCAGATCCTGGCCCGGCCGGACGACCGGGTCGAGGTTCAGTTCGACGGCACGGGCTGGCTTTTCCTCGGTTTCGGCCCGCAGGTGGCTGACGAGGACGTCAGATTCCTGTCGCGGGAGAGCAATGACGGAAGGACATCCTTTACCTTCCGCGCCCACGAGCTGGGCAGCTATGATCTGGGTTTTCAGCTTCAGGACGTCAGGGAGGGAAGCACCCGCGAGGAAACTGTGACTCTCCAGGTGCTGCCCGAGGAGGAGTTCGACAGGCGGTTGGCCTCAACCCGTGAAGATGAGGAAGGAAGCGTGGAGCCGGCCCCGGATTATGAGCGGGCCGAGAAGCTCTATGCCCGGGGCGAGTTGGACCTG
>Ga0272442_10009547_pt1 | contig 12114 bp, 7 predicted proteins | sample SSMForm2O_FD_200262 | JGI IMG/M metagenome (GOLD analysis project Ga0272442, IMG submission 200262) | Marine sediment archaeal communities from Little Sippewissett salt marsh, Falmouth, MA, United States - SSM-Form-2O | ecosystem: Environmental > Aquatic > Marine > Wetlands > Sediment ... | reverse complement strand
CATCGTCAAAATACAACTCGTCGTACGCGTACTCGTCGAGCAAATGCTCGATCTCGTCCACGACCTTCACCGGGTCGCGTGCGCGCCAGTGGCTGCCCCCCTGGAACACCGGCACGGTGCAGAACCGGCACCGCAGATTACATCCACGCCCCGAGACCAGCACGATGTTGCGCCCGCCCGCCACCGGCTCGTTGTACCTCTCGATAGGCAGCAGGTCGCGAGCCGGCCAGGGCAGGCAGTCCAGGTCCTCCAACCAAAACGCGGCGGGCTCGCGCGGCTCCTTCGCGCTCGCCGCTGCGGCTGGCAGTTCCCCGCCCTCGCTCAGGTAACGCACGAGGTCCCGAAGCGGCATCTCATACTCGCCGGCGACCACGTAGTCGTAGCCCTCTTGCAGGCAGGTCAGGGCGTTGCCGGTGGCATGCGAGCCCACGGCCGCCTTGGGCACGTCGAGGTCCTTGATGAACGCCAAGTCGGAGTAGAAGCTGGTGGTCGAGGTCTCGACGGCCAGCAGGTCGGGGCCGAACTCGCGGATAGACGCCAGGGTCCGTTCGTCGTCCCATTCCAGGGCGACCGCGTCCCACGCCGCCACCTCGTGGCCGGCCTCACGCAACACCGCGGCAGCGTAGGCCAAATAGACAGGGAAAGGGTAATACCGCAGATCGATACTTGCCCCTTTGATCTTGCTCGACCATCGGGTCCCGGCTTTCAGCACAGGGCCGGGAGGATTCAACAGACAGACCTTCAAGCGGGATTCCCTTTGGCGCACGGCCGACGCATCGGCTCAATCCATTTGGGCCGGCGTCAGGATGCGCACTATCCTATACTTGGCGATCCCCCTGTGGCCCAGGCGCTTGCGTTGATACAAGCCCGCTCGGGTGTTACTCACAGTCCGACCGCCCCGACTCGAAGGCTACCACGCGCGGTCGGGACTGTCAAGCGATGAGCAGGACAGGGACTGTCCTCGCGAGTCTGCGAGCAGGCACTCAGACAGGGACTGTCCTCGCGAGTCTGCGAGCAGGCACTCAGACAGGGACTGTCCTCGCGAGTCTGCGAGCAGGGACTCAGACAGGGACTGTCCTCGCGAGTCTGCGAGCAGGCACTCAGACAGGGACTGTCCTCGCGAGTCTGCGAGCAGGGACTGTCCCTGTCTTCCGGCCACGGGCGGAAAGCCTCTGCTATGATGGCTTGCTGCCCTGTCAACGGTTGGCCCCGGAGTTCCGCCTGGCATTCTGTACCTATAGGACTAAACACTTGTGCTTCATGGGCTTGGCGAGACAGGCCCGTGTGACTGCGGCTTCTTGGGGGAACTGCCGCTGGCTCGCTGGCTCCAAGGGGGCTCAAAAGTCTTGGCAAGCGAGGCGGAAAATGCTAGAATGTTTGCCGAGCTACGGGAGACGGGTGGATGCCGACGTATGAATACCATGCGATTCGCGCGGCAGGTGACGAGGAAAAATCGTTTGTAGGTGGGGTCGTGATCGCGAAGTCACGACGCGACGCCAAAGAGAAGCTGCGCCGTGAAGGGCTGAAGGCCACCATGTTGAAGCAAGCGCGGGGCCTCTTGGCCATCCTGAAGTACTTCGACGCCGATATCCGCTAACGCGGCCCGCGCTCTGGATCAGTGCGGAGGAGGGGCCGGCACAGCCGTCCCCGGCCGGAACGCTGGGGAAGAAGTACCGGTCGAGGACGGCTGTGCTAAAGTGTATTGGGCGCCGCCCACTAAGCGCATCGCGCGGGACGTCGTTCATTCACAAGACGACACACGGCGCGACGGGATGCCCGCCGCCAGCGCCCACCAGTAGCCGAGCGCATAACCTGCAAGGGGCGTTTCTTTGGCCGCGATTGAGCGCATCGAGTACGACGGGGTCGAGGGGATTCGGGTCGGGCGCTTCAACGTCGGCGTCAACACGACCTCTATCGTCTACCGCGTCGGGTCCACGGTGATCGACACAGGCCCGCCCAACCAGTGGCGCGCCGTGGCCGAGTTCCTTAGAGAGAAGCCCATCGACCGCGTTCTACTCACCCACCACCACGAGGACCACAGCGGCAACGGCGCCCGGATCCAGCGCGAGTTTGGCGCCAGCGTTCTTGCGCCGCAGAAGGGCCTGCGCCTTATCGCCCAAGGCTTCGAGTTGCGCCGTTACCAGCGCGTGGTCTGGGGCACGCCCGAGCGGTTTGTCGCGGAGCCGTTGCCCGAAGAGGTGGAACTCGGGCAAGGGGCCCGCCTGCGCGTGCTGCCCGCGCCCGGCCACGCCGCGGATCACGTCTGCCTGCTCGAGCCGACCCGCGGCTGGCTGTTCTCGGGGGATTTGTTCGTGGGCGCCCGCACCCGGTATTTCCGGTTGGACGAGAACGTCCACCCGTACATCGCCAGCCTCGGGCGCCTTGCCGAGCAGGACGCACGCGTCATGTTCTGTGCCCATCGCGGGGTCGTCGAATCGCCGTGCGAGGCCCTCCGCGCCAAGGGCGGCCACATGGAGCGGATACGGGACGAGGCCCGCCGACTGGACGCCCAGGGGGTGTCTCAAGCCGAGATCACCCGCCGCCTCATGGGCCGCGAGGACGCGATGCGCTGGCTGACCTCCGGCCACTTCGCCAAAGGCAACCTGATCGCCTCGTGCCTGGCGGCCGAGGAGTAACGGCGTCAGTCCACGTCGTCGGCGAATGCCTTTTCGCCTCGGCCGGCCGGCCCGGCGAGGCGGAGTTGTCCCTTACCGTACACGGCTTCATGCGTGCCGTCGAGGTTGGGATCCACGTATTGGGCGAACCACTGGTCGAGGTCGGCCTTGAGGCGATCGAGGACCGCTCGTTTGCCGGTGTCGTCCACCAGGTTGTTCCGCTCGTCCGGGTCGCCGTCGAGGTCGTAGAGCTCGTGCGGACCGTAGGGATAGCGGTGCACGTACTTCCACTCGCGGCTGCGGACCATGCGGACCGGCCCGTACTCGTCGTAGACGACCACGTTCTCGCGTTCGTCCATGGCGCGCCCTTGCAGGAGCGGCAGGAAGCTCCTGCCCGGCAGCCCGGCGGCGTGGGGATTCTCTATGCCGGCGTGCTCGAGGAGCGTGGGCATGACATCGTATTGACTGAGGAGCGCGTCGCACACCACGCCCTCGGGCACGACGCCCGGCTGGGAGGCGATCGCGGGGACCTTCACGCTGGTGTCGTACATATTGAGGGGAAACGTGCCGTTGCCCTTTCCCCACACGCCGTGGTGGCCGCAGTTGTAGCCGTTGTCGCTCGAGAAGAGCACCAGCGTGTTCTCGCGCAGGCCGAGCGCCTCGAGCCGGTCCAGCAGCCGCCCCACGTTCGCGTCCATGGCCGTGACGGCCGCGAAGTAGCCTTTGAGGTTCTCGCGCCGTCCCTCCTCACGCACCCCCCCGGGCACGGTGTTGCGCAGCGCCCAGGGGTGTTCCGGCTCGACCGGGCACGACGCGAACGGGCAGTCGTCATAGGAGTCCACGATGTCCTCGGGGTGGTTGTCGATCCACGGGCTGTGGGGCGCCGTGTAGTGCACGCCGAGGTAGAACGGCTGGGCCGAGGCCGCGCGCCCCTCGAGCCACGCCAGCGCCTCGTCCGTGATCCGATCGGTCACGTAGCCCGGCTCGTGCACCAACTCGCCGTCGCGATACATCGGCGCGTTGTAATACGGCCCGCCGCCCCGTTCGTGCGCGTACCACAGCGAAAAGCCCTTTCGCGGGCGCGCGCTGTCCCCGAGGTGCCACTTGCCGCTGAAACCCAGCGCATACCCATGCTCATCCAGCAAGTCGGTGTAGGCAAGCTGCCCTGCCAGGTAGTCGATGGCGTCCTCTTTCGCGTTCCCCTCGCGTATCCAGTCATGCACACCGTGTTGCGACGGAATCCGCCCCGTCATCAGCGACGCCCGGGCCGGCGAACACACTGGCGACGTACAGAAGAAGTGCTCGAAACGCATGCCCGACGCCGCCAGCCGATCCAGGTTCGGCGTTCGGATCTCCGAATTCCCCGAGCATCCCATCGCCCAGATGCCTTGGTCGTCCGTCAAAATCGACACAACGTTAGGTCTGCTGACATCAACTTGATCCATCATCTGTCCTCCAACACGTTCGAGTATATACGATCGAAGTAACCGTCCGAACAAAATGGGAACCGTCCTCCCGAGTACCGCAGCGCGGACCAAACAGGGACTGTCCCGAATGTTCCGGACTTTTCACACGTAGTGTTTTGTTATTCATAGTGAGATGTATGCCAACCGGTTCTGTCTGAAATTTTCTGACCAAGGCGGCCTCCGAGGGCCAGGTGCGCCTGGGGCTGGTTGGCGTCGCGCGTGGACGGGATTGCGGGTTGTGTTACCCAACTACTGATGTAGGGCTTAAATTGTTATTATGGGAAAACCCGCTTTGGCTTCTATACATACGGCAGAGATTTCTTTGTTCTTCGAGGATGCGCGTGCTATAATTCGGCTGTTGCCATAGGAGCGGTTGGTTCCAGCCGGGGAAATGCTCCAAAAACATGTCTTTATTCGACATAAGTGTTGGACTGGGACGGGTGAGTTCGTCCCGTTGCGGATTCGATACCGCAGAGCGGTTGCTAACCGAGATGAAGCGGCTGCGGATCGACGAGGCGCTGGTCTACCACGAGTTGGCCGCGGAGGCGGATATCGAGCTCGGTAATAGCCTGCTGCTGGAGGCGATCCGGGATCACGGGTCGCTCCATGCGTGTTGGGTGATGGCCCCGCCGACGCTGGGCGACCTGCCGGAACCGGCCGCGTGGGTGCGCCAGGCCGTCGAGGCGGGGGTACGTGCCGTGCGCCTGTTCCCTCGCCACGGGCTGTACACGTTGCGCGAGTGGTGTGCCGGCCCGCTGCTGTCGGCGCTCGAGCGGGCGGGGCTACCGCTCTTGCTGGATTTTGGCCCGCGGCACTGGTCGGAACGGGTGACGCCCTGGGAGGGGATTCGGGAGGCGTGCCAGCAACATCCGAAGCTGGCGGTCGTCGTGATCGGCAACACGGTGGGCGAAAGCCGCGACGTATTCTCGTTGTTGCGTCTGCTGCCGAATCTCTACATCGAGTACCACGCGTTCAATGTGCCGGACGGACTGCGCTTGCTTGCCGAGGCGGGCTTGGCCGGACAGTTGGTATTCGGCACCGGCATGCCTGCGCGTGCCGGGGAGTGCGTCACGGAACAGACGCTGCGCAGCGGGCTGGGCGCGGCGGATCTCCATGCGGTCGGAGCAGGCAATGCGCGTCGGATCTTGAACCTGACGGGGCTGGCGCCGGTGGCGCGCGCTTCACTCGAGCCGGTTTCGCGCGCCTCGGGGATGGTGGTGGACGCGCACGCCCACGTCGGGTGCTGGGAGCGCACGCTGACGACGGTCAGGAGCCCGGCCGACATCGTGACCTCGATGCAGCGTTGCGGCGTCCAGAAGATGGTTGTGAGCAGCTTCGCGGCAATACACGGCGAAATGCGCGTGGGCAATCAACAAACGGCCGACGCGGTCCGCGAATTCCCCGAGCACCTGTACGGCTACGCCGTCGTCAATCCGCACTATCCGGAGGAAACGGAGGACGAACTGCGGCGGTGTTTTGACCGGCTGGATCACTTCGTCGGACTGAAGTTGCACTGTGGGCTGCACGGTGTGCCGCTCCAGCATGCCGGCTACGAACGGGCGCTGTCCTTCGCGAGCGAGCGCGAGCTGCCCGTACTGGTGCATGGGCACGGCACGGACGATTGGGAGGCCACGGCGCGGCGCTACGCGGGCGCGTCGTTCATCATGGCGCACGGCTGCGGTTGGGACGGTTTCGATTCCTCTGGCGCGGAGTTGTACAAGCCGGCGGGCGACGTGGCCAACCTGTACGTGGACGTGGCCGGTTCGGCGGCTCACCGCGGCGCGTTGCGGGCGCTCGTCGATCTCGCGGGCGCCACCAAGGTCTTGTTCGGTTCGGATTTTCCGATGTTCGACCTGGCCTTTGAGTTGGGACGGGTCGTGTTGAGCGACCTGAAAGCGGCCGAGCGGGTGGCCGTGTGCGGCGGCAACGCCTTGCGGCTATTCAGGGCTATCAGGGATTCATCGAAGGCGGCGTTATGTGGATAGACACTTTCGTTTGGGTAGGGTAACGAGGCACAGAAATCGGGAGCAGAAACCATGCCAGTCAAGTACGATTTTCGTTGGGACAGACAGGAGCACATCCGCCAGTGCGCGCGCGCCTTGGGCGAAGACCACTCGCTGTTCTTCGCGCAGAAGCCTTGGGCGCCGCCGATCGCCAACACGGAGGGGACGGTCAGTTACTACGATGCCGTTCGCATTGACCGCGTCCGCAGGCGCCTGAAAGGCCTGGACAAGAAGCGGTATCTGAAGGAGATCCTGGAGGCGATCCTCGATGCCGACATGGGCGACGGCGAGCGCGTGTCGGCGATCTGCGAATTCGTGTCGGGAGCGCTTTACTTCAATCCGCTTCAGCAACCTCAGGAGAACGAGACCGGTGCGCTGGTGGTGGATCCGGTGGAGTTGCTCGAGTTGCATGACGCGCGTTGCGCCCAAGGCGTGGGCGTGACGCTGGCCCTGCTGGAGCAGGCCGGCATCGAAGGGCGCAAACGGGACGTCGTTCACCACACCGTGTGTGAGGCGCGCTACGACGGGCGATGGCACCTTGCGGACGCGTTGATGTTCGGCAAGGACCAGCCCGAGCGCGACGGCGAGGTGGTGAGCGTGGCCGATCTTCAGCGGGAACCCTACTTCGCCGACGCCTTCCCGTTGCGATGCTTCACGTACAAGCTCGAGGAAGTGCTGTCGGCCGACGGTTTCCGTTACTTGGGCTACTGCTTCGGCGAATGGGGCAGCCTGCCCTACTACAGTTGGTACATGGGCGGCGAAGAGGACTTTCCGCCGATGATGCCCACCGTGCTGCCGCCCGAGCGTGTTGCCCGCGACATGGTCCGGCTGCGCTGGTCGCGGACCAACAGGCGCAAACGCGGTCGCATTCGCTACCGTATCGTGGCCTATCGCGACCGGGCGTGCACCCGCCCGATCTTCAAGAAGACCACCACCACCACCACGCACGCATGGCCGATCCCCGAACTCGACAACATGTACTTCTTCGGCGTGACGGCCATCGACGACCACCTCGAGAAGAATCCGAACACCTGGTATCCGGAATCGGTCGGCAACTTCGTCATGCCGTCCGATGAAGGCCAGTACGGCTGGTACGGCGTACTGTAGGCTACCGCCACACGGCCGCGGCGTAGAGTCCTTGCGTGACGCGCAAGTATTCGCATAGTGTGCTGACACATGTGGTCCGACGGAGGACCGAGCCATGAGGAGCCAGAGAATCGCCTTGCCGGCTCTGCTGGCAGGGGCGGCCGTGTTGCTGTTCGGGTGCCCGTGCGGCGAGGAGGTCCCGGGCGAACTTGTGCCGTTCTCGGGCCGGTTTGGGTATTTCGTCGCGGGCGCGTGGGACTTCGAGGGCGCCCTGACCAAGGAGAACCTCGGCGATCCGGAATGGGCCCTCGAGGGGACGTTTCAGTTCCCATCGAGCGGCTACACCGTGCTGGCCCCCGAGGTCCAAGTGGCCGAGTCCTATCCCGAGCAAGTGCGCATACGCATCCGGGTCCTTACCCCATCCCCCGGCGAGGTGGTGCTGCCGGTGATCACGGAGGCGCCCGTCTCGTTTACCATTCCGGCATCAGACCGGGCCGAGTTCGACGTGTGGTTCGTGCCGCTCTGCCTCGCGCCTGATTGAGAATCGGGCTTCTTGACCTGAGCGTGCGCGAGGTCGAGCACGACCAAAGCGACGACACACGCTTATCGCGGCTCACCCGTTGGTGCAGTTCTTGCTCCCCCCTGTGCGGCGGTGCCGCCCCACGGCATGGTTGGGACCGATCGGTCCCCAAAAGCCTTGCCAAGTAGGATCGGCTGAGGGCGGCCTGCGGGCCATCCGATGGCCCGTCCGCACCTGTTGGGCGTGCCTTTAGCAGGAGTGCTATACTGCGATCAAGCCACTGGGGAACCCATGACGGACGAACCTCCCGAGATACCGAGCGACGGCGATAGCCCGACCTACTTCGACGGCAAGCCCGGCGAGCCGCCCTCGGCCCCGTCGCTGCCGTCGGAAGAACGGCCGACGCTCTTCGATGACGAGGCCCGCCGCCTGCTCGACCCCGGCACGGAACTCCCGCCGGACCTCGCGGCCGAGCATCGCGCCGTCTACCTGCGCCGCGGCGACCTCGTCGCCAACCGCTTCCAGGTCGTCAAGCTGCTCGGCTTCGGCGGCATGGGGGCCGTCTACCACGTCAAGGACCGCGAACTCCACGGCCAAGACCGCGCGCTCAAGGTGATGCTGCCGTCGCTGCTGCGCAGCGAGACCGCCCGCGAGCGGTTCTTGTCCGAGGTCAGCATCAGCCAGCAACTGGCCCACCCCGGCATCGTGCGCGTGCATGATCTCGGGCTGGATTCCGGGCGCGGTTTCCGCTTCTTCACGATGGAGTACGTGCCGGGCCAGACGCTCAACCGCGTGCTCAAAGAGCGCGGCGGCAAGCTGCCCGTCGACGAGGCGCTCGACGTCACCTGCCAGTTGTGCGACGCCCTCGAATACGCCCACCAACACACCGTCCACCGCGACCTCAAGCCTCAGAACGTCATGGTGCAGCCCGACGGCCGCACGAAGGTCCTCGATTTCGGCCTGGCCAAGCTGATGTCGCCCGGCCGCATGACGCGCTCGAGCATGGCGCTGGGCACCGCCTACTACCAGGCACCCGAACAGAGCGTCCACCTCAGCGAACTCGACCAACGCGCCGACATCTACTCCCTCGGCGTCATGCTCTACCAGATGCTGACCGGACGGATTCCGCTCGGTGGGGTCAAGCCGCCATCTCAGGTGTGGCCGGGGGTGCCTAAACGGCTGGACGCGGCGGTGATGCGCTGCATTGAGCCTGAGCCGGCGGATCGCTACGAGACGGCGGCGGACCTTCGCGCGGCCCTCGACGCCGCCGGGCGCGGCAAACGTGCCGGCCTCATCGCCGCCATCCTGGCCGTCCTCATCCTGGCCGCCGCCGGCCTGGCCACCTACCGCTTCGTGCTCACCCAGCCCCCGCAACCAACCGCGCCGCCCCAAATCGCTACCGCGCCCCGTCCCGGCCCGCCCGCCCCCGAAGGTGCCGGGCACGGCACAGGTGCGACGCCGAAGTCGCCAGTGCCGCAGGGGGAACTGCCCGGGGAGAGCGAGCCCCCGCACGAGCCGTCGTGGCCCACGGTGACGGCCTCCGATGCCAGCGCCGCCAAAATCGCGGCGCAGAAGGCCCAGAAAGCCGCGCTGACGGCTGGCGCGGAGACACACGCGACCGAGCTCTTGGCAGACGCCCGCAAGCTGCTCAAGGAAGGCGAGGCCCACGACACGCTCGAGGCCTTCCCCGACGCGATAGCCAAATACGGCAAGGCCGAAACCGCGTTCGGCAACGCCGAGCAGCAGGCCGAGGCGATCGCGGCCGTGGAAGCGGCCCAGTCGGCCATGGACCGCGTCAAGCAAGAGGCCGACGCCGTCGAGGCCAAGACGTCGGCCAAGGTGCGCTACGACCAGGCGGCCAAGCTCGAGGAAGAGGCACGCACGGCCCTGAGCATCTCGGACCGCGTGGCGGCCGCGGGCCTGTTCAATCAGTCCGCTGAACGCTACGGGCTGGCCGCGTCCGAGGCCAAGGAGTACGGCGAGGCCATGGTGGCGGCCGCGCGTAAGGACGCGGACGCCGCCAGGACGGCCGCGGCCACCCAGGTGGTCGAGCGCTACGCCCGAAAAGAACTCGACGACGCCGACGCCTTGGTGTCCGATGCCTGGCAGGCCGCAACGGACGCGAACTTCGCTCGAGCCAACGAACTGCTCGAGCAGGCGGCGACCACGTATCCGCAGGTGGCCGGGCTCGCGTCCGAGCGCCAGGCCCAGGCCAAAGCCAAGGCCAACCAAGCGCAACAGGACGCGGCAACGGCCAAGAACAAGATCGGTGCGGACGAACGGAAACACGCTGCCGAAGAGGTCAAGACGGGCGACGATGCCTGGACCGCGGCCGAGGCCGCCGCGACCGACTACGCCGAGGCCGAGCGGCAGTTCAAGTTGGCCAAGGCCAGCTACGAGCAAGCCGTCCGCGTGACGCCGGAACGCATCAAGGCCGCGCAAGGGCCGCAGCCGGGGGAGGCAGAGATACCAAAGCCTCAAGTAGTGAGAGAGAAGATTTGTGATGACCCTTTGCTTCTTCGCTACATCCCTTGCGATGAGGCACGCGAGCTCTACGTGTTTAGAGGAGACGTGGACTCTGATGGCAAACACGAATACGTGTACTTACAGTACCCCTCCGGGGAACGCGAGGACAGTGCCTATCTGAGGATAGCCAACATCCTTGATGACCACCTGGTCATCAAGGATGAGTGGGGCCCGTGGTCTGTTGGCCGCAACGGGCCCTCGTATTTCCAAGTGCAGGATCTGAACAAGGATGGGTTGTGCGAAATCTTAGTGCAGAGCGGCATCGGCAACCATGCACAGGGGGCATGGTTCATTTTCCCGGGTGACAATGGCTATAAACTTCGTATGGATGTGAATTTCGAGGTGGAGGGAGACTTGAACGGTGACGGCATTCTTGAAGTGCGTAGCGGGCAGTTTGTCGCATTCGAGGAAGGCTCCTGTATGGCCGATTTTGTGTACGTGCAGGGCCTGTACAATTGGGACGGGAAACAATTGCAGAAGGTAACCCAGGATTATCCTGAGTATTACAGGCCGCACATATCGCGACTGCGGGACATCATTCTGTCCGAACCTGAATCAATGAAGGCAAGGAATGCACAGTTCGTTTTGCAGCAGATGATGGGCTATTTCGGCAACGAGTTTGCTGATTGAGGCGAGATTACACACGACTCTTGACCCCGCCACGACGCCGAGCTCTCGCCGTGGACACCGGGCCATCTAACGCAACCTACCGTTTTTGTAGTACTTAGCCATCTGTCGGCAGCGCAGCAGCCGCTTTTCGGCCCTTTACAATGCCATGATGTAAGCTTACATCGTGATATTGTAAGCTTCATCTGTGGTATTGTAAGCTTACATCGTACCATTGTACACTTCCATCATGCTATTGTAAGCTCACATCGTGGCATTGTAAGCTTACATCGCGATATTATAAGCTCACATCGTGGCATTGTAAGCTTACATCGTGGCATATGAAGCCTCATTGGTCGCGGATGAAGGGTGATCCGTGACGAATGAAGGGTGGTACTCCGGACGCTATGATCGATTCTGCTCCCGCCGTCGCACGCCGAAGCCGGACCTGAGCGTGCCCTCCGCACCTGCATCCGCAGCCACACACACAATCCCCCCCCGAGCGTGCTATGATTGGGGGCGACAAGTAACTGATCGTAAGCACACGCGCCAGCCGGCCGTGGCCGGCCTATAGGACCAACCCACATGGACAACAGAGTCTACGTCGTCCGGTGCCCGGACTACGAACACGTCGACGAGAAGCTGGCCGAGCTGCTCGAGCTGATGGGCGGCGCTGGCCGTTTCGCCCAGGCCGGCGAGACCGTCGCGCTCAAGCCCAACCTGCTACGCGCCGCGGCGCCGGACAAGGCCGTGTCGACGCATCCCAGCGTGGTGGCCGCGGTCGCCCGTGCGGTGCAGGCCGAGCGCGCGCGCGCCCTGATCGTAGACAGCCCCGGCGCCGGCTATCGCTACAACCAGAAGTCCCTCGAACGCACCTACCGCGCCTGCGCCATGGACCAGGCGGCCCAGGACTCCGGCGCCGACCTCAACTATGATACGGCCTACCAGGAGGTCTTCTTCGCCGAAGGCCGGCTGGTCAAACGCTTCGAGGTCGTCACGCCGATTCTCGATGCCGACGGGCTCATCAACCTCGCCAAGCTCAAGACCCACACGCTCACGGCCGTCACTGGCGCCGTCAAGAACCTCTTCGGCGCCATCCCCGGCCTGGTCAAGGCCGGCTACCACGCCAAGCTCCCCGACAGCCGCCGCTTCGCCGGCATGCTCCTCGACCTCGCCCGCCTCCTCGCCCCCAGGCTGTCCATCATGGACGCCGTGCTCGCCATGGAAGGCCCCGGCCCAGGCTCAGGCAAACCCACGACCGTCGGCCTGCTCCTCGCCGCGACCGACCCGTT
>Ga0272442_10009546_pt1 | contig 12114 bp, 8 predicted proteins | sample SSMForm2O_FD_200262 | JGI IMG/M metagenome (GOLD analysis project Ga0272442, IMG submission 200262) | Marine sediment archaeal communities from Little Sippewissett salt marsh, Falmouth, MA, United States - SSM-Form-2O | ecosystem: Environmental > Aquatic > Marine > Wetlands > Sediment ... | reverse complement strand
TGGCCAACGCAGCGGACTTGTCCTCGGTGAAGTCGAACAGGCGATCAAGCTGGGCCACGGTGAACACACCCCTGGTGGCAGGGGCCACATGGCACAGGACCAGTCTGCGCCTGGACTCACGCAGGACGCTCCGCAGTTCCAGGAGCCGGGAGAAGGTCGGTGAGCCCACGATATCCACGTCGGAGAAGTCAACCACCACGTCCAGTTCGCGCCTCTTGCTCACCGCGTCGATGGCCGTCTGCAACTCGGTATGTTTCTGCATTTCACGGGGCAGACGCACCAAAACCACGTTTTCCGGCCAATTCTCGACACGCATCCGCGACCTCCCTGTCCGACAGAAGAATCCAGGCTATCCGAGGGCCCACAGACAAGGGACCCGGCCCCCGGACGCCCGTAAGAAGGCGTTTCTCAGGGGGCGGATGTAGACGGCAAAATTGGCATTTTCTGAGATTTTTTTGCGGCCGCATGTGAGAAAGGCCGGGATGCCGGCCGTCCCATCAGAGACCCCCGGCCAGACGACACCCCCTTGATTCAATTTTGGCCCGACATACAATATCCGTGGTCGATGTCGTGAGAATCGAGGTTGGTATGTGGCGAACATCGTGTGGTGACCGAACACTGAAAGGGGCGGAGGCCCGGCTATTTGCGGAGGCTCTGCTGGACCTGCTGGACGACGAGGACGAGTTGCAGTTTGAGGACTGCGAGCTTGGGATTGAGTGTTTCGACAACCTGACATACGGCCAGGCGATTTTCGTCCTGCATACGATAGCCACAGGCCTACTCAGGGACGATGTGCCGGCCGTTCCGTTGACGGCGGTAGTGGAGGCAGCCATTGCAGCGGTATTCCAGCACTTGCGGATACAGGTGGATATCGAGGTTGACGAGCCCACGTGGTGGCGCGATTGGAGAAAGCTGATCATTGCGGCCAGAGAAGAGACAGGGGGAGAGGAATTGCCTGATCCTACCTGCGACGACCTCGATGAATGGGATCTGCAGATACAGGAACTGACCGACGTAGTTCTGTGGGATGCCGACTACGGAGACGGAGAGTTGTATCTGGACAAGCCGCCGGAGGAGTCTGAGGTATTGAGGGCGATCACCGGGATTCCGCAGGAGTACTTCCTGACCATCGCTGACGATTTGAGTGACGAGCAGATCGAGGCCAAGCTGTCTGAGTTGAGAAAGGTGTGCCGATCTGTTATCGGGAAGCGGTGATTGTCTCGTGTGAAGAAGGAAGCCCCCGCATGCCCTGTAAAGGAGGGAGGTGAATCCTCTTGCGGGAGCTTTTTGCAGGCCGTATGCTGCGCCTTGCGCTCAATGCCAGCAGAACAAGAAAAAAGGGAGACACAGGCACAACCGCAAAGCTCTCTTCGTCACCCTGTCTCCCTGCTGCCAAGTGCCTCCATTTCAGTCCATTTTTTGTAAGTAAGTTGCACTTGGAGCGTACACATTGTGACAATAGGACATCGCTCTGTCAATTAGGGGAAATACGTATTTTTGCGCCCCCCACACTTGGCGGACCATGTAACGAGACCAAAGCCCTAACGCAGTGCAGCACTACGAATAATCAGCCAGCAGCAGGATGCCGTCACAGACCCCCTTGAGCCAGTTGACTTCCTCCGACTGACCTATCAGAGGGCCGTGACCGTCGAACCGTACTGTCTCCCAGATTTTGTCCGACAGCTCCAGTTTCTCTGCGAGAGTCGAGGTACTATTGAGTGCACCAAAGAGACCGATCAGGACCTTGGTTTGGGCAGGAAGCTTCTCAAACGTGGTCGCCAGGAATCGCTCGATGGCAAAGGAGCTTTGCTTGGCCTTTTGACGTTTTTGGCTCGGCTGGTCATCCATGAAAATCGCACTTGTGTAGAGCATTCAGGCAGTCGTTATCCTGCCAGAGAGGCCGGCTGCCATTGCTTCGAGCACTCCCGCAGGGTCCGGAAGACATACAGGATCAGCTCCACCCGGTCATTCAACTCGTACTTGTGGAACAGGCGGGCCAGGTGTGTGCGCACGGTCGATAAAGCGATGTCTAACTCGCGCGCAATCTGTTTGTCTGACTTGGCGTGCAGGATCTCTTGGACGATCTGGGACTGCCGGGGCGACAGATCAAGACGATGCTGGAGGCAGCTCCACTCCTCCTCAGAGACCAACTCGACTTGCATGCTCTCTCCCATCCTTGTTTCTCCAACGGTAAAGGCACCCGCCGACCGATTCCATTCGTGGAGCCGCGACGGTCTTTGAGTAGTTGTGTATTCGCTGTGAAACACTATAGGGAACGACACGGGACACGCAATTGTGGCAATTACGTATTTTGATGTCATCATTTGTGATGACAGTGTCGCGGGTGTGAAGAAGCCCCCGCTGGGACATAACGGAGGACGGAAGTGAATCCTCGTGCGGGGGCTCCAAATTGTCCGTTGTGGTTCTCAGGCCTTCTGTCTCCACAGTCGCCAGCCCGACGGTACCGAGAAGAACGGCGCTGGGGAGGAGGACTCCGCCCCTTCACTGCCACTACGTCCGCAGCGCGGACCTTCTCCACCAAACGGGTCCGTCGAATCCTGGGTGCCTCCTTGCCTCTCTCTATAGATTCTACGGCAGGACAAGGGGTGATTGCAAGGAAAACTTTCCCATTTCGCCGGGGTATGGAGGGAAAGCGGGATTTCGCGTGAAAATGGCTGTTTCTGTCTGGGCGGAAGAAGCCTATCGCGCAAACGCCGGGCGCCGGCATTTGTGCGGATGAAGCTGCGAGTCAACGGCGCCCGGCCCGCCGTCCGGGCCAGTAGAGGGAGAGGAAGCGAGACTTTGGCCCGTAGTTGGACGGCGTTAGCGAGACAACCTTATTCTAACGCGCCCCCGGCGTTCGGAGAAGGACAATGTTCAGTCGTTGCGAAAGAAGCCCCTGCGGTGCGGAGGGAGAGGAAGCCAGCCCGCCGTGCCCAGACCGAGGGTGCCGACTAGGAAGGAAGCGGGGAACGGAGATCGGCCCTCCATGGTCATCGATACCTTCGTGTTGACGTCACGGTACTCTATCGGGAGCTTACGGTTTTCCGATGCAGTACAGGTGGCGGGTCGCTCGAAGGAAGAGGTGGCCGTGGGCGGCGGTGATGGAGGCGCGGACGACTTCCCGGTTGCTGACGTCATCCATGGGAACCACCTTGAGGATCTCACCGCTGGCAGCATCAATGACGACGGCGGCGCCGGCGTGACTGATGATGTAGATCTTGCCATCGGCGGCCAACGGGGAGGCTTCGTATTTTGAACTGCCGGGTGTCTTGACGGTCCATTTGACCGAGCCCGTGCTCGGCGTGACGCGCGATAGCGATTTCCGCAGGTCGCTGAGGACGAAGAAATCGCCATCGTAAAAGGCTGGCGTGGGGACATCGGCAGAGACCTCCTTCACGTCGCGGCTGACCCAGGCGACGGCGCTGTCGTCGAGCACCGCGTTGCCTTGGGGTCGAATCGCGTAGATCGGATCGTTCTTGGGCGCGCAGGCCAGGACGATACCGTTGCCGGCAACCGGCGAACAGATGAGCCGCCAGTGTCCAATTCGCCTCGGGTTCCATGTACCCCAGCGCCAGAGTTCTTCTCCTGTGGCCAGATCGTGCCCGGTTAGGGCGTCGCCACCAACGACCAGGAGCTGCTTACGGCCGTTGAGCATATGGGGGATAGGCGTGGTGAAGGCCTCACGCGATTCGGCTACGGCCTTGCTCGGGCGGATATGACGCCACAGATCCTGGCCCGTGGCAGGGTTTACAGCCAGGAGGTACGATTCGTTCTTCCTGTCTGCCAAGCCCCGACCATGGACGGCCACGTCCCGCTGGAGCACCTGGACATACAGCCTGCCATCGACCAGTGTCGGGCTACTGCTGAACGTCCACTGGAATGCGAACGGGCCGTAGTCTTCATGGAGGTTCCGGGCCCATTTGCGATTGCCGGCCAAGTCGAAGCCCATAAGGTCACCGCTGGCGTAGAAGAAGACCACCATCTTGCCGTCGGTAACCGGAGAGGGAGCGGCGTAGGTGCTTCGTCTGTCCTTGCTGATGCCCTTGGTGATGTCGTGCTGCCACAGGAGATTCCCGTTTCTGCGGTCGAAACACATTGCCAGCAGCACTTCCCGAGCTGAATCGACGCCGGAGAGAAAGACCCGGTCACCCCAGATAATGGGCGTGGCGGCCGATGAGCCGGGCAGCTCGACGCTCCAGGCGATCCCCTCGGTCCGGCTCCAATCGGAAGGCAGGTCTCGCTCGTCGGTCGAACCATTGAAGAAAGGTCCCCGCCAGTGCGGCCAATCGGCGGCATTGGCTATAGACATACTGACCAATACAAACACTAGGGGAACGCGATACTTGAACATGACAACCTCCTACCTACTGCACACACTCCGTTTCTAATCTTCAGACCAGGGTACACCATAATCCACCGCTCACCTCCGGACGCCATGAATATACAGTATGAAGCAAGGGCTGGTAAACAATCAGTTCGTCCTCCTTGTGAAGCCATTTTGCACCGTGCTTACGCTATAGTCGTAAGTCATCAAGAAACTCTGATGCTGGATTGACGCTCGTTACGAGAAGATGATCCCGAGCGCGGGTGCAAGCAACATACAGCAGATGCCGTTCCGTGTTATACACTTCTTCCAGGTCCGTGTCGTCCGAGACCGTTTCGATCCGTTCCTGCAAAGGAATGACCTCATCATCACAGGCCATTACGACAACGGCACGGAACTCCAAACCTTTGGCAAGGTGCATGGTGCTAATCGAAACGTGCCCGCTGATCGCTGCAACGTTATCGTCGAGTACCTTGACGGGGAGCCCGGCATCCTCGACTGCAGCGCGTCCTCTCTCCAGTTCAGCCGTAGACCGCACGAACACACCCATTTCATGGGGCATCACACCTTCGCTGTGTCGATCAGAAAGCCATTGACTGACCGTCTTGATCTCTTTCTCCGACGTGGGCAACTCCGTGACGATTGGCCTCGGAGCGTTGAATACCGAGATCGTTCCGCCCCGTTTTTCCGTGTTGCCATCAACGTCCGACAATTCGGGTGCCAACAGGTGGTCGGCCTGCATTCTGATCTGGTGTGACGTTCGGTAGTTGATTCGCAGCGTGCGGGAACGACCGCGAATATCAACGCCGAGCGCCTTCCACGAGAAGGGCTGCTGAAATATCCGCTGGCCAAGGTCACCGGCAAAAAAGAGACTGTTCGGCCGGCCGGCCCCAAGAGCGGCCAGAAATCGCAACTGAGCAACACTGATGTCCTGCGACTCATCCACCACGGCAAAGTCAAAAGGCGGCCCCTCGCTCTCTGCCAGTCGAGACGCTAACCGGCTGAACAAGTCGGAGTATGTTACCAGATCCTGGATCTTCAGCGCGGACCGAACACGCTCGAAAATCGACCAGAGGATGACACGTTGCTTCTCCGGCAGACGCGTTTTTCGGCCCAAACGCATGACATCACGATATGCCTCCCATGTCTCCAACTGCCATGCGTCAACAATCTGCTCCCACTCTGTCATTAGAAAATGCAGGCTGAACTTGTGACCACCAACTTCTCCGGATGCCTCTGTCAGAAGCCGCTGTAGCCTGTCTCGCGATGCGACCTGCGGACGGCCAAAGTTCAACTCATAGAGCCGCCGGCCAATCGCGTTCATGGCGTGTACTTCCAGGCGTTCGCCAATACGTGGTTGGTTGCTGATCAACCGTCTCAGTTTCGTTTTCAGCGCATTCGCCAGGATATCGGAGAAGGTGGTGAGTAACACCCTGGCCTCGGGATTGCTACGGGCAAGAAAGACAGCCCGGTGGAGTGCGACGATTGTCTTTCCCGTACCTGCGGAACCTGATACCCTCGCAGGACCATTGTAGTCCCGTTCGCTTAGTTCCTGCTGCGCCGGATGCAGGAAGACAGTCCACTTCTTCCACGGGAACTCCAGAGCGCGTTCGAGCTCTTCGACATTGCGCATCACCCGAAATCGGCGCTGGGCGTCGGGATGGTCGAATGGATCTGTTCCAGCAGCAACTGGTTGAGCTATCTGCGGCGTCTTGCCGGTGGCCAGATCCAGCAGAGCTTCAGCGGCCTCACTTGGAAGATGATCCGCCAGGTCCAGCACGGAGTCTTCATCGGCTTCGAGTACGTCGCCAATCCATTCGGCTGGCACGCCATAGCTGAGCAGATCTTCCTCAGAAACGTCAGCAAATAACAGCGGCTTAGGCGGTGCAGGCCGCTCCGCTTCAACGTATTGCGGAACGATGATCTCCTTGACCGTTTCCCGCACCTCCACTAATTGCGCCGCTCCGGTCTTCGGATGGGTTTCTACCTTTCGTCGCTCGGCCCAGTCGTACGCGTTGTCGTGATGACCGACGTAGCACAACAACAAGCTGGCCTCGGTCTTGTGGACGATCAGCCTGATGTCTCGGCTAACACGCACCGACCAGAAATTGGGATCTCTGGCCTTATCCAGCTTATGGAACTGCATCCCTGGGTTGACGGGATTCACTTGCAGGTCAAATGCTGTAGTCTTGACGACCTTCTGCTCATCACCTGTTAGCTTAGAAAGACTGTCAGTGAATGTGTCCGCAATGCGAAAATCCATGACATTACCTAATGTATCTCAATCCCGGTCTAATCACGACCCCCTCGGTCCCAACAGCAGAATACAGGGGTCATACTTGGGGGTCAGAATGATCACTCTCTTCTTTCCCCGTGTGACGCTCACTCGAAAATTCTGTCTGGTCTGGTCATCCAGATTCGTTTCTATATTACCTCGCACAATGCGGCCTGGGTTCGACACTATCTGATTACCAACATAGCGAGGCCAGCCCTCAAAAATGATCACTTCGTCAAACTGCTTGCCTTTAGCCTTGTGCATGTTCATCACAACCACGCCCATTTCAGGGCGACGGGTCATTGAGAAATGCTCCTGCACAAAGGTCTGACGCACGATCTCCAAAGCGTCAACGTATGCACCATGGTCACGCCAGTTTTGGGATAGATTCTGTCGCAACTGTGCGCCTCGATCGAGTAGCCTCACATTGCGTAGTTCTTCAGCAACCTCCCTCAGGCGCTTGCATTTACCTTCGTCAAGAACTTTGCGCACCGCCAGCCAGTCCTTCTCTGGATTGCCTGTATGGCACAGCACCCGTGTCTGCTCATAAACCTCGAATGTCGAAACGAGAATGCTATTTCCCAGAATGCTTCGGCCGGCCGCTACGCGACGATTGAAGTCATCAAAAGCCCTCTCGATGCGAGCTGCCTCATCTAATGCTGTCTTGGAAGGAGTCTCACCACCTTTACCCCTGTAGAAGTTGCACAGCATCTGGATGAACACAGTGCGAAGGTTTTCGTCAACTGCAGGCTGCAACAAAATCCCAACAAGTTCGGCCGCAAGAATTGCCCCTTCCATCTCAACTGCGGCTGAATGCCTGATAGCAGGCAAGTTCGCGGGCGGTGAGCGGAACACATCCGATACTTGTCTCGTCATTCGCTTCGTAGGCACGAGTACGGCCAGGGACCAGTCCCTACGCTTGGTTTTCAGTAGGCGTTTTCGTCCCTGAAGGGTTGCGGCGCAGACTGTCGCATACGCCTGATTTGAGTTGCATTCGAATTGGACAACACTCACCCCTTCGTAGGACTTTCTTCGGAATTCCCCCCTCAGAGCGTGATCTCCGAACATGCGAATGTCAGTTCCTTTGCTGCGGTGGTTGTCGTCCCCCAAATCGATCTCTTCTGGTTCACACTCCTCCCGAAAATGGTTGAGGCGTTCAGGATCAGCCCCTATCCAGTCGTAGATGCGTTGCTCCGGGTCACCCAAGGCGCAAATGATACTGTTTTCCGCCAGCGCCTTTACCACATGCCACTGGTCTCCGTTTGTATCCTGGAACTCGTCGAGAACGATATACGGGTACATCAGAGCAAGTAGCTTCCGAATTCGACGACTTCTATGAAGCAGTTGACCGGTGTAGAGCGCAAACAGATCGAAGCAGACGCGACCCTCCTCAGATGCCAACCGTTCGCGTTCTGCGTTTTCGCGCGATTTCTTCTCTTTCTTTGCTGCATGATTGAGTTGCCTGTCAGCTTTATACTCATTCCGAATAGCCGAAAGGGCGACTGCCTCATTCTGTGGCAGCAGAATTGAGAGGCGCCTTGGAAGGCCAATGAGATAGCCATGCGTTTTCAAGATACGCCAGAAGAACGCATGGTAGGTCTCCACATGGATGCGGCTCTTCTGTCTGGGCGACAATTCGTGCTCACGTTCGATCGCTTCGATGATGCGAGAGACCGTTGCCCGGGCGAAGCTAAGGAAGAGCACTCGCTGTTCAGGCTGAAGATGCGACTCGACGACGGCTGCGGCTTTGAGTATAGAGATTGTCGTCTTGCCCGAGCCTGGGCCGCCCGTCACGAGCACATGCCCGGTTGCAGACATCACTTTGTCGTGCTTCTCATTCGTCGTCATCATCCCCGGCAATATCCTCTAGATCTTCATCGTCCTCATCCGATGAGGTTTCGCATAGCTCCTTCAAGGAGGCGCAAGTGTCTCGGACCCACTCCGGCATCTCATCCTCGTTACATTGGGCCAAGAAGTCCGCAATTCCCCAGTTGCCTTTGGACCAAGCGAAATACTTCCGGAGTGCCTTCTTCGGTTCTGCCTTCGGATCCACGCGGTCGATGATATGTTGGGGCCACTCAAGTAGATCTGAAAAGCGATCCAGTGCCGTCGTGGCTGCTTCCTGGAGCACGAGCTTCTCCATCGATGACTCGTTGTGCATGAAGAGTGCATCGACTTCGTTGTCGATCGCTGCCTCATCCTCCTCAGATTGACAGTCGCATGCAGCGAACACCCGCTTGCCAAGGCCAGCGTACATCTGCGCCAAGTCGGCAATATTGCTTTCGCCCCCAGCGTCAACTGTACAGATTCCCAGTGACTCAAGCGATGCATACTGCTCAGAGTTTAGTTCTTCCAACCGACGAGCTGCTGCCGGAAGTGATGTTGCCTCAGTCGCACCCTCCGCGACAAGGATTCGGCTAGCAAGAAGGCCCTCGCAAAACCGAGTTCGAAACTCCTGACGGTACCGTTTGAGCTTCACGCTTTCAGGAAGCTCAACTTCTGACTGTGTCAGTTCACCGTCGCTGTCACGACTCAGGACAATCGTTTCGTCGAGCGTTAATTCCTCCAGTACATAAGGTGAATGCGATGTGAAGATCGCCTGCGACGCCAGATTCCGGACCTCCTGTACTATCCGCTTCTGAGCGTACGGCGGGATGGCAGTCTCAGGCTCTTCCATGGCGAAAATCACATTCTGCTTGTCTTCAGCGATCTGCGAGAGCAGCGCGAGAACCAGCATGTTGATTGTGCCTGTGCCTTGACGGTAAAATGGGGCAGCATGGTTTCCATCACCGGTGGCGATGAACGCCGTGATGATCTTGCGAAGGTGGTCGCGAGTCAGATTGGAAACCCTTAGGTGAGGCTGCGCACCCCAGTCTTCCGGAACGTATTTCCTGAGCGCCAGGCTGATGCTCTCAAGAATGCCCGAGATGCCATGGTCCTCCTCACCAGCGACAGTGAATGATGCCAACTCGGCGAGGGTGTCTTCCCACATCTGCGGCCGAATCTCCTTCAGTCGCAGAATGATGTCAAGAAGGCTGCCGCGTTCGAGAGTAAGTGCTCGTGTTCCTGTGCGATGTGACCTCAGGTACAGGAATCCGCACACTTGCTTATCCCGCCGACCAAACTTGCTTGGGGTATCGTCTTCGATCAGACTTCGCGCAAAGTACGTATTGCCTTCGAAGTCATCGTCCTCGGCATTGTACTTGCCGAGGAAGGTGACGCGGAGCGCGTGAACGATCTGTTCCTCATCTACCCCCTCCGGATTCGGCTCATCATAGAACTCGTTCGTGTTCTCATCCCACCATTCGACATGGTCGCCAAACCTCGCCAACTGCTCACCAGAAAGCCCAATGATGACTACCTCTATATGAATCAGAAACTCGACGGACTCCTCGTCGTTGTCCGTCTCGTGCTCCTCGATATCTTCTTCATCTTGTTCGCTTTGTTCGTCTTCTTCGTCTTCCCCTTCCTCTTCAGGCATGTAGCGCCCCTCAAAGAAATCATGCTCGTCGACTGGGGGAAATCGGGACAGACGCTCAGGCCCTAGTACTAGGTCGAGGGCCTCTAGTACCGTTGTCTTTCCGACATTGTTGTCGCCGATCAGGACTGCATGTTCCGGAAGGTAGAGTTCTGCATGTCTGATCCCACGAAAATTGTCGATCGTCAAGCATCGTACCTGCATCGCTGAATGCTCCTCTCCTTCTCTATGGCTTCGTTGATCTGAGACAGTCCCCTGGCCAATTCTTCGAATTCAATCTACAGAAATCAACTGGAATTGTTCGGGTCATTGGGTTCGCCCAACCACTTCTCGGCAATGCGGGCTATCCCGACCAAGATGCCTTCAGGCTCTGGGTCTGGACTCTTCGCGATCAGCGAGTCAGCGTTTGGGTCGGCTCGCCCTCCTTGAATAGCGGCTGCCTTCTCTTGGCTGACAGTATTGTCAGGAGCCCCGACCGGAGGCGGCGCAAACCCCTCAGGCCGGACAACTGCACCTTCACCCACAGTGGCCCCTCGGTTATCTGCAGCGCGGACTGGCTCGGCGTCTGCTGTCATTGCCTCATCATCTTGGATGCCCTTTTCTCGGTCGATGATGGTGGAGTCAGCACCCAGAACATGCACCAGGATTCCTATCGATCCGAGACAGGCGACCACCAGGACTATGACAATGACCCATCTGGTTCGATGACCGTGTAGAGCAGCCTCCTTCTCGCGCGGGATCAGAGACTCCAATTCTGACGCTCGGCGGGCTTCCGCTTCAAGGACGGCAAGAATCTCGGCGGCCTCGCGCACTCCATGCGAAGCGGCCTCTTTGTACCAATGCCATGCTTTGCTCTTGTCTTGAGCAACGCCATTCCCAATGTAGTAGCACCACCCCAGATCGAACGCGGCTTTCGAATCACCGGCCTCCGCAGCGGCTCTGATCTGCTCTATGTGTTGTCCTTCCTGGTACATGAAGCTAGCCTGATAAAACTTCAAGTAGCCTGTTCGATGATATCGAAGATGTCATCCAGATACTGACGATCATTGCTATGCAAATGTGATTCAACGTCAGATGCGACATACTTGTGGAAGTCTGCTCTGTTTGTGATTCGGTGAGCAACCAACGCATCAAGCACTACTGGATTCAGGAAACCATCGATCCTCTGCATCTCTTCGCTGCGCGGTATGTTTTCCCGGCAGAACACTTCTATTCTCCGATACAACTCCTTGTCGTTCATACGTGGTTCCGCCGTCGGCGCAACTGCTGGTTCCAGCGCTTCCGACTTCGCTTCTTCCACTACTACCCTTGCAGTGCTTCTCTGAACAACTTCCTCCAAGACCCTTTTTAGTCGGACTGTCTCTGGCTCTCGGTTCTTAAACCAGTCTGTGGACCAGATCCTATGAATCTCCCAATCACGCCTCCTGAGCACTCCTTCGCGCAACCGGTCCCGATCCCTTGCATGCACCGACGAGTGGTACTGAGCCCCGTCGCACTCGATCCCCAGGACATACTCGTCAGGACGTTGCGGATGACGAACACCGATGTCGACGAAATATCCCGCAACGCCCACCTGTGGTTCGACTTCATAACCCAAGTTCCTGACTACCTGGGCCACAGCCCGTTCAAAGTCCGAATCAGGCGGCTTATCGGTTGCTCTCCCGTAATCAGGCAGGCAACCAGTCTCAGCGTATTTAAGATACTCCTTGAGGGCTTTTCGGCCTTCCTGATCTCGACCAGGTTCAAGCGTTATGTCTTCAGCCTTCATGGATGTGAAGACTTCCACCCGTTTCTTAGCGCGCGTAATCAAAACATTGAGCCTTCGCCATCCATTTTTGGCGACCAGAGGGCCAAACCGCTGATAGACCCGTCCGGTCTCCTTATCGGGTCCAAAGGTGCATGAGATGAAGATCACATCTCGCTGGTCGCCCTGCAGATTCTCAAGATTCTTGATGAATAGAGGCTCCGCTCCGCCGCAGGCTGCGTTCAGTTTGCTGAGTGACAGTTCTGCTGAGGGATCTTCCCTTGTGAGCT
>Ga0272442_10009545_pt1 | contig 12114 bp, 14 predicted proteins | sample SSMForm2O_FD_200262 | JGI IMG/M metagenome (GOLD analysis project Ga0272442, IMG submission 200262) | Marine sediment archaeal communities from Little Sippewissett salt marsh, Falmouth, MA, United States - SSM-Form-2O | ecosystem: Environmental > Aquatic > Marine > Wetlands > Sediment ... | reverse complement strand
CGCTAATTCCTGATATTTTTGAAAATTGTGTAATAGTGCTAAATGCAACTTTTTGATAGTTTTTTAAAATGAATCTTGCTAAAACTTTTTGATTTTTAGTATATTCTTGAAAATTATTTTTCAATTTATCAAATAAAAAATTATTCTGTTTCAAAATATCAAGACCTGCCTTTTAAAATATTTTTGATATCATCTAATAAATTAATTACATTTAAAAATATCAATTGTTAATCATAATTTTTTAATTAATTTATTTGAACCTTACACCATGTCTTTCTTTTTATTTTGTCCATTTAGTATTAGTTCATTTTATATATTTTTATTCCCAATCTCTTTTTGTTTTCAATTGCCTTTGCTCTACAGTTCTTAATTGCATCCCCCGGCAATTTATGGATATATCGGGAAAACATCACAAAAATTATTATCAATAAGCCCCATATAATTAAATCTAATTTAAGAAAACTCGGAAAAAAATAGGTATACATTTTATTATTCCTCCATATCTTTAACTACGGACCATTGGTGGAAGTTCGCTTGACGTTTGAGAATTCCATTTAGAAAATAAACTTATGACAATAAAAGTAACAAAACTTAATAGCCCACACCACACAGCAATATGTAAATGAAATAATACTTTAAAATCAATCGGGATACTGAATTGGTACATGGTTCCGCCTATTAAAGCTACTATCATGCTCCAGAACGCTGCATTAGGATGAGCAGCTTTCCACCAAAGACCAAAGGCTACACAAATCATTAAGGCACTTCTGATAGAATAGACGAAGTAAGCTTGGTGCAATATTTTCGGTAAGGTCATTGCCCCAAAAGCAGAGCTGACCCCAATGATAAGAATCCACAGCCTGGTCCATTTTGCTAAATATTTATCATCTGTTCCAGGATGAAGCCATCTTTGCCAAACATCTTTGGCCATAATGGAAGAACAACCGAATAATATACCTGCCACCGTAGAAACAAGAGCAGCAAATATTCCGGCTATTCCAATACCTCCAATAATTGGATTGATATTCATTAAGGTTGTTCCTAAAGCAAGCTTTGGATTGGCAGTTAGACCTGCTGCTCGAGCAAATAAACCCATTGAACCGGTCCAAATACTTAAAGGCAAGATTAATATAGCTGCTAAAACAGGAGCGAGCCTCGCAACCTTCCAATTACGTGCACCGAAAGAGTAATTTATGGTAGCTTGGGCAGCTGGTATTCCCAGCACACCTCCTAAAAAGTATCCTAAAATAACCATAAATCCTAAACTGAAAGGACTCAACATATGTTCAGCATTAAGTCCAATAGCGGAAAGAGCATTAGCTAAACCAGCAAAACCCCCCATACCTCCAGAACTAGCTAATAATGGTATCTCATGTTTCATGACCCACCAAAAAGCCAAAGGAATTCCACTACCAATAGTTATCATAAACGCAACACTAGTATAAGCGACTGACCACATTCCGGCTGCCAAGAGATAAATTGTCATCGCAATTCCACAGACTAAAGCACTCCATTTTAAATCAAAACCGGTTACACTTGCTACTAGAGATCCCATTGCAGTCATCTGAATTATTGTAAAAAACCAATACCCTACTACATTTAAAACCGATGCAGCTTTCCAGGTTTTGATATCATAAAGATAATATAAATACTCAGGGACAGTTATTACGTTATATTTTCGATAATAATGAGCAAAGGAGAAACCAAAAACTATCAAGCCACAAGCAGATGCAATATGATACCAAACGACTCCCATCCCTTGGTTAAATGCGACTTCTGCAGTGCCGATAGTTCCTAATCCTCCCATATATTCAGCGGCAATAGATACTGAGACAAACATCATTCCTAAATTTCTACCAGCAACCAAGAGGTCTTCGGAACCTTTTATTTTTTTCATTGCTAATATCCCTAAAAATATGATAAAAACAAAATAAACAATAAGTATAATTAGTTGTGTGGATATTATCATTTCTATAAAACCTCCGTCAGACACTTACTATCGTGAGAATAATACCAAAGATAAATATAAATAAATATAAGACTAAAAATGGTTTCTCATTATTATTATAAATATGTAATTTTTTATATTTTATTTTTTGAATTGATAATTTTTCAAGTGAATTATTTTGCATTTTTTTTTCCTTTATCTCAGCATAAGTTATCTATTAATTTATGATATTTCTTTATTTCATATTTTATAAGTGTTTTGCAAATATAATCTTTATGATATTATTATTTTCATTATTATATATTATGAAAATAATTATATCAAATAAAATTATTATTGTGCTATTTGTTTTAATGTTTTAAAGATGTGCACTCCAAATTGAAATATAGATGCAATTCTTAAATATCATTTTTTATTTTAAACTGTAATCAAAAACCTATCCTCAATTTTCAAAAATAATGTATAAAAAATTACATATATTTAGCTAAAGTACATATTAAAATGATTGAAAGTGATTAAGAAAAATCCAAATATAATTGAGCAAAAATAAATTTCCAAAATAATTACTAAAAATAATAAAATTAATAAATCAATCTTTACCATAAATCTCGCTTTCTCTAGTTTCCTGCAAGCCATTTAATATTCTATTCATTTTTAGCATATAATATTTATTGCTAATCAAACTAACATGCTAGCGTTCATCATCATATTGGTCTAAAATCTATCATATTTTCTTTTTACTATATGAATTTTTTATTTTTTAACAACTATTTAAAAATATTTTTAAATGAGTATAAAGTATACTAAGAGGTAGACATAAATAGGGTAATGAAGAGAAAAGAGCTAAAAGCAGGTTTTTTAATTGGCTATGAAAAAACATTTTCCATATAAGGCATTTTAGGAAATAATTTTTATCCTACTAGTATAATTTATCAAATAAAAAAATAAAGCTCGTACACGCCAAATCAGAGCTTCACCTTAAAAAACGTTGAAAATTATATCTATCAAGCCTTTCATTGATTTTGGCAAAGTCGACGCGCGGATCACTGATGGTTTGTTTGATTTTTTTAATCTCAACGGTAACATTCCGCGAGAATTCCTTCTGGTCCTTGATGATTTCATTGATAAAAGACTCCAATTTATAGACCATATAAATAGAAAGCACTAGGGGAAAACCCTTATTTGTTATTAATTTTAGCATATATTAAATATCCAATGAGTTGCCTTCCATTCCAAATTTTTTTTTCACCCGACCGGACATCCAGATACAGAAAGTTTTCCATTTCATAGAAGCCGATACTAGTAAAGCCGATTATATGTGCATACATTAACAGATCATTAATCAGGTAGTCTTTGACATGGTATTTGGTTAATACGCCATAAAAATGAATAAATCTTTGAAACTTCAGAACTATGAGAAGCTTTAACCCTATATAAAAAGCCCTTCAGCATATGCCAAAGGGCTTGAAATGTTCTGGCTCCCCAGACAGGACGATTATCGCAACTTTTGCATGGGTGATGAAACAGAAAATGTATACCATAAGTTGGAAGAAATAATTATTTCTTGTTAGGAATTGAAATTTAATAAAAAAGGTCAGAAGATATTAATAGTTAAAAAATATTTTTATGGCTTCATATCCTTCAGTCTTCTTCAGGATTATAATTTTTATAACATGGGTATGAAAAAGGAATTAAATTTAGGTCGTCAATAGATATAGTTTTGTCATAAATTAAAACAGCTGTCCAGTCATCGAGACCATCACATCCATGACTATATTCTGTGAAATCAGCAAATAATATTGTAATGTCTCCTCCAATCCCTGGGTCTTTTAAATATATTTCTTCTTCATTAATTTTATAACCAAAGGGAACTCTAGCTAGAGTACTTTGACCTTCTGGTGAATATTTAGTTTGGGCTATTATTCTAACTTCCTTTGATATTAAATTAAGAGTATCATCAAGGTCAATGTGATAAGAGCCTGAATTAAAGCCATTATCTTTTGCATATTTAACTAATGCATCATTATCCTGAAACATGCCCTGTTGTATAATCGGAGCTAATTCAAACCAATCAATATCTACGCCGAGTGAATTAAAAGCCATTGCAGCTGCAACAGAAAATGATGTACTAAGAGCGGTCTGTTTTAGATTTGGAATGCCCTCTATGGTATATTCTGAAGGTATGTCACCCCAGCCATTGCCATTTCCATTGTTTGGTGGTGTTGCTGGAGTACAGCCGACAAAGGTGAACAGTGTTAAAAATACAAGGATAAAAAGCCCGTATAGAAACATTTTCTTAAATGAAATCTTTTCTTGTTTTCTTTCCATTTTTTAGCCTCCTCGATAAATCTAATCAAACTTATACCAATTCATTAATACAATAAATAATCTTAAAATCCTGCTTTTCACTTGAAATATTCTTAGAAGAGATTGTTAGTTACTTCTATAATTATTATCTTCCTAACATCTTATGCCAAGAAATGCTTACCAGTGGAGATAAAATTATTCAAAGCAAGAGATGATGGAAATAATTACAAATAAATTGCGGAAGATAGGAAATTTCAGGAATTTTAAAAAATCACATTAATTTTAAGGAGGTTTTATTCAGGAATTTTGGGTTATTAGTATTATTTATCAAATAAAAAATAAAGTTCATATACGCAAAATGAGAGCTTTACCATAAAAACCTCTAAATACTTTTACATTAATGCTTTCATTGGTTTTTAGCAAAGTCGACGCGGAGGTCGTTGATGGTTTTCTTGATTTCTTTGATTTCAACGGTAACAGATTGGGAGAATTCTTTCTGGTTCTTGATGATCTCGTTAATGAAGAATTCCAGTTTCCAGACCAGATAGATCGAAAGTACCAGGGGAAAACCGTTATTCGCTATGAGCTTGAGCATGTATTCAATATCCAATGAGTTGCCTTCCTTTCCAAAGTCTTTTCTCTCCGGACCAGACATCCAGGTGCAGAAAGTTTTCCTTTTTATAAAAACCGATACCGGTAAAGCCGATTTCCTGGGCATACATGAGCAGATCATAAAGTAGGTAATCCTTGACATGTAATTCGGTTAATGCATGATAGAAATGAATAAATCTATGAAACTTCAGAACTAAGAGAAGCTTCAATCCTTTATAAGAAAAGCCCTTCAGCTAATGCCAAAGGGCTTGAAATTTTCTGGCTCCCCCTATTGGAAACACTTAGAACTTTTAAGGGGGATATTGCTTTTGAAAATATAAGATTAATAAGCTAGTTTTTCAGTAAAGTTTAAAATATTTTTAGGAAAATATGTACATAATTAAAAAAATTAACACTTTTCGGAGAGGTCTTATTTCCAGGGTTCTGATCCTTTGTAAATTACAACTGTATCAAATTTGCCTTGTTGAGGTGAGTTACTAAGCACTTCAAATTCCTCAAAAGATCTTTCATAAAACGCACCAAAAACAGTATTTGGATCATGGGTGGTTATAATTTTTTCTTTTAAATCGACTCCAATGATTAAGCTTGCATGAAGATCATCATTGAGTAAACTAAACTTATTGCCAACAATTACAGGGTAATCTTTCATTAGTGTATTCATTATTTCATCCATACTGAGTTGAACATTTTTAGCCTTAAAACCTAAATTTTGAGCATACGTAATAACTTCAGATTTATATTCAACAACACCAGCATTCCGTACTTCTTCTATACTAACATCAACGCCTAAGTAATTAATATTCATACAAGTTACTGCAGGAACACAGCCACAAATTAAACCATTAAAATTGCCTCCTGGTTGATATTCCACATTTAAAAGAATACTTTCTTGTATTGACGGTTCAGGTGTAACAGTGCCGTTGCCAGTACAGGAAGTCAGGATAAAGAGAGATAAAAGAATAAGGATAAGATTCTGGAATCGTCTGAAATTTTTCATTTCGGACTCCTCTATGAATAAAATCAAACTCATACTATTAATACATACAACAAATTATTTTAAAATCCTGCTTTTTCTCCAAGAGTTTATCGGAAACTAAAAGAAAAAATAGAGTCTATTAAGAGTGAAAAATAATAAAAAGGTCGAAACCTCAATTTAGAAATGATTTACGAATATATTTATTAACATTTTTTCAGCTGTTTTTTGATCCAGTTGTCTATTTCGGACATTATATAGTGTTATAATCTTACTCATATATAAATCTTAGCTACTCTCTAGAAGGGTGTAAAATAATTTAAGATTAAAGATTAATTAAGGCAAGATAAAATCCACATTTTCTGGAGTAATGATTATTGTATGGAAATAAGGTGGTTTAGAAGTATTAAGAGCTATAGCTTCAGAGTAAGGTATATGATAATCCTCACCAAGAAGTGATGATGGGTCGTTAGTAATAAATTCTTTTAATTTATCATCTAATCCAATATACACGCGAGTATGAGGAATATCATAGATTAAACTGTAATCTTGTCCAACAATTACCGGAATTCCCTGTTTTAATACTTCTATTAACTCTTCTGAAGTAAAGTTATGAGATGTAGCTTTAAATCCTAATTCTTTGGCATAAGCTATTAGTTTTGCTGTACTACCTAATCCCGTATCTTCATTGATTATATTATCAGCCACTTGGTTTATGGTAACATTTGTATCATAAAAATTAAAAATCATAGTGCCTGATGCAGGAACACACCAGTTAGAACCTTTAGGTTGTTGTACATAAGGTACATCTAGCTTAATATATTCAACTTCCGGGATTGGAGGTTCGGGTATAACTATATCACTGCTGCAGGAAGTCAGGATAAAGAGAGATAAAAGTATAAGGATAAGATTCTGGAATCGTTTGAAATTTTTCATTATTACCTCCATGATAAGGTAAAGTAATCCACTGTTTTTTATTCCTCAATATTAATTAATTATTGGCTCACTGTTTACATTAAAACAATCTCTTTCTTCATCACCCTTATATGCTGATGGAGGCAGCTCAAGGCTTAAATCATTGGGATATATTACAATAGAAAGTGTTTGGTTAGGATTAGTGTTACCCCCAAAAATACTGAGCGATAAAAATTCATCCTCATCAATATTATGTTCTTTGCCGTCTGCTGGATCACTTACTTTAACATGGTCTTCACTATAGCCAATAACTACTCTTGCGTGACCTGGTTTTTTAGGATCATCTGAAGAATTATTCCTCTGGAATACAATTACCGGTAAATCATGAATATTTATCAATTCCTTTATTTTGCTCAAAGGAATATAAACATATTTTGCGCCATAACCGGGGATTTCGCTATTTACAAGGTTAACCAATTTTGTTCCATAACCATATCCATCCTCATTGGTTATTTTTGTATCCAAAAATGATTGGCTGTAATCAAAGCCATGGTAATCTAAGGTAGCAGAACCTGCTGCATGTAGACACCAGGAATTTTCTTCCTGTTTTTGGTGGGGAAAAGGTTGGTCTAACGTGTCATAATTATCAATTTCATTAGCTTGATCATTAACTGGGGGAGTAATCCCATCACAGGAAATGAAAGCAAAAAAGATTATTATAATTAGGCATAATTTTAGAAATATTTTAATATGGCCTTTCATGATACATTCTCCTTTGTAATAGTGAGACAGCATCATACATTTAGCTCTTTTTTCTTTAGTTAGAATAAATAATTCATAACGTCTATTTAAAAGATTCTATTAATCCTTTTTCAATTTCTTCATATTCCTTGCTTTCACAAGAATAAAAAAAATGGATTTTGTTCTTTCTACCCATTAGGCCTAGTTCAATTGTGGTTTTTGGTGTGTCCCATCGTGATATATAGAATAGCTCGCCTTTTTTTATCGCTAGTCCCCATTTCTCAGGTGTATTTTTATATCGATCATTCGACCAAACAATTCTTTCATCATGTGGTTTGTGATGCTTCTCAACCAAATCCTTTTTCAATTTCTCATAGGATATAATATAATTATTTAGATTATCATAAATATCATCAGGTAAAATGAAAGACACGCCAACCAACCTATCTTCATAAAATTTAAGTAAAATACGCATATCAATCTGACTAACTTTGCCTTGATAGTAAAATCCATCTAAATTAATTGTATAATCCTTTTTTTCACCATTTACAGATGTTTTTCCGCTATGAATAATCCTAGTTGTTTTATATTCCTTACCCTGTAATAATTGTTCAGCCTCTTCTCTGTTCATCCCCCAATAAAAGGCATCCAAAACATATTCTTCTGAATGTTTTGAATCTTCCTTTTGTAAAAATTCTTTTATTTCAGTAATCATCTGAGAGTTAAAACCTTCTTTATACACCCTCTTGGCATATAAGGTTTGTTCTTCTGGGGCTAGCTGTTCCAATAAATCGATAAACTCTTTTTCTGCTTCGTCGAGCTCTTCTAAAGAAGAAAGATAAAGTATAAAGGTGGTGGAAAATTTATCGGCAATGTAGTCTTTGACATGAATTGGATTGGCTAGCACAAAGAGACAATAAAAAACAAAGAATATTAAAAATGCACATAAAATGAATGTATATTTTTTCATTGAAATCCTCCTTTTCGAATAATTAAAGAATTAAAAAAATAAATCATTATCTATACAGAGGAAAACCATATTATATCAAGAATAATCCTTTAAGCTTATTCTTCCTCTCTTGCTTTTCAATCTTAAACCTCTAGGAATATAACCATTTCTGTTTAAACAAGTAAACTTAACTGAATATGACAAACGCAATATTTCGCTAACTTATCATCAAGAAATTTCTGTTATTTTCTACCAAATGCCTATTTCATCTTCCATAAAAATGAGAGTCGTGCTATTTTTATGGATTTCCAATATGGGTAAAAACAGATTTTCTATTCTCGCCGTCCTCTCCCGGGAAGCAAGTACCAACCTTGTCGGTAGCTCTTGGGACCATAACCATTCTTCAAAAATATCCCGAAAAGCGATATCATGATGCCTGACCACCTCATGAAGATCCGTATCGAGCAACATGTCTTTAAAGGGCATTTCCCACTCCTCTGTAAATATAAAGTCATGACCTTTTCTCTCATAAGCTCTCACGGTCATCTTGCTTTTTCTTGACTCACCGGGGAAAAGGGCTAAGGCAAAATCTGGTACGGGGATAAAGCCTTTGCTGATATTTGCTTCCTGATCAGCAAGGGAATAATAAATAACCAAGGTATTTTTAGCTAATTCTTCGAGGCTCCCGTAATAAAGACAGGAGGCTAGGACTACGGTTTCACCATGATACTGAATGGGCATTGACCTTTCATCCGGCAAGAGCCAATGCCAAGATGCATCGTCTATAGGAGGAAGTCCTTCTTGCCATTTGTCCAAAGCAATTACTTGATCAGTCTTTTCCTCAATGCTTGATTCTTTTTTATTCTGGTCATTGATTTCCTGCTGCATTCTCTCCAATAGAGCGGCAGTCACTTGCTTCTCTTTAAAGATTATTTTGCCGTACTCCTCCTGACTATCCTGTGGCAACTGAACCAATAGAGCTAAGAACTGCTTCTCCTCTTCATCCAATCCCTGCTCATCCAAAGGTTTCAGGTAGAGCTGGAATAGCGGGGAGAATTGAAGGTCGTTTTGCTCGAGGTACTCCTGGACGGTTATTGGGGAGACTGCAAAGAGATTTGCAGAGAGAGAAAATAAAAAAAAGGATAATATAAAAAATAATATCCATTTCTTCATTCTTTGGTGCATAATGCATCTCCTTCAATCTTTTTGAGATTATATTTTTACGTATCAGTTTTTAATGCTCCCTAATAGTTTTTTTAATCCCCTTGGTCTTGTTTTGTATTATAAGTTAATAACTTGGGTATGAAAATGGAATTAAATTCAGGTCATCAATAGATATATTTTTGTCGTAAATCAAAACAGCTGTCCAGTTATTAAGAACGTCATAATTATTACTATAACCTGGAAAATCATCAAACAATATTGTAATATCCCCACCAAGCCCTGGGTCTTTTAAATATATTTCTTCTTCTTTAATGTTATAACCAAAAGGAATTCTAGTTAGAATACCTTGAGACTCTGGTGTATATGTAGTTTGAGCTACCATCCTAACTTCCCTTGATATCAAATTAAGTGTATCTCCAAGGTCAATGTTATAAGAACCTGAATTAAAGCCCTCATTTTTTGCATATTCAACTAATGCGTCTATATCCTGATAACTGCCCTGTTGTATAATCGGAGCTAATTCAAACCAATCAACATCTACGCCAAGTGAATTAAAAGCCATTGCAGCTGCAACAGAAAAATGCGTACTAAGAGCGGTCTCTTTTAGATTTGGAATGCCCTCTATGGTGTATTCTGAAGGTATGTCGCCCCAGCCATTGCCGTTTCCATTGTTTGGCGGTGTTGTTGGAGAACAGCCGACAAAGATAAATAGGGATAAAAGTACAAGGATAAAAAGTCCGTATGAAAATATTTTCTCAAATGAAATACATCTATTCTTATTGGATAGGATAAATGAAATCTTTTCTTGGTTTCTTTTCATTTTTAACCTCCTCGATAAATAAAATCATGCTTATACCAAATCATTATTACAATAAATAATCTTGAAATCCTGTTATTCACTTGAAGAATATTTCGAATTATCTGAACATCTCCAATAAATCAGTTTACTCACTTATTATTCTTATTGTTTTTTAAGTAGTATTGGATTGGTATTTTTTGATCAATCTTTCGGCTGAATCAAAGATGTATTAAAAAGATTTGAAGTCTCGCCAATCTCCTCAATCCAATAGTTATCATTAAGTTGCTTAATATAATCATCAGTCCAGTAAAGAAAGCCACGAAGCGGACACATCACTCTTATCCCACCTTTAAAGATTCCATCAGCAACAAAGGCATGATTTCCCCCAAATTCCAAGCTATAATTAGTTACAAGGATCACAGGTTTTACTTTTTTATCTCGCCTTTTATTTCTTCCAAAGTCCTCATTTTATCATCAGCTTCAATTCCTAGCCTGTCTGCATTTTCTTTTAATAATGTGGGGCCAGATAAACCATTCTCATCTAGTAAAAACTCTGCAAGTTCCTCTTGGGTTATTTCCAAGCCATAGTAATTCATAACCGACTTTGTTGCAGCTAAAAAGCACCATGTTTTATCTAACGGTTGTTTTACCACCGGAACACCCAAATAGATTTCTTCAATTTCTCCGATATCTGTACTGACGCATCCCATAAAAGAGGAAAGGATAAAGAGAGATAAGAGTATAAGGATGAGATTCTGGAATCGTTTGAGATTTTTCATTATTACCTCTAAATAAATCTAATCAAACTTTTACCAATTAATACATTCCACAAATAATACATTAATCCTTCTTTTTCAGAAAATATTTTTAGATAAAATTTTCCTTTGGCTTAAACATTATATTCTTACTTACGAGATAAACCGGAAAGTCCTGATGATTTGATTAAATTCGAAGGATTGAAATGAATAATAATTACTGAAAATAACAAGAAATGTGGTAATTCAAAATTTGCAAAAAATTGGGTTCAATTGGAATGTATTTTAAGAAGTAATATTTATCTTTTCGGTAGATTTATCAAATAAAAATGAAGTGCATATACGCTAAATAGAGTTTCGCCATATAAACCAACAAAGCTATTATTATCCGTTATCGCTTTCATTGGTTTTTGGCAAAGTCTACCTGTAAATCATTGATTGTTTTCTTGATTTCTTTGATTTCAATGGTAACATTACGGGAGAATTCCTTCTGATTCTTGATGATCTCATTGATGAAAAACTCCAGTTTATAGACCAAGTAGATCGAAAGCACCAGGGGAAAACCGTTATTTGCGATGAGTTTGAGCATATATTCAATATCCAATGAGTTGCCTTCCTTTCCAAATTCTTTTTTCTTCCGGACCGGACCATCCAGATGAAGAAAGTTTTCCCTTTCGTAAAAGCCGATACCGGTAAAGCCGATTTCCTGAGCATACATGAGCAGGTAAAACACAGGCAGTTTTTGACATGGATATCGATTAATAGTCGATAAAATGAATAAATCTGTGAAACTTCAGAACTAAGAGAGGCTTGAAGCTTATATAAGAAAAGCCCTTCAGCAAATGCCAAAGGGCTAATTATTGTCTGGCTCCCCAGACAGGACGATTTTCGCAACTTTTGTATGCGGGAAGAGACGGAGAAAGTTTATCAGAAGTTAAAGGAAGTTATTGG
>Ga0272442_10009544_pt1 | contig 12115 bp, 8 predicted proteins | sample SSMForm2O_FD_200262 | JGI IMG/M metagenome (GOLD analysis project Ga0272442, IMG submission 200262) | Marine sediment archaeal communities from Little Sippewissett salt marsh, Falmouth, MA, United States - SSM-Form-2O | ecosystem: Environmental > Aquatic > Marine > Wetlands > Sediment ... | reverse complement strand
TTCGTGAACGGGGGCGCCGCCCCGGCCGCCCTCGCCGCGAAGTGGCTTGCCGACGTATGGGACCAGAATTGCGCGCTCTATGTGATATCGCCTGTCGTCTCTCGCCTGGAGGCCCTCTGCGAACGATGGTTGAACGATCTCCTCGGTCTTCCGTCCGAAACGGCGGCCGGTTTTGTCAGCGGGACATCAACCGCCACGATGTGCGGGCTCGCGGCGGGACGGAACGAACTGCTGAGACGCCTGGGGTGGGATCTGAATGCCAAGGGGCTGTTCGGCGCTCCGCCCCTCCGCGTCGTTCTCGGCGAACAGGCGCACGCGACGGTATTCAAGGCCCTGGCCCTCCTGGGCTTTGGCCGGGAGGGGATCGAAGAGGTGTCGGTCGACGGTCAGGGGCGCATCGATGTTGCCCGGATGCCTGACCTGGATGACCACACGCTGGTGGTCGCCCAGGCGGGAAATGTAAACTCCGGCGCCTTTGACCCGATCGATGAGATATGCGACCGTGCCGGCCGCGCAGGCGCGTGGGTCCATATAGACGGGGCGTTCGGTCTGTGGGGCGCCGGCTCCGGGAGCAGGCGGTTCCTGACCCGGGGGATCGAAAAGGCGGATTCCTGGTCGGTCGACGCCCACAAGACGCTCAACGTCCCCTACGACTGCGGCATCATCCTGTGCCGGCACCGGGAGGCGCTGATCGGTGCGATGCAGGCGACCGCGTCGTATATCCAGTACAGCGATGAGCGTGACGGCATGCTGTATACCCCCGAGATGTCCCGGCGGGCCCGGGCCGTTGAACTGTGGGCAACCCTGAAATCACTCGGGAGAATGGGTGTTGAGGAGTTGGTTGACGGTCTGTGCGAACGCGCGGCGCAATGTGCCGAACAGCTCCGTGCCGAGGGATTCGAGATCATCAATGAGGTCGTCTTCAATCAGGTCCTGGTCGCCTGCGATACGCCGGAGGAGACACAGGCGACGCTCACGGGCATTCAGGCCTCCGGCGAGTGCTGGTGCGGCGGGGCGATCTGGAATGGCAGGCAGGTCATCAGAATCAGCGTTTGTTCCTGGGCGACGGCGGCGGAGGATATCGACTGTCTGGTGGCCGTCTTCGTGAAGGCCCGCGAGGCAGTCCGAACAAACAGTAAATAATCCGTCAATCACCAACTATGGGTGGGGGGATGCGAGAGGAACCGCTATCATCGGTGGAGACAATCTGTCGGGAGATGTTCGAGTTCCTTGCCTGCACCTTTCCCGTCGCCTGCGCCAGCGACGAGTTCTTCTACTTTCCCCAGGTGCGTCCCGACGAACCGCAGTGGGGTGTGTGGGACCGATTTTCCCGGGAGACGGTTGATGAGTGCGCATGGCGGTTGACCGCCTGGGAAGACGAGCTTGACCGGTTCGAATCCGATCATCCCGATCCGGATCTCCAGATCGACAGAGCCCTCTATCAACAGCTGTTGCGCACCCTCCGGGAGCAGTTGACCGAGGTGAGGGCCTGGCAGACGCAGCCCACCTTTTCCCTGACCCTTGCCTGTGTCGGACTGGCCGAGGCGATGGTGGCGCCCGATCCGGCGGCACCACACGAACGGGCCGCGAGCCTCCCCGCCTTTCTGGATCAGGCGGGTCGCAATCTGGCGAATGTTCCCCTCCTTTTCCGCGATATCGGCCTGGAGATGATCTCGGACACTGTGGACTATCTCGCCTCCCTCGTGGAGATACTGCCCGAACTCCGGTCCGCCTTTCCCGCCCTGGAGCGGTTCAGGGAGGCGCTTAACTCGGCGACGGCACGCGAGGATTTTCTCCTCCCGCGGGATCTGCTGGAACGCGTATACCGGTCTCATATATCCTGCGACATGGGAATAGAGGAGATACAGGGGGTTCTCGACCGGGAGATTCGTGAGATGGAGGAGATCCTGAACCGGGAGGGAGGGCGCCTTCTTAAAGACCGGCCCTGGTCCGAGGCGATCGAGGGCATCCCCGCTCCGGATCTGGGGACGGGAGGGCTGATCGGGCACTACCGGGATGAGGTTGAGAGGCTGGCGCACCACTGTCTGGACCGGGGATGGATCTCGACGGAGCTGCTTGCCGCCTGCCCGGTCACGGTTTCCCCGTTACCGGACTTTCTCTCGGCCATCCGCTCGGCCTCCAGTTACAGTATTCCCCCCAGATACCCCCCCGCCGGGGGGACCTTCTATGTCATCGATCTCCATTCGTCCCAGGGGGAGGACCATCGTGAATGCCCGATGCTCTGTGCCCACGAGACCTATCCGGGACATCATCTTCTCGATATCTCACGCTGGGGGCTGGAGAGGCCCTGCCGCAGGGCCGTCGAGCAGCCCCTCTTTTACGAGGGGTGGGCCTGCTTTGCGGAGGAGCTGATGAGGCTGACGGGATGGTTTGACGGCTCGGCTGATCGTCTACTGCTGGCGAGGCGCAGACTCTGGCGCGCCGTGAGAGGCAGGGTTGATATCGGCCTCCAGACCGGGACAATGGATGTCCCCACGGCGGCGGAGTATCTGAGAAAGACGGGGATCGGTGAGAGGAGGGCGATCGGTTCGGCCCGGAGATATCCATTGAATCCGGGGTACCAACAATGTTATACCATTGGTCTGAGCCGATTCCTGAATCTTTTTGACACGTACGGTCGCGACGACGAGCGGCACTTTGTCCAGACGGTCCTGGGCCAGGGGGAGATAGGATTTACGAGCCTCGAAATGATACTCAGAAACATCAATCATTGAATTCGGGGGGATCAACGGTGGATCAGTTTTGCGGGTTTCATTCGGAATGGAATCTAGGGAGCCCCGGGGGCTGGGACTATCAGCGCATCACCCAGGTAATCGGCAAGGCGATCTGGGAGCGGCACTTTCACCCGGCTATCAATCTCGATCTGGATTTTGATCATCCCCTCCTCCATCCGGTTAACAACTTTGTCCGCATGCTGGTGGAGGCGCACCGTCTACGCGAGGGCTCCAATCCGGGGCTGATCGCCGTGGTCGCCGAAGAGGAGACGCTGGAGGACGTCGTTGAAAACAGGAACCTCGTGACCCACCTGAACGCCGTAGACGGGCTGTCCGGTGCCCTGATGGCGCCGCATGAACTGGAAGAGAACAAGGGGCGTGTCTGCTGGCGGAGCCGCCCGGTCTCCGTCATCTTCATGGATTTCAACACGGATGTCCTCCTGACGCTGCACCGAACACACAACCTGGCCCCCCTGCTTAAGGCCGTGGGCGAGGGGAGGGTGATCAATCCCCGGGGGACCGAACCGGTCAACTCCAAGAGCATGTTTGAGGTAATCACCGATCCGCGGAACCGGGACCGTTTCCATGAGGAGACGATTCGACGGACGCCCTGGACCCGCCAGTTTTATCCCCGCCGAACCGGGGGACCCCGGCGAGAGGATATACCGGACCTCGTGGAATGGACCCGGTCAAACTGGGACCGTCTGGTCCTGAAGCCGGAGCGCGGCTACTCGGGGAAGGGGGTCCGGGTCGGCGGGATCGATCCGGACATCGACAGTGCCATAGAGCTGGCCCTCAACAGTGGCGGTTACGGCGGGTACATCGTCCAGGAGAAGATCCCCCTCGGCCTGTGGACGGAGCGGATCCCCGAGATCGACAGGGAGGCCCGTCGTGTCCGGGAGGCCGAATGCCAGACGGATTTCAGGTGCCTGTTCGGGTCCGAGGGCCTGTTCGGCTTTCTGGGCCGGTACGGCGGCGTGCCGACCAATGTGGGAAGCGGCGGCGGGGTGCAGCCCCTCGCAGTCCTGGGTCCGGGAGTCGACGTCGGCGAGGCGACCGACATAATCAACCGTACGGTGGCGACGATGGACTACGGCGATGTCCTCGCCGCCCTAGAGGACCAGGAGAGGCAGGCGCTGGATCATCATTTTACCTATCTCCTGGGACCCATCAGGATCGCCCTGCGTCCCCGATTGATAACCTCGGGCCAGATGGAGACCCTCGATGCCTATTGCAGGGCTATCGGGTCCGACTGTCTGACCATAGAAAAGATGTGGTTGTCTGACGAGTTGGATCTCATTATTGACATTGACCCGGAAGAACTCGAAATCATACGTTCCCAGCCATGGATGGGGTCTCCGGCTATCTTTGCCTCGGACGGGCTCTTCAGTTTCGGAGCGCATCTTTCAGATGAAACCACGTGTGGATGAGGAATGGTGGAAGGGCCTCTTTGACGAGGTGTACCTCCTGACCGATGCCCGGTCGGTCTGCGACGAACAGCTGACCTGCCGGGAGGTGGATTTTCTTCAGGGGGCGCTGGAGCCCGACACATCGGACCCCATTCTCGACCTGTGCGGGGGGCAGGGAAGGCATTCCCTGGAGCTGTCCGGGCGCGGGTTTACCGATGTCACCGTCCTGGACTATTCCCAATACCTCATAGACCTGGGAAAGGAACGGGCCGAGCGGGAGGGGCTCGATACTGTCTTTATCCGTGGAGACGCCAGGGATACCGGACTGCCGCAACACCGTTTCAGGTTTATCATCGTCATGGCCAGTTCATTCGGATACTTTGCCGATGACGGGGAAAACAGAAAAATCATCACGGAGGCCTTTCGCCTCCTGACGCCCGGAGGTGTGCTGCTCCTTGATCTTCCCAACAGGGCCTATGTCCTGAAAAATTTCAAAACCACCTCCCGTCACCGGGTCGACGAGGATATCATCGTGACCCGCCAGCGGGAGATGGGAGATAATATCATTTACAGCCGGGAGATTGTCATCTCGGAAAAGGAGGGCTGCCTGCGGGATCAGCGATATCTGACCCGTCTCTACAGTCCGGAGACAATATCGGACATGCTGCATTCGGCGGGGTTTTCAACGGTGACGTGTGAAAAGGATTTTATGAGCCGTGACGGAATGGGTGATTATGGGAGTATGACCAACCGTATGGTTGTCGTTGCTGAGAAGGGGGACGGATAAGGAGGGGATAGTTATGATGAGCTCAGACAGCACAAAAGGGGGCCGCGCGCTGAAGGACCCCGTCTGCGGGATGGACGTGTCGAGCGATTCGCCGCATCATTACCGGTACAAAGGGGAGAATTTCTATTTCTGCTGTGAACACTGTCTGAACAAGTTCAAAGGGGACCCGGAGCACTACCTGCACAAGGAGCCGGCATCTGAACCCGCCACCGGCGGGTCGGTCCTCTACACCTGCCCCATGCACCCGGAGATCAGTCAGTCTACCATGGGCAGCTGCCCCAAATGCGGGATGGCCCTGGAGCCCTCAGGGGCGCCGCTTCCCGCGACCACGACCGATTACATCTGTCCGATGCACCCGGAGGTGACCCAGGATCATCCGGGGAGCTGCCCGAAGTGCGGGATGGCCCTCGAGCCGCGTACGGTCACCGCGGAGGAGGAAAATCCCGAACTCATCGATATGACACGTCGCTTCTGGATCAGCGCAACACTGGCGGTTCCCGTATTTCTGCTCGCCATGACGGGCGATCTCCTGCCGGCCCTGCTGCCGGAGTGGCTCTCCCTGCGCACCGTCCAATGGATTTCATTCATATTGGCCACACCGGTGGTTCTCTGGGGCGGCTGGCCCTTCTTTGTCCGCGGCTGGCAGTCGATCCGGACCTGGAACCTCAACATGTTCACGCTGATCGGCCTCGGCGTTTCGGTGGCCTGGACCTACAGCGTGGTCGCTCTCCTCATCCCGCAGATATTTCCCCCCGCCATGCGGATGAAAGGGGGGATGGTGCACGTCTACTTCGAATCGGCGGCGATGATCACCGTCCTGGTCCTCCTGGGTCAGGTCCTTGAACTGCGGGCCCGCTCGCGCACCAACACGGCCATCCGAATGTTGCTCGCCCTCGCCCCCACTACCGCACGGATCGTCCGCGCCGACGGTGCGGAGGAAGACATTCCCCTTGAGGAGGTCAGGATCGGTGATACCCTGCGCCTGCGCCCCGGCGAGAATGTTCCGGTGGACGGCACGGTGATCGAGGGGAACAGCAGTATCGACGAGTCGATGGTCACCGGTGAATCAATCCCAATTGAAAAGGGCTCCGGAGACACGCTGATCGGCGCGACCACGAATGGCACGGGGACTCTGCTCATGCGGGCCGAGAAGGTGGGGGCCGATACGCTCCTGTCGCAGATCGTGAACATGGTCGCAGAGGCCCAGCGCTCACGCGCCCCGATCCAGAAGCTGGCCGATGTGGTATCGGGGTACTTTGTTCCGACCGTGGTGCTCGTCGCCGCTGTAGCCTTTGTGGTTTGGTGGCTGTGGGGACCGGAGCCGCGTCTGGCCCACGCCATCGTCAACGCGGTGGCTGTCCTGATTATCGCCTGCCCGTGCGCCCTGGGCCTTGCTACACCCATCGCGATCATGGTGGGGACCGGCCGCGGTGCCACAGCCGGTATTCTGATCAAGAATGCCGAGGCGCTGGAGATCATGGAAAAGATAGACACCATTGTGGTGGACAAGACGGGGACCCTCACCGAGGGAAAACCGAAACTGGTTACTGTGCGGACAGCCCAAGGGGTCGAGGAAGAGGAGGTGCTGCGCCTCGCCGCCGGCCTCGAGAGGGCCAGTGAACATCCATTAGCCGAGGCCATCGTTCGGGGCGCGCAGGAGCGGGGTGTTGAGCCGGCCAAAGCCGGCGATTTCCGGTCGGAGACGGGCAAGGGTGTTACCGGCCAGGTCGATGGGCATATGATTGCCCTGGGCAGCGCCATTTTCCTGAAGGAAAGGGGGATCAATTTCGGGGATCTGGCCCGTCAGGCCGAGTTCCTACGCGCCGAAGGCCAGACGGTCATGTTCCTGAGTATCGACGGCACGGTCGCCGGCCTGATCGGTGTCGCTGATCCCATCAAGGAGTCAACCCCCGAGGCGATCCGCGACCTGCACGCCGAAGGGATCACCCTTGTCATGCTCACGGGTGACAACCGGGCGACGGCCGAGGCCGTTGCGGGCAGGCTTGGCCTCAGTCAGATCCAGGCCGAGGTGCTCCCCGAGCAGAAGGTGGAGGTGGTGAAAGGGCTCCAGGCCAAAGGACGGATGGTTGCCATGGCCGGAGACGGGATCAACGATGCCCCCGCGCTGGCCCAGGCTCAGGTGGGAATCGCCATGGGAACAGGGACGGATGTCGCCATGGAGAGTGCCGGCATCACGCTGGTCAAGGGGGACCTGCGCGGCATCGTCCGCGCCAGGCGCCTCAGCCGGGCGACAATGAGCAATATCCGCCAGAATCTCTTCTTCGCCTTCATCTATAACTCCATCGGCGTGCCGATAGCGGCCGGGGTGCTCTATCCGGTCTTCGGTCTGCTCCTGTCGCCCATCATCGCGGCGGCGGCGATGAGCTTCAGCTCGGTATCGGTGATCAGCAACTCACTCAGGCTCCGGCGCGTGATGTTATAGGGAGCGTGGAGGACAAATATCTGATGGGAGGATGTCGTGACGGTACATATTCGTGAAGAGGAAACCGCAGATAAGTTTGCGATATGGAGGGTCAATGTCGAGGCCTTCGAGAGGGAGGCGGAGGCCGGTCTCGTCAATGTCCTGAGAGAGGGCGGTGTCCACTGTATATCACTGGTGGCCGAGGAAATGCCCCTGGTCGTCGGTCACATCCTCTTTTCCCCCGTTGAGCTGGTGGGGGATGATTCGGGTATACAGTTGATGGGATTGGGTCCCATGGCGGTGAACCCCGCCCTGCAGGGGAGAGGTGTCGGATCTTTGCTGGTAACGGAAGGATTGAAACGCTGCCTGGCCGAGGGGTATGACGCCGTCGTCGTTCTCGGCTACCCGGAATACTATCCCCAATTCGGTTTCTCTCCTGCAATAAAGTATGGCATACGGTCGGAGTATGTTGTGCCGGAAGAGGTGTTTATGGTAAGAGAGCTCAGGGAAAATTCACTGGGGGGAATTAGTGGAACCGTCAGGTATCACGCGGCATTCGCCAACGTATAACCGGATTCGAAAACTATCAGAGAAGAGGGAGGTTTGTACATGGTCACGGAGATCACCGCACAGGAACTGAACACGGATCTATTCATCAATGAAAAGGTGGAGGAAATCAGGGAGGCCGTTGGAGATGCCACGGCCATCAACGCCCTCTCCGGGGGGGTTGATTCATCGGCGGTCACGATGCTCGGGCACAAGGCCCTTGGGAAAAGGCTCAGGACCATCTTCGTCGAAAACGGAATCATGCGCGAGGGAGAGGCCGAGCAGGTTGTGGCCTTCTTCCGGAAACTCGGTGTTTCGGTCGAAGTGGTCGATGCGCGCGAGGAGTTTTTTGCCGCACTGGCCGGGCTCACGGACCCGGAGGAGAAGCGCGAGGCGATCACCCAGACCTTTTACCGAGACGTTTTCGGGCGCATCGTCAGGGAAAGCGAGGCGACCTGTCTCCTTCAGGGGACGATCCTGACCGATGTCGACGAGACCGTCGCGGGGATCAAACGGCAGCACAATGTTTTCGAACAACTCGGGATCGACCCGCAGGAGACGTTCGGTTACCGCATCCTCGAACCGCTCATTCAGCTTCGCAAGGACGGCGTGAGAAAAGTGGGCGAGGCACTCGGGCTTCCGGCCGACCTGTTCAATCGCATTCCCTTCCCGGGACCGGCCCTTGCGGCGCGTGTGATAGGAGCGGTGACACCGGAGCGCATCGAGACGGTCAGAAAGGCAAACCTCATTGTCGAGCGCCTGCTCAGGGACACCAATGCCTTTCAGTACATGGCGATTCTCCATGAAGATCGCGTGACCGGGATGCGCGGCGGGAAGCGCGACTTCGGCCAGCAGATCGAGGTGCGTTGCTGGGACAGTGTCGATGCGCGGACCGCGACATCGACCAGGCTCTCATTTGAGGTCCTTGAAGAGATTTCCGGTGAGATCATCCGTGAAATTCCCGGTGTCGTCAGTGTCACGTACAATATCGCGTCGAAGCCGCCCTCAACAATTGAGGCAATCTAAGGAAGGAACCATCCATGGGAAAAACGCTCACACAGAAGATACTGGAGGAACACCTGATCGCGGGTGTCTACGAGCCGGGGAATGAGATCGGCATTCGCGTAGACCAGACCCTGACACAGGACGCCACCGGAACGATGGCTGCTCTTCAGTTCGAGGCCATGGGGGTCGGCAGGGTAAAGACAGACCGTTCGGTGAGCTTTATCGATCACAATACCGTACAGATCGGGTTTGAGAACGCGGATGACCACCGGTATCTCCAGAGTATGGCCGCCAGCTGCGGCGTCTATCTGTCCCGGGCGGGAAACGGTATCTGTCATCAGGTACACCTCGAGCGGTTCGGCAGGCCCGGGGCGACGCTGCTGGGTTCCGACAGCCATACCCCCACGGGGGGCGGCATCGGACAGATCGCCATCGGGGCCGGGGGACTGGATGTGGCACTGGCGATGGCCGGCGAGCCCTTCTACCTGACCTGCCCCCGGGTGATCGGGATCAACCTGACCGGCAGACTCCAGCCCTGGGTGAGCGCCAAAGATGTGATCCTCAAGATCCTCGAGATATTCGGGACGAAGGGGAACGTGGGGTGCGTGTTCGAGTACGGCGGACCGGGTGCCCTGACCCTGAGCGTTCCGGAAAGGGCGACAATTACCAATATGGGGGCGGAGTGCGGTGTCACCACTTCCCTCTTCCCCAGTGATGAGGAAACGAAGAGCTTTCTCAGGGCGCAGGGGAGGGAGGAGGACTGGCAAGAGATGGCTGCGGACCCGGACGCCGCGTATTCGAAGGTGGTCGATATCGACCTCTCCCAGTTAATCCCCCTGGCGGCGACCCCTCACAGTCCCGGCAACATAGCCACCGTCAGGGATCTGGAGGGGATGGAGGTGCACCAGGTCTGCGTCGGATCCTGCACCAACTCGTCGTACCGGGACCTGATGGTAGTCGCGAAGACCCTGAAGGGGAAGAAGGTTCATCCCAATGTCAGCTTCATTCTGGCACCGGGCTCCAGGCAGGTGGTGGACATGCTGGCGAGAAACGGCGCCCTCGCCGACCTCATCGAGACGGGGGTCAGACTGGAGGAGAACGCCTGTGGGTTCTGCATCGGGAACAGCCAGTCACCCGGGAACGATGCCGTCTCCCTCAGGACCAGCAATCGAAATTTCCTGGGCAGATCGGGAACAAAGAGCGCGAATGTGTACCTCGTAAGCCCGGAGACGGCGGCCGCTGCCGTGATAACGGGGAGGATAGCAGACCCGAGGGATCTCGGGCTTTCCTATCCCGAGATAGCGATGCCCGACGCGTTCACTATCGATGATTCGATGATTATCCCCCCCGCCGACGACCCGGGGGGTGTTGAGATCTACCGGGGACCCAATATAGGGGAGCCGCCGACCAACGACCCGCTCCCCGCACGGGTGGCCGGTGTCGTGACGATCAAGGTGGGGGACAACATCACCACGGATCACATCATACCCGCCGGCGCGAAGATGAAGTACCGGTCCAACATTCCCGCGTATTCCGCCTTTCTGTTCGAGGTTATCGATCCCGAATTCTACAACCGGGCCAGGGAGATACAGGATTCCGGCAGGGACAATATTATCGTGGGGGGGCTCAGCTACGGCCAGGGCTCTTCCCGTGAGCACGCCGCCCTCTGCCCCATGTATATGGGGGTCAGGGCGGTCATCGCCAGGTCCTTCGAGAGGATACACACGGCAAACCTGATCAATTTTGGTATAGTACCGCTCACCTTCAAGAACGAGGGGGATTACGATTCAATACAGCAGGGGGATGCCCTGGAGATTCCCGATATCCGTGGAAGGATCGAACGAGGGGAGCAATTGATCGTGAGGAACACCACGAGCGGGACCGCATTCGAGGTCGCCTGCGACCTTTCGGGACGGGCGAGAGAGATCGTCCTCGCCGGGGGGATGCTGTCGCTGATCAAAAATAAAAAAGGTAGGAGAAGGGTAAATGGCTGAAAAGATCAGAGTAACAACCCCCTTGGTAGAGATGGACGGGGATGAAATGACCAGGATTATGTGGGAGATGGTCAAGGAAAAGCTACTCTTCCCCTACCTTGACATGGAGATCGACTATTATGACCTGGGCCTTAAGGCAAGGGATGATACCGACGATCAGGTAACCCTCGACGCGGCCCGTGCCATTATGAGGCACAAGGTGGGGGTCAAGTGCGCGACCATCACGCCCAACGCCGATCGGGTCGAGGAATACGGACTCAAGAAGCAGTGGGACAGCCCCAACGGGACCATCAGGGGGATGCTCGACGGGACGGTCTTCAGGGCGCCAATCCTGGTGAAGAACATACAACCGGCGGTCGCAGGGTGGGAGAAACCGATCCATATCGGGCGGCATGCCTACGGCGATGTCTATAAAAACGAAGAGATACGGGTGACAAAGCCCGGCATTGCCGAACTGGTCTTCACCCCCGCCGACGGGAGCGAGCCGCTACGGAGAGTTATACAGGAATTCAAGGATCCGGGGATTATTCAGGGGGTCCACAACCTGGATTCCTCCATCCGAAGTTTCGCCACCGCGTGTTTTACGTATGCCTTGGATCAGGGGATAGATGTGTGGTTCGGCACGAAGGATACCGTTTCCAAGACGTATGACGCGCGGTTCCGTGAGGTCTTCGAGGAGGAGTATGAGGCGAGATGGAAGGGCGCCTTCGAGGGGGCGGGGATTGAATACTTCTTTACCCTTATCGACGATGCCGTCGCACGAATCATGAAATCAGAAGGGGGGATGCTCTGGGCCTGCAAGAACTACGACGGGGATGTCATGTCCGATATGCTCGCTTCGGCATACGGAAGCCTGGCGATGATGACCTCTGTCCTCGTCTCTCCGAAGGGGTACTTCGAGTACGAGGCGTCCCACGGCACGGTCCAGAAACACTATTACAAGCACCTGGCGGGAGAGGTGACCTCCACGAATTCAACGGCGCTTATCTTCGCCTGGACGGGCGGACTGAAGAAGCGGGGGGAACTGGACGGTACCCCCGAGGTTTCCGCCTTCGCGCAGAAGGTCGAAGACGCGGTCATAGAGACGGTGGAAGGAGGGATTATGACTGGTGACCTCATGAGGATCGCTGGGTCGGATCCGAGGAACCGGCAGGTGACCACGGAGGGCTTTATAGATAGCATACGGGAGGTCTTAGAAAAAAAATTGTAAAGGGGGA
>Ga0272442_10009543_pt1 | contig 12115 bp, 8 predicted proteins | sample SSMForm2O_FD_200262 | JGI IMG/M metagenome (GOLD analysis project Ga0272442, IMG submission 200262) | Marine sediment archaeal communities from Little Sippewissett salt marsh, Falmouth, MA, United States - SSM-Form-2O | ecosystem: Environmental > Aquatic > Marine > Wetlands > Sediment ... | reverse complement strand
AGATGCTTGCCGTCGGGGGCGAGGACCATCACTGACGCGCCCGTCGGCTTGGCCGAGCTGTTCAGCCCCTGGCCCTTGAGCGCGCCGCCGCTCGTCGCGGCGCCGTCGTCGCCCAGCGTGAACCACTCGACGCTGCCCGGCGCGCCGTACAGCCCGTTCGTCTTCAGGTACAGCGCCTTCCGGCCCGGCCCGATGATCATTCCCTCGCAGCCGACGGTGCCCGCCGATCCGGGGCAGTCGATCTTGCCCTTCTCGGTGAGCTTGCCCTCCGCGTCGACGTCGTACCACACCAGGTTCCCCTTCCGCGGGCGGCGGCCCTCGTAGATCACCGCGTACATCCGTCGGCCCGACGATGCCAGCGTCATCTTGCCCGCGACGCCGGTCGTGAACTGCAAGGTCAGCTTGCCCGTCGCGTCGCGTTTGAGGCAGCGCAGGTTGCCTCCGCCGCTGACGTAGACAAAGTCGCCGTGGATCGCGACGTGCGACGTCCCCGGCGCCTTCCGCTTGACGGTCGAGGCGAGCCGTACCCGCTGCAGCAATTCGGGCGCCCGATCCTTGTCCGCACCGTTCGCCGCCGCACAGAGCAGTACGCCCGCCAGGGTGAGAGCGGTCCTCATCATTCGTTCCTCTCTACTTGATCGCGCACGTTGCCTCCGCCGCGTAAACCTTGTTCATTCGCACGATGCGGCTGTTCAGCACGTCCAGGACGTAGACCTTCGTCCCGCTGACGCCGACCGCCTGCGGCCAGCCCAACGGGACCGGCGGCGTCTTGATGGCCGAGTCCTCGCCCGGCCCGCGCGAGTCGATGTTCCCGTAGTGCCCGAACTGCTGGATCAGGTTGCCGGCGTTGTCCACGATGCGAACAGAGCTGGTGATGGCATTCGGATAGAAGAGGCGGCCCCAGCCGTCCAACTGGAACGAGGGCTGGCGGCACATGCACCCGCCGCCAAACGAACCGCCGATGCTGCCCAGCCCCGGATAGAGCTTCAACGCGCCCTCCAGGAAGACGTTTTTGACCTTCGATGAGCCCCGTTCCCACCGAAGCCCGGCCGGCAAACCCTTCCTGCCCGCCCCGTCCTTGGCGTCCAGGATCGCCCCGCCCGAGGGAGCGAACTTGATGATGCTCCCGGTCAGCCCGAAGTAGCCCGTGTAAATCGTCTCGAATCCGGCCGGCGGCCTGTGCCCCACCGGGAGGAGCTTCTTCCCAACGTACACGTTTCCCTGCCAGTCCACCTGGATGCCGCCCAGCCGGTCGCCGATCGGGCCGATCAGCGCACTCCTGAAGCGCGTGCACTTCTGCATCGCCGCATCGTCCTTCATCCGGCCGGGATCCGCCGGCACCCCGTCCCGGCCAAACGCCGCCACCGCGTACTTCGCCCAGGTGTACATCTGCAGCGAATACACCCGCCCCGTCTGGTCGGCCGCCACCCCCGGCGCGCAGTAGCCAGCCCCCCACCGCGCGTACACCTTGCCCACCGTGTTGCTGGGGTACCTCTTGTTCCCCTTCTTGCCCGGCACGGGGAGCGGCGTAAAGCTCTTGTCGAACCGGCAGATCGGCCCGTCGTAGATGCCGCCGGGATGCACGTACCAGTGGCCGTCCAGACCCACGCCCATGTCGATGGCCGTCTCGAACGGCAGCGTCATCGGCTCGCCCGTCAGGCCGTTCACCGACTCGGCGAACCCGCTCAGGTCGCTGAAGACGACTTGGTCCGTCTCGGGATGCACCGCCAGCCGCGTCATAATCCCGAAGTGGTCCCGGCTGCGGTCGAGCAGATCCTCGGTCTTGACGAACCCGTTCTTGCGGTCCTCCAGGCGCCACAGATAGCATTCTTTCCTTCTCGACCTGCCGCGGACCGTTCGGCAGCTAACCGACTGGCCGATCCAGACCACGGCCGGATCAGCGGACTCGTCCAGTGCCATGTGGATGCCAAAGATCGTCTTGGCGCCGCTGCCGACCGTGCCATACATAAACACCATCTCGGGCAGGGCGATTTCCGCCAGCTTCTTCGCGTCCTTCTTCCACGAGTCGAGCTTGACCAGCATCCGCTTGACCCAGCCCTTCCGCGCGGCGGGCCGGGTGCTCACCACGTAGACGTGACCCGTCTTCCGGTGGCAGGCGACGACCTCCGGCCCCGCGACCGCGAAGCCGCCGGTCTCCTTGCCGTCCGGACCGAAGACGCGCACCCTGTCGTTGCCCCAGTCGCAGACCAGGAGGTCCCCGTCCTTGTCGCAGTCGGCGCCGGCCAGCACATCCGCCCGGTAGAATGGTGGCGGCGGCGCCTTACCGGCCACGTCCGCGAACGGCTCCATCCGGCTCCCCGGGGCCGCCTTGGCGAGGTAGATGCGGCCCGAGGGGAATCCGCTCTTCGGATCCGCCAGCCCGGACAGGTACACGAACTTCCCGTCCGGCGAGGGCACCGCCATGAACCCGAAGGTTACGCGGTAGTTGTTTGTTCGCTTCCGCCCCTTCCATATGCGCTGCCAGAACGGCTCGTCAGGCGTGGCGCCGCCGTCGGTGTGCAGCCGCGCCAGGTCATCGCTGTAGTAAAGAAGCAGACGCCCGTCCGCCGTCAGCCGCGGCGCCAGGAAGCTCAAAACCGAGGTCCGCCCCGGATAGAACCACGGCGCGGTTCCCCGGTAGTTGCGCGGCTGGAAGTACTTGCCGGGCACGTTCAGCGGCTTGCCCTTCAGCCAGTAGGGGATCGACGAGCTGTTGAACGGCAGCAGACGCTTCTTCGCCAGGTCGGCGGGCATGGGCATGAGGGTCTTGACGTACTTACCCTCGCGGTCGAAGACCTGCATGCTCCCCGCGTAGACGTACAGGTTCCCCCCGGCGTCCGTGGCCAGCCCGCGCAGCGCGCCGATCGACTCGCGCCGCTCGGCCAGGAAGCCGTCCAGCTCCGCCCGCATGCCCAGGCGGACACGGACGCTGAACGGCCCGCCCGCCGCGGCCACGCCGGTGTCCGTCTTGCCGTCCCACAAGAGCGTCTGCTTGAGCCCCGGCTTCAGCGGCGGGGGAGGCGGAGTCTTCGCACCGAGCACGCCCGCCGCGAGGTGGCAGACGATCCTGCCGTCCGCGTCCAGCACCGACACCTCGACGTCGGTCGGAGCGGACACCGCGAACGTGATCCGCTGTCCACCCTTCACCCGGGCCGCCCCGGGCTTCTCAGTGAAACGCACACCCTCGGCGTTGGCGTGACCGCCCAGAAGCAGGGCCAATGACAAGGCCAAGCCGATCTTCATCCCGGTGCTCCTCGTCAATCAGTCGCGTTCGGCACGGCGGACCCAGACGGGCATCTGATGGAAACACGACCGGCGGACACGATCCGCCGGGCCTCATTTCTTTGCGGCCGCCTCCGCCGCCTTGGCCAGCGCGGGGAAGTCGTACTTCTCCGGTGGCTTGTAGGCGTAGGTCCCGGCGCGGCCGACGAACACGACCGCCTTGTCGACCGGGCTGTAGTCGAACCGGCCGTACACCGCGTAGCCCATCAGCTTCGGCGTGCCCTCGAGCGGCGGGAGCGGGAGCCACCGCTTGCCGCCGAAGTCGAACACGCCCATGGTCGGGCCGTTCTTCAGGCTGACCGCCGCGTCCTGGTCGGGTAGCAGCGCCAGCCCGCCGTACCCGCCCGGCGTATACCGGCGGGTGTCGACCTTTTCGACCTTGATCGTGTTCGGATGGATGAGGTACGAACGCTTGCCGTCGTTCCCGATGCCGGCGAAGATCACGTCACGCTTCGCGTTGTAGACCAGGTTGAGGTGGACGCCCGCCGAGCTTTCGGGCTTCATCGCGTGCCGGCTCCACTTGCCGGTCTTCACGTCGAACTTCCACAGCTTCGGCCAGCTCGTGCCGGGCAGCGCCCAGATGCAGTTGCGCTTCGAGTCGAAGCAGGTCCCGCCGCCGTAGCCGCCCGGGCCGCCGGTCGTGAGGAGTTCCCACTTGTTCGCCGCGTAGTCGTAGTACCACGCGTCGCGGGGCGACGGGCAGGTGGGCGCGATGCGGCCCCAGCCGGGCCCGCAGCCGGACCAGATGAACATCTTCTTGACGCTCGGCACGAACGCCAGCATCTGGTAGCTGTGGCGGGTGTACGGCTTGTCGCTGTCCTTCAGCTTGCCCTTCTGGTTATCGATGTTGTCGTTGGTGTAGCGCGCCGCGGCGTCGGGCTGGTACATCTTCTTCCAGGTCAGCGTCTTCAGGTTAAAGGCGCAGACCTCGTTGCCCCAGTAGTCGGCGTGGCCGCCGCCGAAGACGAGAAACACGTTGTGCTCGCTGTCGAACACGCCGCCGGAGTAGGCCATGATGCCCCTCGGCGCCGGCGGGGCGCCGCCGATGCGCAGCCAGGAGTGCGGCTTCATCGCGGCGAGCTTCGGGTTGGGCTTGTGCTTCGCCGCCGGGGCCGGCTCGGCGGCCCGTGCCGCCGCAACGAGCAGCGCCGCCGCGAGACAGGTAGTCAGTGCCGTCTTCATGCTCTTCTCCTTGCCGCTCACTTCGTGCGGCGGACGTATAGGGCGACTTCCTTTCCGATGCCGGCCGGCGGCCAGGCCTGCTCGCCGGCCGCGACCTGGACCGCACGCTGCTCGACGCGCTTGCCCGTCGCGCCGTCGAGCCAGGTGAAGTCATACGTCCCCGCGGTCATGTTCTTCAGCCCGATCCGCCCGACGCGTCTGGCGGAGTACGCGATGTAGCTCCGACCGGGCTTGGCGAGGACGTACTGCGTGTCCGCTGCGGCCAGCTCGTCATGCGGCGCCATCTCGGCGACGTCCGTCGACTCGAAGAAGCGGACCAGCCGGCCGCAATCTTCGAGGTCAGCCTTCGCCGTGCCGGCGATGTCCATCCGCAGCACCATCACGTAGGCCCCGCCCATCGCCGCCGCCCAGCTCATCAACCGCGCCGTGCGACCTTTCCCGTGTTGCGCCACCTCCGACATGTTCAGGTTGTAGCGGCCCTTCGCCTCGCGGAACGCCTTCACCGCGCCGGCGTGTAGCACCTCCGGCGACTTCACGTTGTACTGAACCGCGAACTGGTCCAGGTTGGGATTGTCGGCGAACTCCTTGAAGCTCAGGCCGCTCAGCTTGTGCACCGCGATGGGATGATGATGCTCGTCGGCCTTCCGAATCTCGGCGGCGATGGCCGAGACGCGCTTCGCGCTGAATCGCTCCTGGTATTCCTCGGCAACGCACCAGATCAGATTCTTGTGGTGCTTGAACCGCTTGGCCAGCCCGTGAATGAACTTCCGCTCGGCCTCGCCAACACGGTGGCCGGTGTTCCAGATACGGGCGGAGTCGTCATAGAGGAAGAAGTAGATCACGATGCCGGCGCGGTCCATCGCGTCGAACCAGCGCTCCCATTGGCCGAGGACCTTGGCGTTGAGGCCCTTCTTCGGGTCGTTGTTGACGAACGGGTTGTGGGAGCGGTCGCCGTCGCCCCCGTGGCTGCGGACGGCCATCAGGTAGATGCCGTTGGCGCCGGTCGGTGCGAGCTTCTTGATCAGCTTCCTCTGGTCGCCGTCGCGGGTCCCGTCCGCGCGCCGCTTCCCGCGGTACAGGAAGCCTTCGGGATCACCCGGCCCGCACAGGAAAAACGGCTTGTGGTTGCCCTTCGGATCGTACCGAACGAGCCACGCCGGGTTCTTCGGATTGACGATGATCTGACCCGGCAGCGGCTTGCCGGACGGTTGCGCGGCGAGCGCCGACATGGCGAGGAACGTCGAGATCATGAGACACGCGAGAGCCCGTCGCCTCATCGCAAGCTCCCTCGGGATGGCCGGACTGCCCTGCCGCCCCCATTCTACCACGAGAGAGCCACTCGGCAAGGCCGAGACGGGCCTTTCGACACGCGCTCTCTCGACAGGATTAACGGGACGCACCGGGTAGTCGCGATCAGAAGCCGCGCCGACGGGCGGCGACGGTCAGCCCGTCGGTCCTGTCAGGCATCCCCGCTGCTCGGGCGGCTTTTCACCTGCGACATCTGCGTCGGGTCGCACAGCGACCCACAATCAGCGTCTACCCGATACTCCGCATGAACTCGGCGTAGGCCGGGAACGCCTCCCCCGGCTCGGGCAGCTCGGGATGCCATTTCTTCTCGTGCTCGAACGAGAGGAAGAGGTCGAGGTCGTTGGCCTTGAGAATCTCGACGACGTCGCGAACGGGCATGTCGCCGGAGCCGACGGGGACGTAGTGCCGCTTCCCATCCGCGCCCACCACGCTGTCCTTGACGTGGCAGTAGAGAATGCTGTCGCCGAGGTCGTCGTACTGCTCCTGAGCGCCCTTGCCGGTCGAGCCGACGGCGTTGACAAAGTCCCACACCGCGCCCAGCCCGCCGCCCACCGCCTCCTGGAGAGCGCGGATGTTCGAGGCATCGCACCAGTCGTCGTGGGTCTCGACGCCGAGCCGGACGCCGATCTCGCGGGCCTTGGCCGCGCAGGGCGCGATGTACTCCGCCGCGTCGGCGATGGCCTGGTCGCGCGTTTTGTTCCCGCCGAACTGCCCGGCGAACGTGCGGACGAAGTCGGCGCCCGCGGCCACCGCCAGGTCGAGGACGTGGAGCAGCTTGTCCCGGTTCGCGGCCAGCTCGGCGGCATCGGTCGAGCCGAACCGGGTGTAGGCCATCAGCGAGAACGGCCGCGTGCCCTGGCTCTGGAACAGCTCGCCGATCCGCTTGGCCTCGTCGACCGGGGCCTCGTCGGAGAGGTGGTTGCCGTCGGGCGAGGTACGCAGCTCGACCCCCTCGAACCCGTTCGCCCCGGCGAACTCCGCGATCTGCTCCAGGCTCCAGTCCGGACATCCCAACGTCGTGAACGCCAGCTTCATCCATCTCCTCCTTCGCTCTGCAAGGCCTGCGTGAGGTCGGCGATCAGGTCATCGACCGATTCGATGCCGACCGAGTAACGGATCAGCGCCTCGGGGACGCCCGCGGCGCGCATGTCTTCGAGGGTCAGCTCGACGTGGCTGGTGGTAGCGGCCGGGCCGACGATGGTCTCGACGGCGCCCAGGTTGGCGGCGCGGTGGGCGTAGCGCAGTCTGGGCAGGAACCGCCGGACGGCGTCGAACCCGCCCCGGAGCGTGAAGCTGAGCACCCCGCCGAAGCCGGTCATCTGCTTCGCCGCCACGTCGTGGTGCTCGTGCTCCGGCAGGCCGGGATAGCAAACGGATTCCACCGGCGCCTGCTCGCGCAGGAAGCGGGCGATCTTCATCGCGCTTTCGTTCTGCCGCTCGACCCGGAGCGCGAGGGTCTTCGTCCCGCGCAGCAGCAGGTACGCGGCCATCGGATCGAGGCAGGCGCCGGTGATCTCGCGGAAGTGATAGACCTTGTCAACGAGCCCCTTCGGCCCGCACAGGACCCCGCCGAGCGCGTCGGCGTGGCCGCCGAGGAACTTGGTGGCGCTGTGGACGACGAGGTCGGCGCCGAGCTCGAGCGGGAGCTGGTTGATCGGCGTGGCGAACGTATTGTCGACCACGGCCAGGGCGCCGGCGTCGTGTGCGGCCGCGGCCAGGCGGGCGACGTCGACGACCTTGAGCGTCGGGTTCGTCGGCGTCTCCAGGAAAACGAGCCGGCAGCCCTTGGCGATCTCGCGCTCGAGGGCGTCGTGATCGGTCGTGTCGCAGAGCTCGCACACGATCCCGAATCGCGGCAGGAACTCGTTGAACAGCCGGTTGGTCCCGCCGTACGTGTCCTTGATGGAGACGACGCGGTCGCCGGGCTTGAGCAGGGCGAGTACCGCGTTGCTGATCGCGGCCATGCCGGAGGCGAAGGCCGTAGCCGCCTCGGCGTGCTCGAGCGCCCGGAGCTTCTCTTCGAACGCCTCCACGGTCGGATTCGTGTTCCGGCTGTAGATGTGGCCGGGCCGCTTGCCCTCGCCGACGGCGCGCCATTCGTCCACGTCGCGGTAGCCGAACGAGACACTGTGGACGACGGGCACCTGGGTCGCTCCGCCAGGCGGATGATCCAGCTCCCCGGCCCAGACGCACTCCGTATCCGGTCGGGGGCCCGGGCTCGTTTTTCCCTCGTCCATTGGTCCGCGCTCCTCCATGCTCACCGCTTCCGCTCGGGGGCGGAGAACTCCGCTGTCTTCGGGTCGAACCGCATCCCCTTCACCCGCCAGTTGCTGTCGACGGCCCAGGCCAGGTCGCATCGGGGATCGCACATCAGGCCGATGCTGTGGCCGGCGGGTTTGGGTGCCGGCCCGGCCTGTCCCGTCTTTGCGGCGGCCGCCGTGACGCAGATGGCTGCGAGGGCCGGGAGGGATCTCAAAGGCTTCACGCGCCGCTCCGATCGATGCCGGTGCGCCGCCATTGTACCGCCGGCCTGCCGCCGATGCAAAGGCGGGGGGGCCTCCGCCGCGGCGGCTCGTCCAAATAAAGTTGACAAGCCGGGGCTGCTCTGGTTAGGTGGAGTCAGGAGACGTGCTCGTGTAACCGTGACAGACCTCGCCCGCCGGGCGAGCCCCTCGATGGACGCGTCGGTCAAGAGAGACATCTGGCTGGTCAACATCAGCGGCGTCATGGGCTCGCTGTACGTGCAGCTGGCCATGGGCCAGTTCCTGATCCTGTATATCTCCAAGTGCCTGGGAGTCCCGAAGGAGGACTGGGCGCTGGCGGCGTCCTTCATCCCGCTCACCGGCGCCTTTCACCTGGTGTCGACGTATCTCACGGAGCATTGGCGGCGGCGCAAGCTGCTCAGTCTGACGTGCTTCTCGATCGGCCGCCTGGCCACGCCGGCGATCATGCTGCTCCCCTACATCACGGGGCCGGACGACTCCCGGCTCCGGCTCTTTTACCTGGCCGTCGCCCTGGTGGCCCAGCGGACCGGTGCGGCCCTGGGCAGCAGCGCCTGGCAGTCGTGGATCGCCGACATCGTGCCCGAGGAACATCGTGGAAGGTTCTTCTCCACTCGCTTCGCGCTGACCACGCTGGCCAACGTCCTCGTCTTCCTGGGCGCCGGGCTCCTCATCGACAGCTTTGACCCGGCCAGCCCAACCGGATACATGGGCGTGTTCGGCTTCGCCTTCCTGGCCGGAGAGTTGGACCTGCTGCTGCACGCCCGGGTGGCCGACCGGCCCATGCCGAAGCCGGAGACGGCGCCGCGGCTCCGGTCGCTGATCGCCGCCCCGTGGCGCCATTCGGGGTTTCGCAGCCTGATGCTCTACCGGACGCTGGTCGTCTTCGGCAACGCGCTGATCGGCCCGTTCGCGTTCTACTACCTCATCGAGGAGCTGGGGCTGAACGCAACCCAGCTCTCCATCCTGATGGTGATCCTGATGCTGGTCCAGATCCCGGGGTTCCTGATCTGGCGGACGATCGGAGAGCGGGTCGGCTACCGGACCGTGACTTCAATCACGTGCACGCTCAGCGGGCTGGGGGTGATGTACTGGTGGTTCGTGCCCCAGGGGAATTTCCTGGTGTTTTTCACCGTCCTCATCCTGGCGCGGGTGTTCTTTGGCTTGACCAGCGCGGGGACGGCGCTCTCGGACAGCACGCTGACCATGAACGTGGCGCCGAAGACGCACCGCTCGGCCTACTTCGCCCAGGTGACGACCATCATCGCGATGGCGTCGGCGCTGGGGATCTTCTGCGGACGGCTCATTTTCATCCACGTCGACCCGTGGTGCGGGGGGACGTTTCTGGGCACCAAGCTCACCGGCGTCCACGTCCTCATCGGCCTGCTCGGGCTGACCCGTATCGTGTCGATTCGGCTGTTCTACCGCAACATCCCCGATGCAAAGGCCGAGGCCGCCATGCCGCGGATCGCCCGGATCCTGCGGACGAACACCCTGCGGATTTTCCCCACCCTGCTGACGCTCGAGCGCCCCATCTCCGACCGGAAACGGGCGGAGCATATCGATTCCATAAAACGGCTCATTCCCGCGCCCAAGGAAGACGAGCTGAAGGGCGACCTGGAGGCCGTGCTCCGGGACCGCATCCACGCGGAAAACGAATTCTACGGCATTCTGGACAAGATGCGGGCGGCTCGGGGCAAGGACATCGAGCCGATGACGGCCGAGATCGGCGAGTCCCCCGGGCCGCGCCTCTCCACGGCGAAGGCCAAGGGCGCCGCCAGCCGAATCAAACGCCTGTTCAGCAAGGGCGACCTGGCCGCCTGCCTCCGGACGATCCAACGCCTGGCACACCAGGCGGCGGACGAATGGAACTCCGCCTCGGCCGACACGGCGCTGTCCGTGGTCGACAGCCTGGCCGACCGGCTGGCAGCGGGCAAGGAGCCCGGCGAGGAAGCCGTTCAGCTCGCCCTCTACGCGTATCTCCAGATCGTGCGCGGCCAAGAGCGCTCACTGAAGACCCGAGGGGTCGAGAACCTGGTGAACGAGATCACCGAGTCGGCCGTGTTTCATCTCTCGTCCGTCCGCGCTCGGGCCGCCGCCAACCGCATCAAACGGCTCTACGGGGAAGGCGATCTGGGCGGCTGCCTGCGCACGGTGCGGCGCCTCGCTCACCGGACGGCCGATGAATGGCGCTCCCCCATCGCCGCCTCGGCGCTGGCGGTCATCGATGCCCTGACCCAGACCCTGAGCGAGTACCGCGAGCCGCAGGAGGATGCCGTCCTCCTGGCGCTGTATGCGTACCTGCAGATCGTGCGAGAACAGACGCCCGACGAGCAGTGATCGGAGTCTGCGGCCACTGGGTACTGGTTACGGGTCACTGATCACTCCCCCTTATGAAGCCGCTCGGCCAGCCGTTCCGAGAAACCCGCCTCCCGGATCCGGGCCGCCGCAGCGGCCACGTCGTACTCCACCCGGACGTGCTCGAACGTCAACGCGTCGGACGAGAACCGGGCGAACCCCGCCCGCGGGTCCCGGTCCCGCGGCTGGCCCACCGAGCCCACGTTGACGATGTAATCGTTCGCCGCCCGGTCCAGTTCGACCTGCTCCGAGAAGTCCGGCTGCGGCTGCGACATGCACACCCGGTTCCCCGCCATCTCCACCAGGTCCGTACGCGGGATGCTCCACACCACCGGCACGTGGGTGTGGCCGACGAAGCACAGCCACACGCCGGCCATCTCGGGCGACTCGAAACACCGCCGGGCGAACCGCTGGTCTCGCACGTACTCGCAGGCGGGATCGCGCGGCGAGCCGTGCACCGAGATGACCCCCGGCTCGATTTCGAGCCGCGGCTCGAGCCGCTCCCGCAGGAACGCCAGGGCCGCGTCGGACAGGTTCCGCAGGGTCCACTTCATCGCGTTGCGCGCGTCGCTCCGAACGGGCACGAACCGGCGGCGGGCGGCGTCGAAATACTCCCGGACCACGGCCTGCTCGTCCTCCAGTCCGGCGGCCCGGAGCGTCTGGGCGTCCGTTTCGCTGTTCAGATCGATGAACTGATACCGCCCCAGCGCGGCGCCGTCGTGGCTCCCCAGGTTGTGGCGAATCCGGTACCGCTCCTCGAGGGAACCGAGCAGTTCGATGACTTCGTTGACGCCGGGGCAATAGCCGATGATGTCGCCCAGGCAGATGATCTCGTCGACGGGCGGCCCGTTGTCGATGTCCTCGATCACGGCGTGCAGCGCGTCGATGTTCCCATGGATGTCCGAGATCAGCGCGTACTCAGCCACCGGCCCCTCACCGCAGTTTCAGTTTCAGCGTCTTCACCTCGAACGGCCCGAAGTTCAGCGCGAACACGCCGCTTCGGGGCTTCATCGGCTTGCCGAGCGTCTTGCGTTCGAGCAGGTCGCACTCGACGGCGGACCGCACGGCCAGCGCCGTGGCCAGCCGGACCCGGGCCCGGCCGCCGTACGCTTCGTACAACCGCAGGACGAGCGTGTCATCGGCCTCTGCCTTCTTCACCACGTCCAGAACGACTGCCGGCGAGTCCACCGAGAAGAACGAGCCGGACACCGGCAGCGTTCCCTTCTTCGCGTCGGCCATGGTGTGTCGAAGAGGGGTGTTGAACTCGCATCCCGCCCGAACGGCCCCCGCGTCGACGTGGCTCCCCGCGTGCGGCAGGATCGCATAGCGGAAGACGTGGTGCCCGATGTCCGCCCGCCAGTCGGGCGACTTCGGAGCGCGGAGCAGGGTCAGCCGCATCACGTTGCCATGAATGTCGTGGCCGTACTTGCAGTCGTTGAGCAGCGTGACGCCGTACGTGGCGTCGGACAGATCGGCCCACCGCT
>Ga0272442_10009542_pt1 | contig 12115 bp, 7 predicted proteins | sample SSMForm2O_FD_200262 | JGI IMG/M metagenome (GOLD analysis project Ga0272442, IMG submission 200262) | Marine sediment archaeal communities from Little Sippewissett salt marsh, Falmouth, MA, United States - SSM-Form-2O | ecosystem: Environmental > Aquatic > Marine > Wetlands > Sediment ... | reverse complement strand
TTCGTTTAGGTAGTTCGTGATCCAATCGATCTGCGGGCCAGTGACTTCCAGGGGACCTGGGTCGGCTAAGATGGCTTTTCCAGCACCATCGTAGTGGATTCCATAGTATGCTGTCTCCATGTAGTCTGTAAGAAGCGTGTCGCCGGTATTGTATTTATCACTCTTGATGATGTATCCGCCGGACACTCTTGGCTCCAGATTGTGCGAGGCATCCAGACGTGCGATATCCACTCGATTCTCACTGCGCTTGATCTTTTCACGAAGCACAAAGATACCTTTATAATCGTCTGTAGAAATAGCGCCGTCGCCTTCATTCAAATACATTTCCACATATCGCTGACGAGGTGCGTAGTGGCCCATGTCCCTGAACCATTGAAAGGCAATCTCGCACTTGAGCAGTGTGTAGTCGAGTTTTTCACCCGTAATGACCCAGTCCGACTCCGCCGGCATTCCCAGAAGTGAAACGGCCTTGTCTTGGCCGTACGCATCCTGCACCTCAAAAGCGAAATGACGTTTTGTGCCATAGGTGCTTTCACCCCGATACCGAATCTGACCCCATCCTGCAAAGTGCTCGGGGCCGGTTATCTCGGCTCTACCAGTTCCATCATGGGTGTCAATGATGACGGTTTGACAGCGAACCGGCGTCTTATTAACTTTGTCATTTGGAATAGACACGCCAAACGTATCAGTGACAACAATCGGCAAGTTTGAATTGAAGGCGGCTACCGCAGGATCGACCAAAATATAAGCCTCGGTTATGGCGTCGGAACTTTGAAAACCTGGCTTGAATGCCTTTGCAATGAGTGTTGTCGAACGATCAATATAAACAAGGTCCAAGTCGCCATGCTCTGTGCCATTCACCAGGCTGGGTACGGTTCCGTCCGTCGTGTAACGAATAACAGCATCGGGCGTGTCGCAACTCAAGATGATGTCAAGCGCGTTTTCATAACAGCCGCCTTTGACGCTCACACTGGGTGTGTCGACAAATCCTGCCACGGAATCCTTGTTGGCTGCACCCGGGGTAGGTTCTGCGAAATACCGCGGTTCGTCATCATAGGAACCATACGAAATATTTTCCCGCTGCTCCGGATAACCGTATCTATTTCCCCCTACGTCAACATGATCATATGCATGGATCGCTGTTGTTCCATCTGTGTCGATTAGTCCCAGGTATTCGCCTTCTTTAGATAACTTGAAGTTCGTATGGAGATATCCATCAGGATCCACGTACGGGTAGTTGCCGGGATGTTCAGCGCGTGTCTTGCCGGAGGCAAAAACTACTAAAAAGTCACCAGGCTGTAAAACCAGTTCGCTCATTCCATGTGGGAATTGCCACCTGGTTTTCTGGTCAGCATCATCCGTCAGATACCAACCGCTGATATCAATGATCCGGTCGGAACGATTGTGTATTTCAATCCAATCGGAAGAATCACCATGACCATCCAGAATCTCGCCGAATTCGAGCGGTGATTTACTTTCGTTATCCGCCATAAATTCGCTAATTATAATCGGCGGATTTTCATCTTCCCAGCTCTGCGACAGGTGTGTAGTATCGCCCAACTTCACGGCTAAATCTTCAATGACGAGACGACCTTCAGCAATGCCGGACACCAGCAACACACTGACGACAAAACAGAATGCCAATTTGCCAGATTTCATCTGAACCTTTCCTGATTGAATCGTCAGAAGGTGAATCAGATTTCTGCAAATTCAGAAGGATAGTACCGCTGCCCATCCAAATGTGTGCAGCCACTTCGTGTATTATACCACAATGCCGGTCTTGCCCCTGTAAATTGGTCCAAGTTTTATGAGTGATCTGCCTGTCCCCCCGAAGAACCTTATCCTGGCGAAAGCGTCAGACCGAGAGCGACAAGACTGGTGGCATGTTGGCCTATTCGAGTGGTGCCCGACAACTCGATCGAGCATCTGTTCTTGTCCCCCCGAAAAACTTCATCCTCCTTGTCTTTGCTGGACTTACGTGAGCTTGCCGTACGCGGTTGATCTTACTATCCTCCCTCCATGGATGCCATAAGAAGCCTGTTGATGAACGTGCGTCGCGTGCTGGCCGGTGCGGGTGAAGTGGTCCGCTATGGGGATAATGGGGACAGTCACCTATTATGAGCGCGATAGATTGCAAATAGGACGACACCATACTAATTCTCGCCTGTTCTTCGGCTCGTAGGCGAGGCATTTGCATTCCGGCTCGCCCGGCTGGTCGCAGAAAACACCCGCATGGGCAACGCGTTGCCCGTCGTACCTACCCCGGACCTCATGGTCCGGCTTGTCGTGTTGCGGCTATCAGAGATGTATCGCGTCAAAGTATATCCGCAGGCGAAGATTTTACACGATGACTGGGGGGGGCAAGCGGAAAAAATGCCGCAGAAAAAAATTGGGTCTTACGCAGAGGCGCAGAGAGCGCCGAGGTTTGAAGGTGTTTCGTCTATGGTTTTCTCTGCGTTCCCGGCGGCGCTGGAATTGATGAAGGATTATAAATTATGGATGATTGTTCCTTTCTTCGCGTGCTCCGCGTTTTTCGCGGTTCAAGAAGCCGTATCTCGTTTATCTGTGTGCATCGGCGTTCATCTGTGGATAACAGGAATTGATTATTGATGGTTGATTGTTTCTCCGTGCTCTCGGTGCCCTCTGTGGCAAGCATGTTCCGTTCGCGTCGTTCGCGGTTACCCAAACGAGTTCTCCCTCCAGGGACTTCCGGGACCTGCTCTGTCAACGCCACCTGCGCATTGACCGGATGAACCGTGAATAGGAAGAGAAGTTTTGCAAAACGGAGATGATGCTTGTATGCTTCAGGGGAATCGTTGCTGTGATTTCCTTGAACAAGAAGCTTGCATACCGGTATGCAAAGCACTTACGTTCGCGGCAGGGACAATGGTGAGGAGGATCTTTCCTTCCGAAGGGGAGTCTAATCTTCATGTAAAGGTTCAGTACAAAGTTACGTATCATCACGTAAGGTAAGGATCAGAATCGCATGGCAAAACTGTCAGAAGCAGTGAAGAATGCAATCGCAAAGCAAGAGGTTTTTCCCGTGGCGACGAGCCACGGGGACGGAACACCCAACGTTGTCTACATCAAGTATCTCAAGATCGTCGATGACGAAACGGTCTTGATCGCGGACAACTACCTGAACAAGACGCGCGACAATATTCTGGACAACGGCAAGATCGCCTTTGTCGTGCTGGATGAGGAGAAGGGCTCGTTCCAGGTGAAAGGGACGGCCCAGCGGCTCACCGAAGGGGCGCTGTTCGACCACATGCAGCAGTGGGTCTCGGATGAACTACCGCGTGCGGCCGCCGTGGTTATGCAGGTCCAGGACGTCTACAACGGCGCCGACCGCCTCTCCTGACCGAAACCGCACGTCGCGGCCCCTGGCATGGCGGACTCGATCCGGAATCCAGGATCAACCATGGACGCGAACTGCGCGAAGGCAGCCCAATCATCAATCATCCACGGTCAATCCCAACGCGTAGCGTGGGTCCCGAACCTGCGTCCCGTGCACGGCACCCTCGTTCGGCGCGCCTGTCGCCATGGGCATCCTTTTCGAACGCGGGCAAAGGGCCGCAGGCGAAACGCTTGCGGCCCCAATCAAGCTCAATGGTACGGCCTGCAACTCACACGGTTTTGCGGCTGCGGAGCCAGCCAACAACACCGGCGCCCAAACCGCCAAGCAGCACTGCTCCGGGGGCCGGAACCGCCACGGGGTCGCCGAGGAGCTCGGTAACGAGACCTGCAGGACTCGAGTAATTGAAGATGCCGGCGGAACCGTAATCCTTGATATAGGCCCGGCTGAACAAACCACTGTCGCTCTGCCTCTGCCAGGAGGAACCACACCCAGAGATCGATTGACCGCTGAATTGGATATCAAGCAGGAGATTCCCCCCGGAGGGATCATACGCGAAGGGAGTGCCCGCAAATGTAAGGTTGGTGGGGGCACTTCCGCCCGGCAACGTAGCACTGAGGAAAAGTTGATTGTCCAAGCCGAGGTTGTCGTCCAGATTGGACTTCTCCAGACCGTCTACGGCTTTGGACGTTGTAGAAAGGTATAGGTCGAACGTGCCACTGACGAGGCTTCCGGAGCCGCCACGGAAGAACCTGATGGTGTCGATCGCCATCGCCTCGGTGAATGCGCTGCTGCTGTACACCTGCTGGTACCTCGTTATGACATCCGTGCCGAAAGGATACATGTTCGCCCCTTCCGCGGTGCCGATAACGACGGCCTCAGCACTTCCCGTGAGGATACAGGCGGTCAGCAGGGTCAATACAAGTGTCTTTCGTTTCATCAACGTCCTCCTTACTTTGTAGTTTCAACTGGCTTGGTCCGCGCGCAAACCAAAACACACTACGGGACGACAGCGCGAAAAAGCCATCACGTACCGCCTGCGACGGACAGGAACAAAGACACAAAACTACTATTAGTATTATAGTCTTACCCTTTTTTTGGGATTAAAATCAAGGAAAATGTCGCTGTAACGTCACCAGGTGTGCGAGATTTCTTCTGGCGCGACGTTAATCTATTGTCTTGCAGTGACTTATGGCCGATGGTGGCCATGGAGATAAGTCGATGGACAAAACGAAGGTTACGGCAGAAGAATTGAAGGTGGCATTGGCGGGGGATATTGATCGATTGGCTGAAAAGATGGCGGCGGCGATGAACGCGGCGAAGGCGGGCCGTATTATTGCCGACAGCGAAGAGCGCGTTCGAGGCGTTCACGCCGAGTTTCGCCAACAGGCGTTCGAGCAGGCCCTTCGCCTCTTGCAGGACAAGCAGGAGGCTTTTGAAGTCAGGGGACACGATACCAATTCTCACTTCTTTTTCGGCTCGTGGGCGAGGCGTTTGCATTGCGGCTCGTCCGGCTGGTCGGGGCAGTTGGATTCCCGAATCTCTGATCTATCCCGGCGTCTGCCGGCTCGACTACAACTTCGATGTGGATGGTGGCTACTTCCCCCCGAGCACATCGAGTCCAACAACGACCCGCCCGTCGCCTTCTGGCTCGGCGAGGTGCTCCACATCCTGCCCGTCGCACACCGGCCGCCCGCCGGGTGAAGTTTGGGCTTTACAGGGGCCGAAAGGCTGATAAAATAAAGGGTTTACGCCGAAATCGAACGGACGTGGAACCACACCCGCCAGACCGGGATGATGTAGAGTCAGGAGCAAAGATGACCCAAATTGCCGTTTACGACACGACCTTACGCGATGGGATGCAGGCCGAAGGGGTGAGCTTCTCGCTCGAGGACAAGCTGGCCATTGCCCAGTGCCTCGACAACCTGGGTTTGCACTACATTGAGGGGGGATATGCTGCATCCAATCCCAAGGAGATGGAGTTTTTTAAAGAGGTCCGTCAGCTCGGCCTCAAAAACGCGAAAATCGCCGCCTTCGGCAGCACGAGGCGGGCGGACCGCGACGTTTCCGACGACGCCTCGCTCAACTCGATCCTGGCTTGCCAGAGCCCTGCAGCGACCATCGTGGGCAAGACCTGGGATATGCATGTGACCGACGTGCTGGGCTGCTCGCTGGATGAGAACCTCGTGATTTGTGCCGAGTCGGTGCGATACCTCAAGCAGAAGGGCATTGAGACGATTTTTGACGCCGAGCACTTCTTCGACGGCTACAAGGAGAATCCCGAGTACGCGCTGAAGGTGCTTGCGGCGGCGACCGAGGCGGGGGCGGACGTCCTGGCCCTCTGCGATACGAACGGGGGGTCGCGGCCCGACGAGATCGAGGAGATTACGCGCAAGGTCTGCGAAGCGTTCGGCTCGGTCACGGTCGGCATCCACACGCACAACGATGCCGATTGCGCCACGGCAAACTCGCTCATGGCGGTCCGCGCCGGGGCCCGTCACGTACAGGGCACGATCAACGGTCTGGGCGAGCGGTGCGGCAACGCGAACCTCTGCGCCGTCATTCCCGGCCTGTCGCTGAAGATGGGCTTCGAGGTGCTCGCTGCGAAAAAAATGCAGATGCTCACCGAGGTGTCGCGCTACGTGTTCGAGGTGGCGAACCTCTCGCCGGTGATGAACATGGCGTACGTCGGTGAAAGTGCGTTTGCCCACAAGGCCGGACTGCACGTCGACGCCCTGCGCAAGAGCAAACGAACCTACGAGCACATCAGTCCGGAACGGGTCGGCAACGAGCGGCGCTTCCTTATCTCCGAGCTCAGCGGCAAATCCAACATCCTCGCCGAACTCGAGAAGGCCCAGCTCGCCCAGGACAAGGACCTGGCCCGGAAGATCCTCTCCCGGGTCCAGGACCTCGAGAACGATGGGTACCAGTTCGAGGCGGCCAACGCGAGCTTCGATCTGCTGGTCAAGAAGGTAATGGGTACCTTCTCGCCGTCCTTCCAGCTCATCAAGTACCACGTTGATGTCGAGAAACGCAAGACCGGCGAGATCGTCACCGAGGCGACGGTCAAACTGAAGGTGGACGACCGGGTCGAGCACGTGGTCGGCGAGGGCGACGGCCCGGTCAACGCGCTGGACGCGGCCTTGCGCAAGTCGCTGGAGATCTTCTATCCCGGCATTCGCGAGATGCATCTGATTGACTACAAGGTCCGCGTGGTCAACGCCCGTGAGGGGACCGCCGCACGCGTGCGCGTGGTCATCGAGTCCCGCGACAAGCACTCCATCTGGGGAACGGTGGGTGTGTCCGAGAATGTCATCGAGGCAAGCTGGCTGGCGCTGGTCGACAGCGTCGAGTACAAGCTCCAGCGCATGAGGCGCTAGAGCGTTTGCGATGGCAGCGTTGCGCGGTTGCCTGAGGCGACGGTGGGCCTGGGTCCTGCCGGAATGAGAGAGCAGGCCGCGGCCCCGCCCGGGAGTCCTTCCCTGCGGGGGACGCGGCCGAAGAGACTGAAAGGGATATTGCCCCTGCGAGTGAAACGTCAGGCTACGCCGGCAGGTTCTTGTTGTGCTGGCTGCTGATAGCGGCGCTTGCGCCGGTTCACGGTCCGACGGTCGGGGCAGGCAACCTGGGATTCATCGGCGGCTACCTGCAGCACCTCCGCGGCGGTCTCGGCAAAGCCGTCGGCGCCGATCTCTTCCCAGAGGCCCTCGGCGCGGTTGAAAAGGCCGCCGGAAACGATGATGCGCAAGTGCGGCCAGGCATTGACGCCGCGAATGCGGTCGATAAGCCGGCGCACGTCCGGGGCTTGCTTGGGGGCGGTGCCGTAGATGAGCAGGACATCCGGTGCGTATTCGTTGATGAACGCATAGATGTCGTCGTTCGTGAGCCCGCCGCCGAGAAAGCGCACGTACCAGCCGTCGCTCTCGAAGAGGTCGGCGATCATCTGGGCGCCCAATTCCTGCAATTCCTGGGCGGCGCAACAGACGGCGGCCTTCTTGTCTTTGGCGGGGCGGCGGGGCAGCTTGTTCTGGAGTTGGTCGACGATGGTGCGGTTGATGCGGGTGGCCAGATGTTCCTGCACGGATGTGACCCTGTCGGCACGCGCAAGTCGCTCGATCTCGGCCATGACCGGCCAGATGAGATGCAGATATACCGAGTTGGCGGGGATGCCCCTTTGGAGTGTTTCCTCGACGACTCGGCGGCAGGCGGCGCGATCACCGCTGAGCAGGGCTTTGAGGTAGCGGGCAAGGGTTTCTTCCTGGACCATTGATGTCTCCTTAATTTTCCGGGCCACAGTTGCCTGAGTCAGTGATCAGAACGACTGGGCAAAAACACAAAGTGAACATACGGTAATCTGGGTAACATGTTTTGCGTATGTGGATTATCTATCGGAGGCGAGGCGAGAATTTCTTGAGTAAAAGTGGGCAAGATAGGTGTTGCGGGTACTATTTTTTCGCGAGCGCTGGACGTGGGTCTTGGCTTTTCGCAGACCGGTGGATGGGAAGGTCGTCGAAGGTGGCGGGATGGGTCCGATAGCAATTGGCTTGGGGGGGGCGGAAAACGGCTGGCGGCGGGGTGCGGATGAAGGTCCGATGCGGATCGCATGCCAAGTTCCATGATTGAAGCTCATTGGTGCGTCTTTTGGAGCAGTGGCCGGCGGTTGGGGGGATGTGGCGAGCGCAGGAAGAGTTTTTCGCGTTTGCAGCACGGTCGCAGGGGGGCCGTAAATGAGAGCGTGCGCGAGGTAACTGTTTTTCAGATAAGAAGCTACGTGGGCGGGGGCGCGGGGTCTGCGTCCGATAGAATTGGCTTGCATGGCCATGTCTGTTTGTGGTATAAGAGAAGTGCCTTGGATGGTGGTGGACGCCCTGCGGGCCGAGGCAGGGTGGTGTGCGTCGGGCCATTTACCCCGGCGTCGGGAGCGCGGCGGGGGGCCGCAAGGGTGATATCTATGCACGAAGGGCTGTCCGTGGTCTTGTTTTGCGTGGCTTGCGTCGGTGGGTTGCGGTGCGAGGGAAGCGCGGAAAGGAGGTCGGAGGTCAATTCGGGAAAGGATCAATCCATGTGTCTCATTCGTAGCAGACGGTCTGTGGACGGGGGTACGTGATAACGGTGCGCCGGCGGTGAACGCGCCGTGGGATCGTACCGCGGTGGTCGGCGCAGTGAGCTTGGAACGTGTGGGCTGGGTATAGACAGAGGTGTACTTGGTTGAAGGAGGTCCAACATGAACAGACGGGTAGGGTATTTGCTTTGTGTGGGCATCGTGCTGGGCGTGTGTGGGGTGTTGGCGGGCCAGCAGAAGGCCAGCGCTCCGGATCCGGCCGATGGTGCACTGGCGGTGGATGCGGGGATGCCTTTGTTGCGGTGGACGCCGGCGCCGGGAACGGTGTTGGCCAACGTATACTTAAGCACGGCGCCGGATTTGGGAGCGGATGATCTGGTGGGTCCGAGCGTGAACATGCCGATGTACTACCACATGGCGGGCTTGACCCCGGGGACGACCTACTACTGGAGGGTCGACGCGATTGTGCCCGGCGGTGGGCTGATCGAGGGGGACGTGTGGATGTTCGTGACGCAGGCGTTGACGGCGTACTATCCCACCCCGGCCGACGAGGGCACTTCCACGACGCTGACGCCGGATCTGACCTGGCTGCCGGGTCAGGGTACCGTCAAGCATCATGTCTACTTCAGCGACAACGAGGCGGCCGTGGTCGAGGGTGCCGCCGAGGCGGACAAGGGGATCGTGGACGATCCGAATTATGCGCCGGGGCCGCTGCAGAGCGTCACGACGTACTACTGGCGCGTCGATGAGGTCAAGGCCGGTGACGTCGAAGTGGCCGGTGAGCTGTGGAGCTTCACGACGGTGTTGCTCATCGATGACTTCGAGAGCTACACCAACGAGGTCGGTGAGCGGATCTTCGAGGTCTGGGTCGATGGTATTGGCTTCACACAGCCCGATCCGGGACATCCGGGCAACGGGACGGGCGCTGCGGTGGGACACGACATCCTGTCGCCTGGCACGACCTATGAAACGTGGGTGGAGACGGTGGTCGTCAGTAGTGGCGGTCAGTCGATGCCGCTGTATTACAACAACGTGGCGTTGCCGTACTATTCGGAGGCCGAGCGAACCTGGAGCGTGGCACAGGACTGGACCGCCGGGGGTCTGAACACGCTGACGGTGCATGTGCAGGGCTTGGCGACAGATTTCGTCATCCCCCGCGTATCGCCGCCACCGGTGATTGACGGTGAGGTGGACGATGTCTGGAGTCTGGCTTCGATCCAGGAGCTTACGATCCCCTTAGAGGGTGAGCCGAGTGGTCCGGAGGATTCGTCGGGCAATTTCAGGGTGGTCTACGACGATGAGAACCTGTATCTCCTGGCAGACGTCACCGACGAATCCCTGATCAACGACACGGCCGAGACGTGGCAGGATGACAGTGTCGAGTTTTACTTCGACGGCGACAATACCAAGGGCCCCGCAGGGCTGAGCGGGAATGCCCGGCAGCTCACCTTCGGCTGGACGACCGAGGATGTGCAGGGCACCAACATCAATGCCGAAGGCTTCGAGCTCGGCCAGGTCGACACGGCGTCGGGATGGCGTCTGGAAGTCAAGATGCCGTGGCAGTCTCTCATGGGCACCGCGGCTCCGGTCGGTCGGTTGATCGGTGTCGACTGTTTCATCAATGACGACGATGACGGCGACGCCCGTGACACCCAGATCGCCTGGCATGCGACGGAAGGAGTCGGCTGGCAGACGCCGAGCATGTGGGGCACGGGATTGGTGGCCGAGGCGGCGGCGCCGGATGCGGCCGACCAGCTCTACGTCGTGCTGGAGGACGCGTTCACGCGCACCGCTACCGTGACGCATCCCGATCCGGGCGTTCTGAAAACGACGGCCTGGGCGCCGTGGCATATCGTGCTCAGTGAGTTTACCGATATCGATTTGACTTCGATCATGAAGATGTATATCGGCGTAGGCGACCGCGCCGCCACGGCACCGGGGGCTGCCGGCGTGCTCTTCGTTGACGACGTTTACGTCAGTGAAGCCGTGCTGCCGGAAGAACCCAACGAGGTTCCTGAGTAGCGATCGATGAACGGGTAGCCAAGCAAAGCGGCGCCCCGGTACCTGGCCGGGGCGCCGCGATTCTGTGAAGCCCGGGAACGGGGGCGGCTCGGGTGTGCGGAGGGTCTCTTACATATTGATTGGGTAGTGCGCCGGAGAGTGACGGAGCGCCGGAATCTGGCCCGCGTCGCTTGATTGAAAGAGGATTGCAGATGTGCAGGAGACTCTCGTGTATCATTTTGGTCGCGGTTGTCGTCGGCTTGGGCGGGCGTCCGGTGGACGCCGATTTGCCGGATGGCCTGGTCGGCTACTACAAGATGGACGAGACGGGCGGCGAGGCTGCCGCGGATGTCTCGGGCAATGGCTACGACGGTTTGTTGATGGGGGAGTTTGAGTGGGTGTCCGGCTATGACGGCGGCGCCCTGGCATACCCCGGCGGAGAGGACGCGCCCGACCGCGTGGAGATTCCCGCCGGCGGCCTCTCGGCCACGGCCGGCACCGTCGCCATGTGGGGCTACCTGGACGATCCACAGCCGGCAAGCGAGGGCCGGTACTTTTTCGGGCATACGACCCAGCCCCAATGGGAGAATCGCATTCAGGTCTACATGCAGATACCGAACGCGTCTTCGGACTCCAGACTGCTGGACATCGGGCTGGGCGACAACCACCAGCTCGACACGGACATCGTGGAGCTGCCGCTGGAGGAATGGCTCCACGTGGCGTTGACCTGGGACCATGGTGGCTACACCGTGTACGTCGACGGCGAGCGGGTCTCCGACGGGACGTATACCGGCCTGACGGACATCCAGGAGGTGGCCAACATCGGCAATGACGGCAGCCTGGGCCCGGGCGCAAACAGCGAGCCGTACGAGGGGTTCGCCGGCAAGCTCGACGAGGTGCGAATCTATGACCGCGCGCTTTCGGCGACGGAGGTGGCCGAGATCGTCGAACTGCCCGCCGAGCCGCGCATCACCGCGTGGGGGGCCATGCCGCCAGACGGTGCGGTAGATGTCCTGCTGCCGTTTCTGCAATGGAAGTCGCTCGGCACGATCATGTTACACGACGTGTATTTCGGGACGGACCCGAATTTGGGGCCCGACGACCTGGTGGCTCCGCGAACGGCCTTGGAGTTGTACTACCACATGCCGGGCGTGACGCCGGGGCAGCGGTATTACTGGCGCGTGGATGAGATCGAGGCGGACATGACCGTTCATACTGGTGTGGTCTGGACGTTTCTGGCCATGCCGTATACGGCGTACCTTCCCGCTCCGCCCGACGGCGCCAACACGGTGTCGCCGGACCCCAATATGCAAGTGACCTGGCTGGCCGGCATGGGGGCCCAGCAACACCACCTGTATTTCGGCGACAGCCTCCCCGACGTCAATGACAGGGCCGCCCAGACGGACAAAGGCACGCTGACGGAGCCGAACTTTGCCCCGGGGCCGCTTTCGCCCCTGACGACGTATTATTGGCGCGTGGACGAGATCGACGCCGCCGGCGGCGTTCGGGACGGCGCCGTGTGGAGTTTCACCACCTTCAAGGCGGTGGACGATTTCGAGAGCTACACGAACCAGGTGGGACAGCGGGCCTTCGAGGTGTGGATCGACGGGATCGGCTATAGCCAGCCCGATCCGGGGCATCCAGGCAACGGCAGCAACGCGGCGGTGGGGTACGACATCTGGACTCCCGGCTCGCCT
>Ga0272442_10009541_pt1 | contig 12117 bp, 11 predicted proteins | sample SSMForm2O_FD_200262 | JGI IMG/M metagenome (GOLD analysis project Ga0272442, IMG submission 200262) | Marine sediment archaeal communities from Little Sippewissett salt marsh, Falmouth, MA, United States - SSM-Form-2O | ecosystem: Environmental > Aquatic > Marine > Wetlands > Sediment ... | reverse complement strand
GAACCTACGTTTATTATTGCTGAAATGTCCGGGAATCATAATCAGGACCTTAACACGGCCAAAAAGATCATTAATGAATCAGCTAAAGCAGGAGTAGATGCAATAAAATTACAGACGTATACTGCAGATACTATGACAATTGATTCTGATAATAAATATTTTCAAGTAAATGTTAATAAAAAATGGAAAGGAAAGACTCTTTATAAATTGTATAAATGGGCATATACACCATGGGAATGGCATAAGGATCTAAAAGAGTATGCTGAATCAAAAGGTCTTATATTTTTTTCTACACCTTTTGATGAAACAGCAGTTGATTTTTTAGAAGGACTAAATGTACAACTATACAAAGTAGCATCATTTGAAATTAATCATATTCCATTACTAAAAAAGATAGCTAATACAAATAAACCAGTTATAATCTCAAGAGGAGTTTCTTCAGAAAGTGATATTGATTTAGCTGTAAAAAAACTTAAAGAAAATGGTTGTCCTGCAGTTGCAGTACTACATTGTGTTAGCTCTTATCCAGCTGCTCCTGAACAAATGCATTTGAAGACAATTGCTGATATTAGTAAAAGATTTGGAGTTATATCTGGATTATCAGATCATACGCTTGGTACAGAAATTGCTATAGCAGCAGTTTCTTTAGGTGCCAAGATAATAGAAAAACATGTTACACTTTCAAGAGGAGATGGTGGTCCTGATGCAGCATTTTCATTGGAACCAAAAGAAATTAAAAAATTAGTAAGTTCAATACGAACAGTTGAAAAAGCATTAGGAAAAGTAAATTATAAAATTAGTAAAAAGGAAGCAGAGAATATCATTTTTAAAAGATCGGTATTTGTTGTAAAAGATATAAAAAAAGATGAAAAATTTAATAAAGATAATATCCGTGTTATTAGACCAGGATATGGATTGCATCCGAAGTTTTATGAAAAAGTTATTGGGAAGAAAGCCAGACGGTATCTAAAAATAGGTGAGCCTTTGAAAAAGGAGGATGTAAATCAGTGAAAAAAATTCAAGAAAGTAAAGACCTTTATATGAGGTTTGCTGAACCTCAAGATTTAAAAGATTTATATTTATGGAGAAACGATGAATCCACTAGAAAAGCTTCCTTTTCCACCGAAGAAATTACCATTGAAGAACATACAAAATGGTTCAAAGAATCATTGGCAAACGTTAAAAGAAATATATTCATAATATGCGACAAAGAATGTAAAAAACTCGGCCAAATAAGATTCGATAAAATAAATGATTCTGCTGAAATATATATATCCATTAAACCAGAATATAGAAATCAGGGAATTGGATCGATAGCCTTGTATAAATCATCAAATATATATTTTAATAATTTTCCTGTTAAAAAAATAATTGCAAAAGTAAAAAAATGGAACAAAGCCTCTTTAAAAGCATTTGAAAAAGCAGGTTACACAGTGAATAAAGAACATATTGATTACATAGAACTATGGTATGAAAAATGACAAATAAAGATTTAATTGTTTGTACAAAAAAATCATCATATAAATGAAATTTAATCATTGATGAAAAAAATCTTAATTTAAAAAATGTTCAAAATATCCAACCAAGATTCATCTTTTTTCCCCGTTGGTCAAGCAAAATACCAAAAGAAATTTATGAAAAATTTTAATTTATTGCATTTCATATGACCGATTTACCTTTTGGAATAGGTGGTAGCCCATTACAAAACTTAATTATTAGGAGTTACAAAAAAAACAAAAATATCTGCGTTTAAAGTAACAGGAAAATTAGATGCAGGACCAATTTATTTGAAAAAAAAATTTAACTCTTGAGGGTTCTGCTAAAGAGATTTATATTAGAGCATCAGAAATTATTTTTTTGAAATGATATCTTATATATTAAAAGAATCTCCTGAACCCATAGAAAAAAAAGGCGAAATTATTACTTTTAAAAGAAGGAAAACTGAAGATAATGACATATCAAATTTTAAACGAATTAAGTACTATTTATGATTACATTAGAATGCTTGATGCTGAAGGATATCCTAAGGCATTTATAGAAAAGAATAATTTACTATTTTAATTTGAAGATGCAAAGAAAAAAAATGATGAAATAAGAGCATTTGTCAAAATTAGAATTAGGAATTAGAACATGAAGAAAGTTCTTATTGTTGCAGCACAACCCGATGATAAGATCCTTGGGTTGAGGGGAACTATAGCTAGATTAATCAATGCAGGGTTGAAAGCTTATACATTAATTTTAGGAGAAGAAACTACATCACGGGACAACAAAAGAGAAATAAGTAAAAGAAAAAATGAAATGCAGCAACTAAAAAATAACATGTTTAAGGCCAATAAAATTATTGGAATCAGTAAAGTGTTTACTATAAATTTTTCTGATAATCGTTTTGATAGTGTTTCCCTGTTAGATATCGTTAAAAAAATTGAAAAAATTAAAAATAAAATTAAACCAGATACAATTTTTACTCACTATAGGAATGACCTAAATATCGACTATAGAAAAACCTTTGAAGCTGTTTTAACAGCTGCTAGACCTATGGAAGATGAAACAGTAAAAACAATTTACTCGTTTGAAATCCTTTCTTCAACAGAATGGAATTACCCAACAACCTTAAGTCCAAATGTTTTTTTTGATATTTCAAATTATTTGGATAAAAAAATTGATTCGATGAATTGCTATAAAGCTGAATTAAGAGATTTTCCCCATCCTCGCTCTGTTGAAACTATAAGCAACAATGCAAAAAATTGGGGTTCTAAAGTTGGTCTAAAATATGCTGAAGAATTTAAATTAATAAGAAAAATTAATTAAGAATGTCTTTCTTTTAATTCTACAATATTCAAAATATTATTTAAATACCAAAAATCTGATAAAGAAAATTTTTTTGGTTTGATTTCATTTATATTAATAGTTGGAACCTTCTCATCAAGATCTAAATCTTTTAAAATATCGTAATATTTATTCATAATATTATTTTTTTCAATAAATTTTTTTACGGATTTATTTACCAAAATTTCCTTTCGAACTTTCTCAATATTATTTATATTATATTTCATAGAAAAAATTTGATTTTTTAAAAAATTTTTTATTAAAAAAATAATTCCGATTTTTCTTATATTAAAAAATTTTTCTCTGGAAATTAATTCAAATGCTCTAAAAATATGCCATTTAGGATAATTTACTAAAGTTTGATCAATCTCCACAGATAGTAAATCAACCAATATTTTTGAATTAAGACCTGGTCTAAACTCACTGAATATGCCTGCAGACCTATAGTTAAATAATTTTGAAGATGCCCAGGCCACATTATTGATAAAAACAATAATTTTCATTAATTTCATCGCCGTCTTAACAGACGGTTTTGTAAGACTTTGTTTAAAGTATGAACTTAACATTATTTTATCTATTATTACATACCCTCGCTCCTTCAAAGACGCGCCCAATCTTTCATTTACCTCCTCACATTCTGAAAAAACTTGAAAAAGTCTATAACCGTCTATATGTCCTGTAAAACAAGGCTCTAAAAACTCATAATAAAATTCATGAATATCTGGCCAATTCTTTGATATATCCCAATTATCTATTATTGGTGTTTTAGATAATCTGGATTCAATATAATCTTTTGAATAATAATATCGAATATCTGAATTTGCCTTAAAATTTAAATTTTTAAAAAAAGTTTTTGGGTTTATACTCACCTTAGGATAATGAACATGATGGTTAATACATAATGCTGTTGGAAACGCACTACCCTCTAAAGCATCACAATAACAATAATTATATGGTATTAGAAGGGAGACATTGTCCAAAATAAACATTCCTGAACCCGTTTTCAATAAAGGACTCATTTTTTGTAAATAATCATCGATATTTGAATCAACTGAAAAAAAATCATTTGAATCTGTTGGACCTCTGTACATCTCAGTCAACTCAAAGCCAAAAAAAGTAGCTATTTGCTTTGCACCAACACTTTCACCTTCTCTAAGATAAGGGCGAAAGTTCACTGGCTCTATAGGTAAATCTGCAGCTTTAGCCGCAGCTAACATTAAAGCAGAGTCCAGTCCTGATGACAATTCCAATTTCAACTCAGAATCTAAACATTTATACGACTCCATTTCTTCGATGAAATCATTAGCCAATTTCTTAGCAACTTTTTCATGATCACGTTCTGTACAAAATTTCCTTATAGGTATAATCCATGATTGTTCATATTTGTTAGTTTTTTTATCAATTTTTATTGACATTCCAGGTAACAAAAAATCTGTTACATCTGAAAAAACTCCACCTGGGACAAAGAAACCTTGATTGCTAAAAATATTAATTAAAAACCTATTTTTATCAAAAGAACTCTTATTAAAAAACGATTCATCATGAGTTAATGTTAATTTCTTATTATCATTATCCTCCGAAATATAAAACTGGGGGCAGGCATAATTAAGATAAATCAAAATTATTTCTTTGCATTCAATTAATATAAAATATTCCCCATGAATAGAGTTAAATAAATCTTGTATTTGATTTTCATTAAAATTGTTTTTTAATATCAATGACGCTTTTTTTAAAATTTTATTCTTATTTTCCCTTATTAATCCAATTAAAAAAAAAGAAGCTTCGGAATTTTTAATTTCTATTTTATCCTCCCATTTTTCAAGATTTATATGATATTTATTATCGAATACTTCAATCTTTGTCATAATACATAACCTTACAATTACTAACTAATAAATTCAAAAACTCATTTCTTAATCAATCATTATTATTTAGATGTATTCCACATTCCAATTTTTGCATAAAAGGCCATCTACCATCTCTTTCATTCTCACCAAATTTAATTGGTCTTGTACATGGTTCACAACCTATACTAAGATATCCTTTATCATGCAATTGATTGTAAGGAATATCATTTTTTCTTATATAATCCCATGCTTGTTTTTTTGTCCAATGAGCCATAGGAGAAATTTTAATTTTTCCACGTCCATCTAATTCAATAACCTCTATATCCGATCGAGTAATAGATTGATCTCTTCTAATACCACTCAACCAAGCATCATGTTTATGCAAAAAAGTAAGTAAAGGTCCAACCTTACAATAATGACAACACAAATCAGGATTTTTTTTATAAGGTTCCTTTCCAATTTTTTTTTCAAGTTCTTGCTTTTTTATATCTGGTTTAATAATTTCAATATTCAAATTCCATTGACTGGATATTATATCACAAAAATCCAATGTTTCCTTGAAATGAAAACCAGTATCAATAAAATAAATTTTAATATCTGGTATAATATCTATAACATGGTGAAGTAAGGCAAGTCCGCTATAACCAAAAGCAGTAGTCATAGCAACACCTTTATTACCAAAAGTATCTTTAGTCCACTCAAGGATTTTATTAACATTTTGACTAGATAATTCTTTATTTGCTTGTAAAAGAAAATGCTTATCTATATATCCATTTTTCATATATTTTTTTTTAGTTTTAATTGTCTTTTCCATTTATTAACCTCGGGAATGATTTTATCTAAATCATATTTTTTATCTATTTTGATAAAAGGATCAATTCTATATATTGTTTTATCAATTAAATCTCTTTGACCTCCTGTAATATTTAAAACTATTGCATCCTGCTTATCTACCCTTCTTTCTTTTACTGCACATATCAATGAGGCAACTGCTACTGCTGCAGGAGGAGCAATACTAATATCTTCCAGTTTTTTAAACAATTTTTTTGCTTCTTTTGCCTGCATATTAGAAATTCCATAAAATTCACCATTGGTTTTATTTAAAGCATCAAAAACTCCTCCTTTTATATTATAATGTGGAAATCTATTAGTTAGAACATGGGCATAAACTTTTTTAATCATTTGTTTTGCAGAATTAATTTTGTATTTTTCATCGATGCAATTAGATTTTTTTTGCCATGCCTCATACATTGGCGCAAATGGGAGGTTCTGCGACCCGTGAATTTTTGGTAATTTCTTTCCATAATTACCATCTTCTTTAAGACGTAAAGAAGCTTCATACATTGCAATTGCACCTGGTCCAGAACCAAGCGCTTGAAAATAATGATCAGGCATTTTTCCTAATTTATGACTTACATCAAGCATAATTGTACCTATCCCATCTCTTCTTGCAACATTTCTAGTACCACCCTCTAAAAGGAAATCTTCAAATTTTCCAATTAACCCTGAAGACGATATAGCATCAGAATAATCGTAACCTTTACCCAAACTAATGACTTTAACATGATTATTTTTTTCCCAAAAAGACCATACTCTATTTAGTCTGGCTTCTTCAGTAATAAACAATAAAACTGGGTAATTAATAATTTTCGAATAATAATTAAAAGCTGTTGCAATATTTCCATCCGAAGAAACAACTAATATTTTACCTGTATCTTTTGAATCAAGTAAACGTTGAAATGACATTTCAGCTTCGATGTCTTTAAACGTACCTGTTCTCATGGTTTGATTCGCATTAGGATTATATATATTGTAACAAATAATTAAGTTTTTTAAACCCAAATAATTAGCAAAAGCCCCTCCAATTTGAATTGAAAAATCACTTGAATTTTGTAAAATACTTGGGTCAATTTTTTTTATTGGAAGCCAATTAATATACTTCCAAATTCCGGGATATTTATTATCAACTTCAAGATTTTTTTTGTGATAATCTGTTCTTAATAATGCATTGCAACCATTTTCACATTTTGTAACATAAGAATCTTCAGAATAAGTTTTCCCACACCCAAGACATTTAACTTGAAACTTCATATTTTTCAACCATAATTTTTTAATTAATTTAGATATTTAAATAACTAAGTTTTAACAACTATTCAACATAAATAACTAGTACTTAATTTTTTCATATTTTATCATTAAAATATTATGAATAAAAAAGTCTTTAATAATATGAAAAATGTAACATTAACCTATCTAATATATTATATTTTTATTATAATTATTTCATAGATTAGTTTCTTTTATCCTTTCCATCTCAAGTTCATCTGCTTGTTCTAAAGATTCAAAAGTACCAATATCAAATCTTTTACCTAAAAACTCATATCCATAAAAACTGTAACTATTCTTATTCATTAGTATAAGCGAATCTGTAAGCCATCTTTCGTTTTTCTTACCTGCCTTAGTTTTTTTAATATAATCAAAAATCTTTGAGTTAATTATCATAAGACCTGCAATATTTAGCCAATAATCTTTTAATTTGTAATCTTCTGCTTGTTTTAAACTGGGTTTTTCGATCATATCTAAAATCTTCATAGTAGTATCAACCTTTACAACACCCCAGCGTCTAGGATCATAGACACGATTCAAAACAAGAGTTCCAGAACCTTTTTTCTTTTTATGAAATTTAACAATATCTTTCATAGTATCATATGGTGTAATATAGTTATCACCATACATTATAGCGAAATCCTCATTAGATCCTATAAAATCTTCACCAAGCGCGGTTGCATGAGCTGTACCTAAAGGTTTTTCCTGCATTCTATAATAAATATTTAGACCAAGTCTATCTCCAGATCCTAGATAATCAATAAGCGCATGTTTTTTCCACCCAACAATAACAAGTACATCTTCTATACCACCTTCTTTCAAAACTGATAAAACATGCTCAATTGCAGGCTTTCTACCAACACGTATCATCTCTTTTGGAATAGCATCAGTAATAGGTTTTAACCTATTGCCTGCACCTGCTGCAAGGACTATTGCTTTTTTCACCATATATATTTCATTCCCCATCAAACTTTTTTTAATTCATAATATTTTTTATACCAATTAACAAATTTACCCAAACCTTCTTTAATATCTATTTTAGGCTTAAAATTAAGCATTTTTTCTGATTTAGAAATATCTGCATAAGTCTCTTTCATATCACCTGGCTGCATAGGAAGCAATTTCTTATTAGCCTTTTTATTTAACACCTCTTCAAGAATTTTAATAAAATCTAAAAGTTCAACTGGTTTATTATTACCAAGATTAAAAATCTCAAAATCGAAATTTTTATCCAAACTAGAAATAACACCATTTAAAATATCATCAACATAGGTAAAATCTCTTTTCATATCTCCATCATTGTAAACTTCAATAGTCCTATTTTTAACAATTTTATCAGTGAATTTAAAATATGCCATATCAGGTCTTCCCCATGGACCATACACTGTAAAAAATCTAAGACCTATCATTGGAATATTATACAAATGATAATAAGAATAAGCCATTATTTCATTTGCTACTTTTGTTGCACCATAAAAAGAAACAGGTTTTGTAACATCATTGTTAACAGAGAAAGGAATTTTTTTATTTCCGCCATAAACACTTGAAGATGATGCGAAAACAAGTTTTTCTATTTTAAATTGTCTTGCCATTTCAAGAATATTAACAAAACCCTCTAAATTTGACTTCTGATAATCATAGGGATTTTCAATAGAATAACGCACACCTGCCTGTGCAGCCAAATGAATTATTTTATTTACACTATTCTTTTTAAAAATTGTTTTTAAAGAATCCTTATCACATAAATCCTTATGTAAAAAAATAAAATTTTTATAATTCTTAAGGATGTTATTTCTATCTATTTTTAACTTTTTTGAATAATAATTATTCAAATTATCAAAACCGATAATGTTTTCTCCTCGCTCAAGAAGAAATCGTGTTATATGAAAACCGATAAAACCTGCACTACCTGTAACAAGTATAACCATATTTTATCACAATACAAAAAAAGTTATTAACTATATCGATTCAATATTATACAAAAACAAAAAATTACCAACATACACCTTCATATATCCTAGCAATTTTAGCCTCTTTTAGATTACGACCATCTATAACAATTTTCCCGGAGAAATCTAATTCTTTGAATTCATCCCATGAAGTTGTAATCAATATTGCATCTGAATCAAGTACTTCTTTTGCATTTTTACAATATATAACATTTGGAAATATTGTTTTAAATTTATTCATTGCTTTTGGATCATATGCTTTTATATTTGCACCTTGCTCAATTAATTTTTTTATAATTGGAATAGTTCTACTTTCCCTTATATCATCAGTGTTAGGTTTAAAAGAAAGGCCAAGTATGCCAATAGTTTTATTTTTTAAACTAGGTATGTGTTTTTTTAAAATATCTACTAATATTAATGGTTGTTTTTCATTTACTTTTTTGACACTATCGAGTAATAAAAACTCTTTTTTGTTTTTTTGTGCCCAAGAAATTAAGGCATCCACATCTTTTGGAAAACAACTGCCACCCCAACCAATACCAGCGTTTAGAAAAGCTCTACCAATCCTCTTATCAAAACCCATCCCCTCTGCTACATCATAAGTATCAACCTTTAATTTTTTACAAAAATTACCTATCTCATTGATAAAAGAAATCTTTGTTGCAAGAAAACAATTACTAGCGTATTTTATCATTTCAGCTGCAGATAAAGATGTTGTAACTATTGGACAGCTAAACGACTCGTATAATTTTAAAAGTATTTTTTTACTTTTTTCATCCTTGGTTCCAATAACTATTCTATCAGGATTTAGAAAATCATTTACTGCAACACCTTCACTTAAAAACTCTGGATTCATTGCAACCCCAAAATCAACACCTGCTTTTTTACCAGAATATTTTTCTAAAATAGGTAAAACAATATCTCTTGTGGTACCAGGTATAACTGTACTTTTTACGACAACTAAATGCCAACCTTGAATATGTTTTAACTTCTTTCCAATTTCTTTAACAGATTCTTTTACATATTTTAAATCAATGCCCTCATCTTTTCTTGAAGGAGTACCAACACAAATGAAAGTAATATTTGATTTTTTGATTGATGAATCATAACTATTAGTAGCATAAAAATTATTTTTGTGTTTTTTTAGTAAACCATCTAATCTATCTTCAAAAATAGTCGATATACCATGATTAATCTTCTCAATCTTTTCTTTATTTATATCAATAAATATAATTTTATGACCAAGTTTAGCAAAACAAGCACCAGTAACTAAACCTACATAACCCGCCCCAATTATGGATATATAAATTTACATCACCTTTTTTGTTTTATTATATTAGTCACTATTTGCTAGACCCAAAGAGATCACATGTTAAATCCAACAATATATCTCGACATATTAAGAATTTTGTTGTTTTATAGACCAATAATAAGAATACTTATAAGTATAAGAAATGTATTTTCACAAAAAATTGGTGTAAATCAATATTACCATGAAAAAAAATAAAGATAAAAAACTAAAAATTGTATGGTTTTTTATAAGCCGGTACAAAATATTCTTTTTTTTCTTAATAGCTTTATCGATATTTGCAGGTTTAATTGAAGCATTAAATGTTGGCTTAATGTACCCCATAATAAAAAATATATTAAATACACAAGGGGTAGAAAATGCATTTATAGATTTTATTGACCCTTACATTAGAATAATACCAATAAAAGACGAATTATTAAGACTAGCGACAGCCTTTATAATTATTGCACTAACTTCATTTATTATAAAAACAGTTTATTATTACTTTTCAGCAAAATTTTCAGCAATTATTGTTACAGAAACAAAACAAAAAATGTTTAATAAATGTATAAACTCAGATTACCAATATTTTATAGATAATAAACAAGGGGAAATATTATATAAAATAAGCCAAGCACCAAATAGTATAGCAAATGTATTAACAGTAATATCTGATATTTTTTTATTTTTCTTTCTAGCAATTTCTGTATTTTTTATGCTTGCTATGATGTCCTGGAAACTTGTGGTAATTGTAGGAATTGCTGGAATAATATATATGTACATAATAAAAGAAATTAGCACTAGAATATCATATAAAGCTGGCGCTAAGCAAAGAGATTCCGGACAAAAAGAAAGAGTAATAGTAACAGAATATACAATTGGGATCAAGCAGATCAAGGTTAATGAAACATTTGATTATTGGAAAGATATGTTTGACAAAGCAATAAACACATTTTGGTTCCATCATAGAAAAAATTATTTTTGGAACAAGTTGCCTCAAATTCTCCTTTGGATGGTTATATATATTGCTATCGGAGGTGCAATTATAATTATAAAAATATTGTACCCTGGTAGATTTTTATATCTTTTGCCATTAATTGGTACTTTTGCTACAGGTATTTTTTTGGTGCTTCCAAAAATAGCACAATTCGGACAATTTAGAATGCAATTTATGAATCAGATGCCTAATTTAGAAACAGTATATGAAGAACTTAAAGATAAAAGTTATAGTAAAATCGACAATGGAACAATCAATTTTAAAAAATTAAGAAAGGGCATATATTTCAAAAATGTTACTTTTTCTCATAAAGAAAGAGATATTTTACTCAAAAATATAGATATGGATGTTAAAAAAGATAAAACCACTGCTCTAGTAGGTCCATCTGGAACAGGCAAATCAACAATAATAAATCTGATGCTTAGACTCTATGATATAGATAATGGTGGTGTTTATATTGATAACACAAATATTAAGGAATTCGACATATTTACTTTTCTTGACAAAGTTGGTTTTGTAAGTCAAGATACATTTATTTTTAATGCATCTGTTAAAGAAAATATTTCTTTTGGAAAAGATTTTTCTGATGAAGAAATTATTGAAGCTGCAAAAAAAGCAAATGCACACGAATTTATCTGTAAACTTCCAGAAGGTTATGATACAATAGTTGGAGATAAAGGAATGCGTCTATCTGGTGGTGAACAACAACGTGTTGCAATAGCAAGAGCAATTATTAGAAAACCTGAGATTTTTTTACTTGATGAAGCAACAAGTTCTCTTGATACGATATCTGAGAAAGCCGTTCAAAAAGCAATTGATGAGATTTCAAAAAGCTGTACTACTTTTATTATCGCTCATAGACTATCTACAGTTAAAAATGCAGATATAATCCATGTTCTTCATGAAGGAAAAATCGTTGAAAGCGGAAGTCATAAAGAGCTAATTGTAAAAAAAGGTAAATATTGGGAACTTTATAAAACACAAGATGAATAAAATTAAAATATTATTGAATTAGGCTCAATTTGTTTTTTTACAGTTGCACCAGGACCTATGAAAACATTATTACCAATTATCGAACCAGTATTTATAACCGAATTAATT
>Ga0272442_10009540_pt1 | contig 12117 bp, 11 predicted proteins | sample SSMForm2O_FD_200262 | JGI IMG/M metagenome (GOLD analysis project Ga0272442, IMG submission 200262) | Marine sediment archaeal communities from Little Sippewissett salt marsh, Falmouth, MA, United States - SSM-Form-2O | ecosystem: Environmental > Aquatic > Marine > Wetlands > Sediment ... | reverse complement strand
TGCCAAGGAGGAGGTCGCGAGTTCGAATCTCGTCTTCCGCTCCAGTTTTTTTCCTTCATGGCGGTGTAGCCAAGAGGTTAAGGCGGGGGTCTGCAAAACCCCTATTCAGCGGTTCGAATCCGCTCGCCGCCTTGCTTCCAGTTTCTCCCTGTATTAGTCTAGTCCGACCTACTGCTGTGCCGAGGTGGCGAAATGGCAGACGCGGCGGACTTAAAATCCGCTTCTCGAGAGAGAGTGTGGGTTCGACTCCCTCCCTCGGCACCAAACGTTCCATGAACTCTCCGCAGCTCACTCTGGCGGAGGCGCACGGTCTTCTATGACGGATGGCTCACATCCTGTCTTCGTGTGGCTATCACAGGACCCCTTGTTCGGTCCATCCAGCGCAGCATCTGGACTGGTGCATTGACTCTCCATTGGTCTTATGCGAGCATAGTCGCAGGCCATCGGTGCTCCCCTGCCGCTGTGTGGCCGAAGGAGGGTGTGGATCATGCAGGCCAGCCTCAGGGACCCTATGCTTAAGGTGGAACGGGCCAGAGAACATCTGGATGTCCTGCAGGCAAAGCTAGTCGAATCTCAGCAGCAACACCCGTTTGGAGTCCACCAGTACGAAGACATTACGACATCGACCTTCATCCTCCAGGTCGAGACGCCTATCATCGCCCCCGGACTAGCCCTCATCGCAGGCGACGCAATATACAATCTGCGGTCGGCACTTGACCAACTTGCCTGGCAACTTGCCCTTGTCAACACGGACCAACCGTACGAATACACTTTCTTCCCCATCTATGGTGTGGACACGCATGACCACAGGAAGACGTTTGACAGGGTCACAGCCGATATTCCACCCGACGCTGTCAGCGAGATGAGGTCGCTTCAACCCTTTGCCGCCCGAGGACCTGACTATCAGGCGGACCCTCTCTGGGAGCTCAATAGGTTGTACAACATCGACAGGCACCGGCTCAGACTCCTCTACGGAACGTCGATTGACTTCAAGGTCCCGGCTGGCGTGGAGCATCGTTGCGATGTGTTCAACGGCAATCCAGCGGTGTTCGTGCCGATTTCCGCGAGTCCACAGATGAAGCTCGCGCCTCCGCCTACAGCGGACATATTCGTGGGCAGCGAGGACGCGCAGTCCCAGGTCAACTTGAGTGAGCTTTCTGTGATTCTTGAGTATGTTCGAGACACGGTATTCCCAAGATTCTCCGGCTTCTTCCCGGGATGACTCCTCTGCATGAGCGTCATCTGGCAGCACTCTCGGCCCTGACCCGAAATATGTTTCCACGAGAGACTGTGGATTCGAATCCCTCCCTCAGCACCAGACGCTTCCTCTCTCCTCACAGCCCGATTGCTTCCACTGCAAATACCCGAGCCTGCTGCCGCGGTCACGCTCCTGCCATATTCTCTGTCAGAGGCCCGCATACGGGCGTTTCTGCCGCCTTGACACCGTTCCCTGGCTTCTCTACCTTTTGGGCCCTGCAAGCGCCACTCTGGCGCGTTCTGCGGTCGATTTGTCTGGTGCATGAAGCCTCAGGCAGGATGAGTACCCGTTTTCGTTTGTGGTGACTGTCGAATCAGCAAGGAGGAAACGTGGAGAAAAAGGAACCATTTGCCAGCCCCGAAGAATACGCCAAGCGGGTCGTGCACTATCCCGACGTGCCCGAGCTGGAACTCAATCCCGGGTCGATGAGCCATATCGTGGCCACTGAGAGCGTGATGCTCAGCTTCCTTACCCAGGAGCCCAACGCGTACTTTCCTCCGCATCGACATGAAGCTGAACAGTTGATGATTGTCGTTGACGGCGCGCAGGACGAGATAGTCGAGGGCAAGCTATACCACCTGGAGAAGGGCGACGTCATCATGCTGCCATCGAACATCGAGCATGGCGGCTATATTCCCGAGTGTGGCTGCAAGGCTATCGATATCTTCCTCCCGCCGCGAACTGACCTGCTGGAAAGGCTCCGCAAAGCAATGGAGAAGTAGTACCACAGCGGCGCCTCCTGTTGTGCACGCGCACGGGGGCAGAGGGATTCGGCCTTTTCGGTGGGCGAGGCAGCCAGTCGGGCGACTACGTTTGCCGCATACGTCCTGATGAATTAAGCTATTCTTCTGCCCCCGATGACATATCGCCATTGGCTACGTCCGCACGCAACGCTTCTTCGCCGACATCTGTCGGTCGGCGTTCTGCTGGCCATCGCGCTGTCGTGCGGCGCGTGTAGCCCTGCCGAGAAGGCTCCTGCTATCTATGCTGACCCCTCCATAGCTGTCGAGGTCAGGCAGGGGGAGTCCTTCATCATCTCCCTCTCGGATGACCCGGCGAACGGGTTGATGTGGGAGGCGGAATACGAAGAGGACATCCTGCAACTGGTCTCAGAGGAGCTTGTGTTCCCTGAGGACAGGGACTGCACGCTTTGCTCTTGGGGCTACTATCAGTTCACTTTCGAGGCGAAATCCGCGGGAGAGAGTGAGGTCGCATGCTCCTATGGCAGACCCGGCTACCCGGCCGATACGGACGACGTGCGCAGCTTCACTGTGGTCGTCTCCCCTTAGTGAGCAAAGCGTAAGGCCCACCCCCTCGGGAGCGGACCCTACGCCCTCAATCTTCCAGCGTAACCATGCCGACCGTACTTGCCGGTCTGCATGCAGAACACTACTCGACGTTGAAGCCGATCTTGACCGTCACCTGCCAGTACGCAACCTTGTTGTCTTCGAGATAGCCACGTGTCTGCGTGACCTCGAACCATCTGATGTTGCGGATGGTCTGTGCTGCCTTGGAGACTGCAGCATTGATTGCGTCCTCAATGCTGACGGTGGATGAGCCTGTTAGCTCGATACTCTTGTACACGTGACTTGTCATTGTTCCTCCTTGCTCCTGTTGTTGCGCTCCGCGTCAGCTACCTCGCCCCGGTTCCCATGTGCGGAGGGCAGTCTGGATTTCTGGCACGATACGATGGACAGCATTCGATGTCAAGTTGTCGCTGCTTTGGTGACGTCCACCGGGATTTGACACGCTGGTCTGTGCCACCGACAATGGTTGCAGTCCCGAAAGAAGAAGAGAAACATGCGAATCGGTGCGTTTGAGGTCGCTGACGACCTGCCAACCCTGCGTGAGCCACGCGCGATCGCGATGCTGCGACCATGGATTGATGCGGGAAGCGTGGGAGCGCTTGCACTCTCGGAGATCGAGAGACAGTATGGTTCCGAGCGGATTGCCTCTCTCGCCAAACCGGATGCCTTCTATGACTACACACGCTATCGTCCTACTGTGTATATCAAGGACGGACGGCGTTCTCTGTCCGTGCCGAACACCGCAGTAAGCGTGGCTCGACCACCGTCAGGCCCCGATTTGATACTCATCAAGATGCTTGAGCCGCATATGTTTGCCGGTCAATTCATCGAGTCGGTTCTCAGGTTGATGGCCAACCTCGGAGTTCGTCGCTACCACTGGCTGGGCAGCATGTATGACATGGTGCCGCACACCAGACCTCTTCTCATCAGCGGAGGGGCAATCGGCCAGGAGGCTGAGAGAGACGTGCGGGCGCTGGGGATACTTCCTACCGACTATCAGGGACCATCAACGCTCACCTTCCAGATAGTCCAGCGGGCTCCGATGATGGGCATCGATTCGATGTGGAGCATCGTCCACCTGCCGCAGTACGTTCAGGTAGAGGAAGATTACGTCGGCAAGTTGAAGCTGATGGAATTGCTCCGTTCACTCTACGGGGTGGAGATCGATGAAGCGGACACCGAAAGGGCTCGAGAGCAACTCGATACTATCGAGGAAGCAATGGCAGAGAACCCTGACCTTGCGGCAACGGTGCCTCACTTCGAGTCTCGGTACCAGGCGAAGCTTGATCGGCGCGAAACAGACTCGCCGCTCTTGCCGTTCGATGTGGAGAGATTCCTCGAACAACTGGGCGACGATGACGGCAGTGACTAGATAACAGTCCCCCGGTGGGGCTATCTCATGAGCGCAACGTGGACAGTTGCGTGCCCGCCTCTTCTTCTATCTCCCTGTGCGTAGAGAGCCGCATCGCTTCAAGGTAGTGCGTGCGTGCCAGGCTTCTCGCCTTCTCGTAGGACATGTCCAGACTGTCCAGCCTCACAACTCCAAGCGGACCAGGTTCGCGACCAGCAGCCCATCCTTTCGCGTTGCACAGGGCGGCCCAGTAGAAATTGCCCAGCGAGAGGTGCAATCGCGCGTCGTTCGGATTGAGTTCGATCGCCTTCTCGATGATTGCGTGCGCGTCTTGAACTCGCTCAACGAGGATGTAGGACATGTACAGGGTGTATGCGTTGGCGCTTCGCTTCGGTCCGAGGAAGAGCATTCCCAGGGTCGTGTCCTTGTCGGGTAGCGAGTCTATGAGCGCGACGACGTCCTCCGGATTGGAGCTCTCGATGAGTCGGTCCTCAATGGCTCCTATCTCGTCCATCTGCACAGTGAGACGCAGGCATTCGTCATAAGCAGTCTTCAGTCGGTCTTCCCAATTGCCCTGCACGTATCGTCCGATGCTGACCAGCTCACGCGGTCCATCAATTGCTCCTATCGTGAGTCGGTCAACAAACTCAAGACGTGTCTCCTTGTGTTCGCCGACCCTGTAGTGCAGTTCGTCCTTCTTCTCAAAGAGGCCCCTGCCCCGGCGGTATTGCACGGCAATGCCGAGTTCGTCGAGGCGGGACATCACCAGTGAGTACATGGACTCGCTAAGGGGATTGTTCTCGGTTGTAGCAGTCTTTGGTGGCGCATTGCGCGCGCGGAAGACGACGATGAATCGTACCCTTTCAAGGGTTTCGTCCGCCGGTCGATCCTTGTGTCGATGTATTGCCATGCGCAGATATTCTCCCAGACAGGCTGTGTCGTCAGCCAACGTAGCTGGCGGCTAGTCCACGTATGTTAGGCGTGGCTTTTGAAGCTGTCAATCGCCAGTGAGTCGTCCGAGACCTTCGTCCGCCTGGCAATTTGCTGGTGAAATTGGCGCAAATCCCCTTGACAGCGAGACTAGAACAGCTATAATTCCTTCTCGCTTGGGTGGTGGTGGAGTGTGGCCGGAGGTTTCCACGGAGTAGCTATCATAGCTACATTGTCGTCCCGGCCGCCGCGAGGTGGAGCGATTTCCTGGCTTCAAGATTGTCTATCCGTACGTTTGTGAGGGACACAGCATGGCTGAACTAAAGGATGCACGAAGACCGAAACGCAATGTACCGCGACCTGCGCGGTGGCTTCTCGACGACAACAATGAAGAGACATCAGAGTTCGTGATTGACCCTTATGCAGGACGTTTGTTTGGGGATCACGTCGACTTCGAAATGGATGATTCCGACGTCGACAGGCTCGGCGATTCACACGGGCTGTTCGATTTCTAGCAGCCCGTCTCTTCTGCTCGCTTCTGCCTGCTCAGTCACATTCGGGCCGGCAGAGATGCTTGTGGCGTCGTGATCAGGACGGTCTTCTCCGGAGGACGCCGTCGAACTACCCGCCCTACCTGGATCGCCCTGTGCGGCCACTGCTGACGCGTCGGCGTGTTCAAGCTGATATCATTTGATTGACGGTCTCTCTGTGATAGTGAGCGTTCATCGATTGCCTCCACTTTCCCCGATGTGACGCGCTGTTCTCAGACCGCGTTGCTGCAACTCCATCTGCCACGTGGATGTTCGTTTGTGTGTGGCGTGTCTGACAAGTGGCACAAGTCGATGTTGCATGTAGGAACTCTGATAAGGAGTCGTAGGAATGCCTTCGAAGAGACTGCTGATTTCCGCCCGCTCGTTCGGAAAGAACGACCCAGCTCATGTTCCAACCCTGCAGGACGCCGGGTTCACTATCTACGAGTGTAGAGAAACCGTGGACATGGACAAGAGTTATCTGGAGGAGCTCCTTCCAGATATCGAGACATGGGTTGTGAATGCGTACCCGATTGATGACACCCTCATGGCGAAGTGCCCGAACCTGCGGCTCATCATCAAGCATGGGATCGGCGTCGACAATATCGACATCCCTGCCGCGACGAAGAGGGGCATCATCGTCATGAACACGCCCAAGGTGAATCCTCTTCCCGTGGCTGACCTATCGATGACACTTCTCATGTGTCTCACGCGTCGCATCGTTGAGGCCTACCAGTGCGTCGTCTCCGGTGACTGGAAGCAGTTCCTTGGCACCGGCGTGTACGGCAGGTACCTCGGAATCCTCGGCCTTGGACAGATTGGTCTTGCGGTCGCTGACCGCGCGGCCGGCTTCGGCATGAAGATACTCGGCTATGATCCCTATGCAGGAGAGCGTATCAAGGCCCAGCGTAGCGACATCGAGGTCGTCGGCTTTCATGAGCTTCTCAAGAGGGCCGACTTCGTCAGTCTTAATCTTCCACTGTCTGAAGAGACAAGGGGTCTGATGGGGAAGGACGCGCTGGAGCAGATGAAACCTACGGCGATGGTCGTCAATACGTCGCGCGGCAAGATTGTCGACGAGGCGGCCATGTACGAAGCATTGGTCAGCAAGCGGATCGCCGGATACGCCACCGACGTGTTCGAGAAAGAACCACCTACGGATTCGCCCTTGTTGGCTCTACCCAATGTTCTGGCAACCCCGCATATCGGGTGGTACACGCAGGACCACATGAGATCTCTTGGTGACCAGGTGATTGCAAGTGTCTTCTCCATCTATGAAGGAGAATCGCCGGACACCATACTCAATCCCGAGGTACTACCCGGCGTACCCGCCGACTTCAGGACGGGCACCCAGGATTTGAAATGGAATACGAAGTCTCAAGACTTTCAAGGCAAGGAGTGTAGAAGATGATTCAAGGTTCTATCGTTCCCAACATCACTTTCTTTGATGAAGAGGGCAAACTCGACCTCGGAAAGTGTGAGTGGCACATGCGGTGGATGTTCGAGCATGGCCTGGATGGCCTGTTCCTTACAGGCTCCTACGGTGCAGGTCCGATGATGACCAATGAGGAGCGCATCGAGGTCTTCAAGGTCGCCAAGAAGGTGGCCGATGAGTTTACTGGCAAGATTCTTCTCCCTCACGTGGGTTGTATCGATACCAAGTCCACTATCGAACTGGCCAGGGCGGCCGAGCAGATCGGCGTGGCCGGTGTTGGAGCGGTCCCCCCGTTCTACTTCGGTCATTCGGAAGAGATTGTTGCCAGGTTCTACGAGGAACTCATTGCTTCGGTCAACATTCCGGTATTCGCGTACAACAACCCCGGAACATCCAGGTTCACTTTCAGTTTTCGCCTGGTGCAGCGACTCCAAAAGGCCGGCTTGGCAGGTCTGAAGGATAGCCCACTGAGCATGGGCTTCCTCTCCAGAGTCGCCTATGATGCGCAAGTGAACAACAAGGACTTCCAGATCATCATTGGCACTTCGACCGCCTGGTTGCCGCTGTACTACATGGGCGTTCGCGCTGTTATTGCGGGCATGAACAACTGGGCTCCTGAGGTCATGACTGCGATGGTGAAGTGGACCGTCGAAGGCAACGAGGAAATGGCCAAGAAGGCATACGTGGTCATGGCAGACTTGAGCGCCAAGATGCACTTCGCGGACAGCACCATCGCGTCGCACATGGCGTTGTATGCACGCGGTTTTGATGCTGGCTATCCGCGCAAGCCGATGTTCCTGCCACCGTTCACCGACCCGAAGTACGCGGAGATCAAGAAGGACATCGCGGCGGGCTTTGAGACCCTTGGTCTCGAGTTCACCACGGGCTCGCACAACGTTATCTAGCACTCAAATCGCCCCTTGCGGGCGTGCCAAGGCAGTAGCGTAGCTTGAAACCATGGAGGGGTGATAGCGATACCTTGCTGCGAGAACAAACACGGTTCTCGACGTGCATATCGATCGCCCCATCCTTGTTTCTGTACCATCAGTCGTTGGCCACGTGCTGCCTGTTCATACGAGCAGGTACACTCGTGGGCACAAGCGCAAGAAGCGGAGACAACGCTTGACCGGGGAGATATGGCATGAAGAAAGAAGTAAGCCTGGGTCTGGATGTTGGCACAAGTGCGGTGAAGTGCACGGCCATCGAGTTGGCGACCGGCGACGTCGTCGGTTACCGCCGTGTTGAGTACCCGCGCGACGATCTCGACACTGGAATCGTCCCCGTAAGCATGTATGTCGATGTGTTGAAGCAGCTTCTCGATGGACTCACGCAGGAGTTCACTGTTCGCTCGTTGGCCATCACGACGGCCATGTACTCGGTAATCGGCGTCAGGGATGGCGTGCAGTACGCCTACCAGTGGAACTGCCCGTGGGAGCGAAACCTCGAGGCGGAGCGAGAGGTCCGTGGCCTTCTCGACGTCTCAGGGTGCTACATGGACATCCTCTATCCTGTCTACAAACTGATGACCGCGAAGGTCCGGGGCGATAACTCCTTAAAACCTTACGGTTTCAAGGAGTGCCTCATAGAGAGCTTGATAGGGGAGAGAGTCATCGATTTCGGGACCAGCTCCGCCTCTGGATTGCTGGATATTCGGAAGAAGGAATGGAACAGACCCCTGATGGATAAGCTCGGCTTCAGGGACGAGGAACTGCCGCGGCTTGAGCACCACAACGTGGGCGTGGGCGAGACAACTGTCAACGGGCAGAAGATTCTCGTCGTTCCGGGCCTTGGCGACGGAATCTCCGCGAGCTACGCGGGGAAAGGTACCAGCGAAGTCGCGGCGAACCTGGGCACGACCATGGCCGCCCGCGAGCTGTCTACAACGGTTCGTCACAACGGGGCCGACAGGCTCTGGACTCTCATTGTGGACAAATCGCGTTACGTGAACGGCGCTATCTCGTCCAATGGAGGCTCCGTTCTCAACTGGGCGCGCAAGGCGAACTGGCCCATCGACGAGGTGCGTGTTCAGCGGGGCGGAGAGAGGTTCTACCCGTGGCTGCATGGTGAGCGCACGCCTTTCTGGAGCGCGGACCTCAGGGGAACGGTCACGGGCATGGACATGCGGACCGACAACGCGTCGCTCTCCTCCGCGATACTCAAGGGGGTAGCCTTCACAATCAGCCGGATGATAAACGGCATAGCACGGGCCAGGGGGGACAACGCGGATGTTATCGTTGCTGGCGGAGGAGTGCACATCTCCGAGCTGGTGCGCGTCATCCAGGGCAGCGTCGAAGTTCCACTGACTATCGTGTCGAGTTTCGACTACCTGGCGTCCGAAGGAGCTGCGCTCTCGGCCGGAGAGGCTCTCGATGTACCACCAACCGATTTCGGACACGAGATCGAGCGGGTCCTTGAGCCTACCGGGGAGTTCCGTGACGACTACGAAACATGGATCGCTGAAGGCAATACCATAGCCCCTGCCATTTATAACGTCGAAGCTCCTGTGTAGACTTGGACTTGCTACGCAATATTGAGAGGGAATGCCGAACCCGGCGTTCCCTTCTCTTTGCCTTCAAATACGGGCGAGTGTTTGGTTTCTCATGTTTCGCGTTCGTTCGTATTTCCCTCCAGTTTTGACTGCCTTCCTCGTCTGGTACACTGGCCGCACTCGGAAATCTAGGAGGGTTGGCAATGAAGATCACCGACATTGAATCCTTTGTGTTTGATGCGGGCTGGCAGTCCTGGACCTTCGTCAAGGTCAGCACTGACGAAGGCGTGGTCGGCTGGGGCGAATGTAGTGTCCCGAGAGCCCCGTTTGCCGTTCAAGGTGCCGTTGAGGACATCAAGAACATCCTGCTTGGCAAGGACCCCAGAGCCTTTGAGATGCGCTTTTCTGACATGGCGAGGCTCAGCATTCAGTCGCCCGCCGGTGTCAGGGCGCAGGCGGCGGCAGGCGTTGAGCTTGCGCTTATCGACATAAAAGCCAGAGCGCTTGGCATCTCCGTGGTGGAACTGTTCGGTGGCCCGACCCGTGAGGACCTGCGCCTCTACTGGTCGCACTGTGGCACCACTCGCGCTCTATATCCGCAATTGGGCACGCCCCCGATACGGACCATGGACGACATACACGCGCTCGGCAAGGAGGTCGTGGCCAGCGGCTACACGGCTCTGAAGACGAACATCCTCCTCCCCGGCGACCCGTCATCGGCGCACTTCCACGGATTTGGCGGTGGACCGGGAACCACGGACGGAGTAGCGGACAACGCCATGCTGTCGCACATTGACACACTCATCGGAACGTTCCGTGATGCAGTCGGTCCTAAGATCGATATCTGTCTCGATCTCAACTTCAACTTCAGGCCGGAAAGCTGTATCCGAATCGCCCGAATGCTCGAGCCGTACAAGCTCATGTGGCTCGAGATTGATATGTACAGTCCCGAGGCGATGCGGAATATCCGTGACTCCAGCAGGACTCCGCTCTGCACCGGAGAGAACCTCATCTACATGCGTGAGTTCCTGCCGTACTTCGAGAACCGCAGCGCAGATGTGTTCATGGTGGATGTGCCGTGGGTTGGCTTCAGCCAGTCGAAGAAGGTCGGCGAGTTGGCACAGGTGTTTGAATACAACATGGCGCCGCACAACTACTACAGCCATCTATCGACCTTCATCAGCGCGAGCCTCTGCGCGGTGTTGCCGAACGTACACATCATGGAGACCGATGTGGACGAGTTGCCCATCAAGAACGAGCTTATGACGAACGTTCCGGAGGTTGTGAACGGACGCATGAAGATCCCCTCCGGACCGGGCTGGGGTACGGAGATCAGGGAAGACGTGCTCAGAGCGCACCCGTGGAAGAAGGCGAAGGGAGCCTGGTAGTCTTTCGCCGGACACTGTTTGCTCGTGGGGAGGGTCGTAGATCCTCCCCATTCTGTTCGTGAGCTATTGACTTACCAATCTGCGGCAATCTATTGTCGTAACAAGTCTTACGGACTAAGGAGGTTTAGGTATGGCGGGCGACAAGACAAGTATGGGAATGGAACAGAACGTTGCTGGATTGCTGTGCTACATAGCGGGCTGGATCACGGGGCTAATCTTCTACCTCATGGAAAAGGACAATCGCTTCGTTCGATTCCACGCAATGCAGTCAATTCTGGTGACTGGAGCGCTCACGATTCTCGGTTTCCTTCTGGCGCCATTGTTTGTTATTGCGCCGTTTCTAGCTCTTCTTATGCCGCTCTTCTGGGTAGTCGCTGTTGTTCTCTGGATTCTCCTGATGGTGAAAGCCTACCAGAACCAGTGGTTCAAGCTGCCGTGGGCGGGCGACTTCGCAGAGAAGCATATCTAGTCCACGTAGGGCGCGAGGTGCCCTTACCCTCCGGATTGAAAGGGCGGGCATTGTGCCCGCCCTTCTTCACGTGTGTGACGCTAGCCACTCCGTCATCACCGACAGCGCAAGTCCCACGTTTCCTATCTGGCAGTGGTTCTGAGCACTGTCTTCGCGCGTGAACACTCTCCCCGTGACCGACCTTGCGTTCACCATGGCTCTGACCTGCATCCTGTGCATCTTCAGCGGTATGAAGTGGTCTTCCTTTCCTGTCAGTATCAGCACATCTTGAGCGACTCGCTCCGAGTGCAGATTCTCCGCGTTCATCCACTGTACGGTCTTCATGGCTTCCCATAGATCGTCCTGCATGGTGATGTACATCACCTGGCCCAGTGTCCACATGTGCATGGGGTCCTTTTTCATCTTCTTCCGTGCTTGACTCTCCATGAATGCGCGGAAATGGTTCATGAACAACGTGAAGAGCCACTGGGAGATGGCAGGCGGGATCTGCATGTAGTCGTATGCCACACCAGATGCCATCACACGCTTGATACGGGGCTCGAAGGCGGCGGCCCGAAAGCACAGCCATCCACCCATCGAGATACCAAGCAGGGTGACATCCTCGAGGCCGAGGTGGTTCAGCACCGCACCGACGGGCTTCTCCCAAGCCGGGTCGAAGGGCAGATGCTGTTTGCGGCGCGCTCCTCCCTGGCCAGGCCCCTCGAAGGCAACGACCTCGTATCCTTGTGCAGCGAAGTGGCACATCCACGAGTAGAACTCCTCGATGAAGGAGTCGAATCCTCCGTGCATGACGATCGTGCCCCTGGGCGCCTGTCCGGTGGCAGACACCCGAATCGCGGGCAGCGTCCTGTCGCCGTACGGTATCTGCATCCTCTCGATACCGTCTTTCCCGTAGGCGGAATAGAACATCTCCGAAAAGCGGTCGTATAGCAGTTCCTTGTCAGGGTCGTCCGCATGTGTG
>Ga0272442_10009537_pt1 | contig 12120 bp, 4 predicted proteins | sample SSMForm2O_FD_200262 | JGI IMG/M metagenome (GOLD analysis project Ga0272442, IMG submission 200262) | Marine sediment archaeal communities from Little Sippewissett salt marsh, Falmouth, MA, United States - SSM-Form-2O | ecosystem: Environmental > Aquatic > Marine > Wetlands > Sediment ... | reverse complement strand
CGATCCGCGGGACGGGAAGCTGTTGTGGACGGCGAAAGGGGGCTTCCAGAATGCGGCGGCCATCCTGGGGGATCTGCTGGTCGTTGCGGGCGAGAACGTCAGTTGCTTCGAGCTCTCTTTGTCCGGGGCGAAGGCAAAGTGGCAGGCGCCCGGCAGTTTCGGTCAGTCGAGCCCCGCGATATACAAGGGCTGCCTGCTCTACTCCGCAGGAGGAGGAATCAGGTGCGCGAGGATGAGTGACGGCAAACTTCAGGGCACTCTGAAGGGTGCAGGCGCACCTGAGTGGTCCTCGCTCGTCGCGGGCGACGGATTTCTCTTTGTGCCCACCGCCGGCAGGGGCAAGGCGGGGCTGTCCGTTGTCAGAGCTGAACCCAGTGCGGGAGCGCTGAAGAAAGTGGGTTCGTGGCGCATAAGCTTTGCAAACAGCACCACCCCTGCGTACGCGGATGGTAAACTCTACGTGCGTTCGGAAGACAGGCTCAGGTGCTTTGTTATGGGTAAGAGACAGCGAGAGAACAAGTAGAGTGCCGAGATTGCCGCACAGAACTATCGCAGTCAGCACCGTTGCAATGGCGGTCTCGGTCTGCATGCAGTTTCAAATGGCACGGGGTGCGGATCAGCTTGAAGAGTCTTTCGCCGCCGAGTCCAAGGGCATCATCTCTGCTCACAAGTCCCTGGTGCTAAGCTGGGGGGAGTTTCTGTCGCGTTGGTCCGAAGGGAAGGACAAGCAGTCACGGCCGCTTGTACTTGAACTCAGGTTGAAGAACGCGTTGATGAACAACGATGTACACGTTCTGGCACTGCGGATGCATGATGCATGGTCGGTTCCGTTTGTGTGCGCACCGTCGCTGCAGATACGAATGCAGGCTCGGTCTGCCGGTGCCTTGGATTTCTCGGGTTCAGCCGAAAAGGGCCGATTGTCAGGGCTGCTGTCCGTTGTCCTGCCGCAATCTGCAATAGTAGATAAGTCCGGGTCACCGGTGAGTGTGCAGCAGATTTCCGTTGTTGTCGAGGGCGGCACTGCAAAGGGGAAGTATCTTCGTCAGAAAGGCCATTTCAGCGAACGTGGCACGGTTGCCGGGCGGGTCTATCCTGCCGACGGCACTTTTGTCCCTCCGGATGCAGTCTTGAATATCCGTCCGCCTACGCTGCCCTCGGATCAGTACGGACTGGCAGTGCAACTTGAGCGGGAAGCCGTGGACCTCTACAGGATGATACGCTGGTTCGATGCGGAACTGCGTGTCGGCGGTCCGCTGAAAGCCGAGTCGTACCGCGCCCCCCTAAGGGTCCCCTTCGGCCAGGGCAGCCGAGGCAAGGTGAGTTCGCGTCCTGTGGCGGGAGGCGGCGCTGCTTTGCCGGGTCTTGACCAAGAGGACGATCTCGGTCTTGGCGACCTGGACGAGGTGCCCCCTGCGCGCGAGAAGCTTGCCGACCGTCCCGGGGCTGTTGAGCGCGGGCATGATCTGAGGGCGATTCGGTTCCACGTTGCCTCGATGGTTGATGCGATTCGCATTGCCGGGGAAGTGGCGCGCGGCCAGGTATGCAAAGCGTTGCCAACAACCGGTGATTCGCTGTTCGGGCCGTGGTATGGGCTGGGGCCGCTAGGTTCATCGGCCGGCGCCCCGAACCGGCTCCCGGCAGTTGCCGCGGCATCGCGGCCGCAGGAATGGCGTACGGTGGGGCGGTGGCGTATCCTCGGCCCGGAACCAGAACCGAACCCGGCCCGGGAGACCTCGTATCTGCCCCCGACGTTCTTCCATGAACGCACAACCTACAGGGCTGTGGCGCGCTATATCCCTGCCCCGCCTCCCGACGCGGAGAACGTGAAACGCATCGATGCGTCCAAGGCTGTCACCTCGTGGACTCCATGTCCAATTGAAACGAAGACGGGGTATATCCGTCCGCCGTCGTGGTGGCGCGGCGCCTCCGGTTACAGTCCGGGGGTAGCCAATTCCTCGTGGCGGGCCGCAACGGAGATAGATAGTGCGGTTGAGCAGGACGTGTGGATTGCAGCGGCTACCGACAGTGATTGCAGGCTCTGGATGAACAACCGCCTCGTCGCTGCGTGGCCGGAGGGAGCGCGTCCCTTCACCTATGAGGACATGGTGATGTTCAAGGTCCGATTTCGAAAGGGTAAGAACTTCTTGCTCGCACATGTCGGGCAGCCGTTCCCCGGTAGCAGGTTGACAAGCAATGCCGGGATATGGGTCAGGGTCTGTTTGCGCGGGGCGCCGGACCCGTCGGTCGCGAAGTCGTTTGCGAGTTCCATTGCGCCCAGGGCCCGGGAACTGAACGCCATAGGCTCGAATGTGCGAGGCTATCCCGGGGTTGGCAACCCGGTTGCGGGCGACGCTCGTCCCGTTACCGCGTGGAACATCGACACCGGCCGCAACGTGCTCTGGCGTGTGGGGCTGTCGCATGCCACGTCCACGCCGGTTGTGGCGGGCGACCTGGTATTCACGACGAGCTACCCGTACTACCTGATCGCGATCGACCGGAAGACCGGCGCTGTTCGCTGGCGGGAACCCGTGCACATCATCGAGTTGCTCAAGCACGACGCGGCCGGTGAAGCGCGGAAAGTGTGGGATCGGTACCTTGACCTGGCGCAGAAGGTCTATTCCGGCGCGGTCGATGTCAAAACGATCTCCGGGTTCGGCAGCATGCAATTTCGGGACGGAGACGACAATCTGATTGGTCCGGCGGCACTGCAAAGGCTCCAGGAGCTGGCGGGAAAGGGGATACGCATTGCAGGGGCGGTGGCCGGTCGCGCGGCCTTGGATCCGAGACGCGATCCCGTTGAATCCACTCCGGTGACGGACGGTAAGTATGTGTGGGTCTGGAACGCCTGTGGCGCAGCCGCCTGCTACGGACTGGACGGTAAGCGTCATTGGATGGTGCAGACTCCTCATGATCCCGGCAAGAGTACGGGCCTTTCGTCACCGACGCTTGTGGATGGCAAGCTGATCCTCGTTGTTGCCCTGAAAGGGGGAAAAGGGAACGCCGTTGTGGCGCTCGACGCCGCTACCGGCAAGCAGCTCTGGCAGACGCCCGCCCTTCGCGGATGCACGTTGGCGACGCCCGCCGCCCTGCGCATCACCAACGGTGAGGACGAGATGTCGGTTCTTGTCACGGGCGGCGCCTGTTTTGTTGACGATTCCGCCGGCAAGGGGTTGCCCAGACCGCACGTGGTTTACGGTGGGGCTGTGATTCGGGTCGATGACGGCAAGGTTCTGCTCGAGAACATGTCCGTCACTTCCGCGGGGGGCACTCCGGTCGCGAGCGGTGACGTGGTTTACCATTTCGGCAGGGGCATGAATACGGCTACCAGACTGCTCATGCTGGACCGCGACAGTATTGGTGTGATGCGACTCTGGACACGCAAGGCGTATGAGGGGCGTGGCGGTACCACGGTGATTCCCCTGGGAGAGGCACTTCACGCCAATCGTCCGGAGCCGCGAAACTTCGCCGGTACCGACGTGGGCTATGGCGCCTACTCGGCGGATAGGGGCGCACTGCTTTCCCGGATGCACGGTGTCGATCTGCGGACCGCGGTTGGCGGCGGCGGCGGACGGTACGCCCCCGCGGCTATGGCGGGCGGGTATCTCTATTGCGTGTACGGCATGACGCATGCCGATAAGTACCGGACCACACATACCGGGGCTTCGGTCGTGGATATCCGTGCGGGCGGGCGTATCATCGCGAGGAACAAGCTGCCGAAAAGGACGGCGAGTTGCCTGGCGGTGGACGACGAACGTGTTTACTACCGCAACTACTACGGCCTGGTGTGTCTTGGACGCGACGGCGATCTCGGCGATACCTATGAGGCTGAAGAGAATGCGAAGTGCATTATCGAGTCGTTCCCGGTCAAACCAGATCCGAAAGCCGATACGGTCGCGATCGTACCGGAGAAGCGTTTGCATCCAGGTCTGCCACGGCAGGACCTGTGGGGCAGGCCGTTACAGCCGTACGTTACGCTGGGCGTGTACGAGAAGAGTGTGAGAGAAGCGCTCCTGGCGGCATTGACGGGAAAGGCGCACGCACGCATTGTCCTGAAGGACGGTTCCATAAACGGCGCCCATTTCAAGGCGGGTGGCATTTCGCATACAATGCGCGCGCAGCTCAGCAACTTCCTGGCCTGGGTCAATCTTCCCGGCCGGGGCGGCGTGTCGCTCATCGACCCCCTGGCCGGCAACCGCGGCTTCAACAACTCCGAGAACAGCACGGTGTATTACTACACTGTGATGATAAGCGAGATCGAACAGACGGTCCGCTTCCATTCGAATACTGAGAACCCGGGGGTATCCGTCTGGCTGGGCGGTGTGCGGGTTAACCATGGTGGCCGCTACCGGCTCGGCAAAGGCGAGTACACGCTGCTGATCGAGTTCAAGCGCGGCCCGCGCGAACGAACCGTGGACCTGTGCGGGAATTTCTACTTTGTGCCGGCGGCGAGCACGCCGGCGGACGATCTAGCCGTCTACCGGGATGATCTCGAGCAGATTCGGCCCTACCTGGCGCGAGCCATCAAGCTGAGCCCCGATTCGGATGTCGCTCGTCTCGCAAGGCGCTTCCTGGACGAACCCGAGCGCGTCATAGCGGAGAGTAGGGAGGAGAGCAAGACCGATCGCAGGCTGTTGATATATGGCAGTACGAAGAAGGAAGCCTATCCGCAGCTCAGGGAGTATTTCGAACGAGTACATGGTTTCCCGCAGGACACATGGTGTAACCGGTTCGCCAGCCTGGCGTACGTCCAGAAAGGGCGCATGAACGACAAATCTCCCATGGGATTGGATGGGAACAGCCGCCAACGGCCCCTCATGATCGCGCCGGACTTTATGGCGTTCGAGAAGGAGGTGCGGAAGATGCCGCTGCCTCTTGCTTACATCGATGCGGTTCTCAAGGATATCGGGTCGCATCATCTCGTCCCTGTACGGCAGTTCAAGCCGGGGTTCGGCGTCAAGGGGTGGACGACACTCCTGAAATCGGTGCCTGCCGATGCCAGGATGGTTACGATCGAGAACAGTCATGCGCTTCAGGCAGCTATCGAGAAGGAATGCCCCGAGTTTGCGGGTTTGAGCTGGCTGCAGAAGGCGCTTGTATATCGCGGACTTGCGGAACTGAACCCTGCGATGCGGCTTCGCGGGGTTCGTTATGTTTCGGGTGGCGCCACACCGGGGATTGTCCGGGCCGACACTCCTCCGGAGCCTGAAGAGAAGCAGATGCAGGACATCTTCTACAATATCGATCCCGAGGTGCGTGTGGTTCCGGATAGTGACGGAGCGCCGTTGCAAGGAATCACACTCACGATCCCCGTGGGCAGTTCGCGCTTCAAGGTCTATCGCTATCAGGTACCTGCCGGGGTCGCTTACCTTCTACCGCCCCGTGATTACCTTCGAAAACTGGCTCGGCCGGATTCGTTGCGCCTCCTGAACGAGGGGCTGGAAGACGCAGCGCTGCTGAGAGGCCAGGACCCAGTACGTCTGGACTTGCGGGGCAACGACATTTCCGACCTGTCATTCCTGCGGAACTTCTCCCGATTGCGGGAGCTGAGGCTGGACAACAACCCTGTAAAGGACCTTTCCCCACTGTCGAAGCTGCCGCTCCAACGTCTTGACCTTGCGTACACGCCTGTAGCGGATCTTTCCCCGCTTTCAGGACTTTCACTTACCAGGCTTGATTTGCGGCACACGCCCGCGGGGGCACTTGCGCCCATCGCGGGGATGCCTCTGAAGTACCTCGATCTCAGCGGGTCATCTGCTTCCGGGCTAGCGGCGTTGAGGAAGATGCCGCTCGAGTATCTCGATCTGAACGTGGACGGCAACTATCCTGCCGGTTTCGGGATACTCAAGCAGATCCGGGGTCTCAAGGCGGTGGGTGATGTGGATATCGACCTCTGGGTGCAGGCCCACGAATGGCGAAAGAAGCGTGGGCTGAGCGAGGCCGAGTCGGACTGTGATTGATCCGCGGCAAACCCAAGGCCAAAGGCGCGGATACTGACGACCTGTAGTAGATCCGGGCAAAGTCGGACTCCTGTTCTGCTTACTGAGCCGCCCTGACGTGCAGGTGCCGGTTGGGCCTGGTCTGCGCAAACCGCAGGATTCCCCGCGCCATGTCCGCTCCCTGGGCGCCTTCACGTATCACCGGTGCCCAGACCCATACGCCCTGTTCGGCCATGTCTGTTCGATCCTTTTCCCTTTGTCCGCTACCTGCACCCTTCCATCCCTGCCGCAAAACGTCAATGCAAATACGCGATTGGCGACGAACTGGGTGGTAGCTATTTGCCGGATGTTGTGTAGAATGGGTGTAGAACGTGCCGGATGATGCAGGCCGGCGAGGTGCAGGCAATGAGAGACGCGGCTAGACCTTGGATCGCAGGAATGGCCCTCCTGGTTGGAACGGGTGTGCTTTTGCTGGGGTGGGGCCGGGTCGTGACTGTGGCAGCGGAAACTACGCCCGCCCCTGGAAAGAGCCCGACGATCTTCGAGACGGCGGGCCTTCGTGTCGGCGTCTGCTCCTACATCGGTACAAACGCCGTGGATCGGGGCATTGCCTGTGTTCTGAATAGAAGGGTGATCGCGCATGTCCTGTCGTATGACGAGGGTGTCACGACAAGAACACGACAGGCGCTTCGCGATGCGGGTGTCTACGGGCTCGTGTCGGTTGAGACCCGCGGGGACTTGAGCAAGCTGCCCTACGCGACCCGACTCCTGAACCTGGTCGTTATCGAACACCTCGATGCTGCAACAGTGCGCGGTCTCACTCTCCGGGAAGTGCTGAGGGTTACCGTTCCGCACGGTGTAGTGTTGATCGGCGGCGCTACGCTCGAGGAAGTCAAGTCACTGCTCTCGAAGCAGCAGGTCGAAGGGGCTGTTCGGGATGTTGTCGAAGCCAATGGATGGGTCCGACTGGTGACGGCGCGGCCTGACTGGATGGGTGAATGGACGCACGGGCTCAAACATGATGCCGGAAGGAGAGGGCTCGCCGAGGATCGGCTGGACCCGGACGGTCCCGGCATGGGGCATATGTGGGTCCAATGGTTGGGCGCGCAACACAGACCGCCCGACCACGGAAGCATGTCATCGCATATCAGCTTGAACGGACGGTACGTCAGCCTTTCCAACGCCGAAACGCCCGTATGGGTAAGAGACGGGTTCTACTGGCGTTCGCTGGCGGGTCGAAGCCGCCAGTACGTGTTGTCGGTGCGTGACGCATTCAACGGCATGCTTCACTGGACGCGGCCCTGGCGAGGCAGCGGTCCCGCCGGAACGAAGGGCGGCCGCATGCACAAGTCACGACAGCTCGCGGGAATGGGCGATATCATCTACACGATAGAACAACTGGACGCAATGTCGATCGACCCGAAGACCGGCCGCATCTCCAGCAAGCCCGTACTGACAGGAACGGACCTGCGAGACGGGACGATTCGGTTCGAGGTGCCGCTGCTGGAGTCAATGACCGCCAAGGACGACCTCCTCTGCGATGCGGGTGTCGTAGTCGTCTATCGGCCCGGCGAAGCCGTGTATGCCTTTGATGGGCTGACCGGCGGCAAGAAATGGTCTCGTATCGGTCCCATGCGACAGGCTATTGCCGACGCCGGGCATCTTTACGTTGCGTTCGACGGGAAGAACGAGCGTGTCGCCGCCCTTGCACTTGAGTCGGGAAAGAACGCATGGACCAAGTCTGCGTCCGGTCTCGGTTGCGGGGCAGGGGGCCTGGCGTTGTCCTCGGCGGGAGGCGGGAGAGTTGTGATTGTTGCGGACAAATCGCGTGTTCTCGTTCTCGCGGGGCCGGATGGAAAGATCGAGCACACACTGGATGCCGCCGCGATTGCGCCCGGTTCGGCGCGCAGCGTGGGCAAGTACATTCTGGCGCAGGGCGGCACGGGTACGATGCTTTTCGACCGGGCTACGGGCAAGCCGGCGCGGCGGGCAACAAGGACGCCGAAGGCGGTCGGGGGATGGGCCTGCGCACAAGGTTCGCTCAGCGAGGAGATGTTCCTGGCTGCTCTGTCTCCGCGGAAGTCCGGGCCGGCGCACGAGTTCATCGGGAACCAGGGCGTCAATATCAGCTGCTACGTAGGGCCGGTGTTTGCGAACGGGCTGGTGTACCAGCCTCAGCAATACTGCGGATGCGGGGAAGGGGGAAAGACCACCGGTTTGCTGGCCACGAGCACCGTCGTGCCGGTACCGTCCCGCGAGGCGTTTCTTGAGCCGGGGCCGTTGGAAAGTGGGCCTGCGTACGGTCGCGCAGGCGAGGCGGGCAAGCCGGCGCAGGGGTGGCCGACCTACCGTGCCGACGCGGAGCGCAGTTGTTCGGCTGACTGTGTCATGCCCGCGACGCCGCGGATCCTGTGGACACGGCATCTCTCGCGAAGACCAGCGCAATCGCCGGTGGTTGCGGCAGCCTGGCGCGGACAACACTTCTGCAACCTCACAATTTCGGCACCGGTAGTCGCGTTGGGGAAGGTCTTTGTGTCGTTGGTGGACGAGCACGCCATCGTCGCTCTGGCGTCCGGAACCGGGAAACAGGCATGGCGGTTCACGGCCAATGGTCGGATCGACTCGCCGCCGACGATCCACGACGGGCTTTGTCTCTTCGGTTCGCGCGACGGATGGGTATACGCCCTGAACGCGGATGCCGGCACGATGGTCTGGCGCCGGAGGATTACGCCCGTGGACGAGCGCATTTCTGTCTACGGTCAGCTCGAATCGCGCTTCCCGGTGATCGGCTCAGTGCTGGTCGAGAATGGGAAGGCATACGCGACGGCGGGTCTGAGCGGACAACTGGGTATCACGCTGTGGGAGTTTGAGCCAGGGACAGGCAAGAACCTGGCATACCGGCAATTGCCGCGGACGAGCTATCTGAACGACGTGCTGATCAAGGCCGGTGACGGTGGATTGTTCATCAATCACAGGCGCGTCGGAGAGATCGACGCGGCATCCGGGACGAAGCGCCTGTGGCCCCCGGCCGGTAGCAGTCTGCGCAGTGGGCACTCCGGAATCCTGAATACGATTCGTACGCTTTCTCCGCTCTGCACAGCACGCGGTTTCATGGATCTGGGCGGCTTGACGGCCGGAACCTGGGCGTGGAACGGCGAGAGGGCATTCGGCTTTTGCCTGCGGAAAAGCAGAAAGCCGTTTCTTGTGGTGGGTACGCCCGGGTCGGGAGAGGGTGTGGCCGATATCAGTGCGCCGGCGTTGTTCGGACTTGATGCAGGTAAGGCGGAGGGAACAAAGGGTCCAGCCATGCTGTGGAAGGCAGACGTAAAGCCCGTTTGGGCGATGGCTGTTGGCGGGGACCGTCTCGTAGTGGCGGGCCCTGACCCCGCGATGTGTGGCGCACTCGTGCAGCAAACGGCACGCAAGCCGTCGCCGCGGCGGCCGAGCTTCCAGGATATGCTCAAAGGCAGGAAGCCGGCCCCCGCCAGGAGTACATCGGAACAGAATAGAGTACCCATCGAGAAGTTCCCCCCGAGTAGAGACCCGCGCTGGGAGCCGAAACGGATTCAAGGACTGTGGGAGCCGCATCGACGCGATCCGTTGAGCATTCCGGGCCGATTCTACGTGGTGAACGCTGCGGATGGCGCCGTCACTGCCGGGGTACAGCTACCGGTGACGGCTGTTCAGGACGGAATAGCCCTGGCCGACGGTTGCGCGTACGTGTCCCTTGCGGATGGATCCGTGGTCTGCCTTGGTGCGGTGCAGCAGGAGTAGTCCTTTCGCCGGATCGAATCATCCACCGCCGGAGCCTCCTGATGGTTTACTAATCCCCTTGCGCTCGTAGGAATGGGCACAAAATACGTATGAACAGACGATTAGCGGATGTCAGGATTGGCGTAGTCTGTACAGGAGGCCATGGGTTCAGGAAGGATCGGCGAGACGTGAGACGAACACACGGGAAAGCATCGCGGCTTGCTCTGCTTGCGGCATTGTTGCCGGCAAGCGGCGGTAACGCCGCGGAGCGGGAGGGCGCTGCAGGCTGGCGCGGGAACGGGCGGGGCGAGTTCCCCGAGGCCGAGCCGGTGTTGAAGTGGAACATCGATAACGGCCGTTTCGTGCTCTGGCGCACGAAGCTGGACTTCATCTACTCGTCGCCGGTTGCGGTGGCGCTGATGGGCAAGAAAGCGGGAGTGCGTGTCTTCACGATGGCGGAGTTGGACCGGTTGATTGCCGTTGACGGCGATACCGGCGAGATGTTGTGGGAAACGGTTGTCGGTTTCCACGAAGCCTACGAAGGCGAAAAGCGCGCAAAGGGGCGTGAGCTGTTCCTGGAGGCAATGAAGCTGGGGGCAGAGAAGGGGAGATACGGGCGCTGGTTTGTTCCCCCGGCGCTCGCAGCGCAATGCAAGGCCGCCTGGGCCGAGCTTGGCAGTGCCTATCATGTAGGGCCGGCGGGACATCACCGTTACACGGCGCCTACGCCGGCGTGTGACGGGAAGTCGGTATACGCGGTTGTCGGTACAGGGGCGGTTGGATGTTACGGTCTCGACGGCAAACGCCGCTGGGTCAGGCACCATGTCCCGGCCGGCTCAGCATCACCCGTTCTGTTCGGCGACGCGGTTGCGGTTACCGAAAGAGAAGCCGCCGACCGCAAGAGCCCAAGCTGTCTTCTAGCCTTGAGACGCGACACGGGTAAGACGATCTGGCGCGCGGCACTTGAACGACGGATCTGGGGAACTCCGGTTCTGGTCCGCACCGGCAAGCGGCTGGTGCTTGTCACGGACAACGGCGAGGTGGTTGACACAAAGGACGGCGCTGTTCTGGGCTGTGTGCTCGAACTCAAGAAGCAGCAAAGCGGCGGATCGCCGACGGTGGCCGGCGACGTGGTCTATATACCCTACGGTCAGTATCATGGCGTGAACCCGAACCTGACCGTTGCGGTCAAACTCGCGGCCAGAGAGCTGTGGAAGACCGAGGATCGCCTGGGCGCCGCTGCGCAGACATCGCCGCTGGTGGTGGGTGACCGGCTTGTCGTCACCGCGGAGAAGCGTACCCCGTGGATATATGCTACGGCAACGGGCAAGGAACTGCACAGGACAGGCCCGTGTCTGCCGTTCTCCACGTGGGGGCACAGGTTCTGTCCGAGCCCAACGCTGGCCGGCAAGCACGTGTTCCTGCCGGACTTCGATGGCCGGATGTACGTGCTGCGGTTAGGAAAGGAGTGGAAGATCGTGGCCGAGAACCACATGGGCGATTCGATGGGCGGCAGCCCGTTCTTCCAGGGGAAACGCATGTACGTACGTACCGTCTCCGAGCTGATCTGCATAGGAGAAGAGTAGTGGACATCGAAAACGGTCACCGCGCCTCTGCGCATCTACCCGAATCCATGCTGACGTGGGGTAAGGTGGAAACAATCGGCGAGCGAACTCTGACGGCGGGCGCCGAATGCACCATGGAAACCCGTGTTACTCTGACCCGCGCCATAGAGCCCGGGCTGAGCATAGAGGTATGGACGCACTTCGTCTCGGATCTTGCTCGGGCCCAGGTTGAACACCCCGACCGGTCGGCCTGGTTTGCCTGTGAGGGAAATGGGACTGAGATAGAACATTCGGCCAATCGGTGCGGCGGAGGCCCGCCGCGCTCCAAAGCTGGTTCTGGAGGCAACAATGGAGAGCGGCAGGCCTCTGCCGCATCTGTGCAGGAATCATCCCAAACTGAGGTCATCTTGGCGCCGTTTGCGTCTGAGGGTGGCGGGGCTACTGTCCGTGCCCGAGCCTATCCGGATGCGAAGGTGCACGGCGCGGGCTCGTTCTTCCCATACCGGCGCTATGCCGCTGCCGAGTTGCCGCATGGCGCGGCAAGCGGTGACACTATCCGCTTCCGCTTTCACGACGTCAGTGTGCAGACATACGAGGAGACATTGTTCAACCTGCGGTTTGTGGTCGTTGCATCCGAACGCAACGAGATCATCGGCTATGTCGGCGATGCGTTCTACCGGGTTGTGGGCGGTCCGCCGTCATCACTGCGTGTCATCGCACCCACGTGCGTCGAGCGCGGCGAAGCCTTTGAATGCCGCGTCGTGGTGTGCGACGGCTATGGCAACAAGTCCGGTGCCCCGCTGGAAGATACGGCGTTTGAAATTCAAACGGAGTCGGGCCCCGGGAATGCGTCGACCGGGACGGTG
>Ga0272442_10009536_pt1 | contig 12120 bp, 12 predicted proteins | sample SSMForm2O_FD_200262 | JGI IMG/M metagenome (GOLD analysis project Ga0272442, IMG submission 200262) | Marine sediment archaeal communities from Little Sippewissett salt marsh, Falmouth, MA, United States - SSM-Form-2O | ecosystem: Environmental > Aquatic > Marine > Wetlands > Sediment ... | reverse complement strand
CACTGGCGATGGTAGGCCGCGGTCAGGTCGGGAAGATCCTTTTGGGGGTCGGCCGCGGTGGAGTGGCAGGACCGGCAGGCCGGCGGCCGCTCGCTGGGCGGGCTGTGATGGTGGCAACCGGCGCACAGCGTCTTGGTATTCTGGTGGAAGCGCTTCGCCAGCCGGCTTGCTTTCACGCCCTGATTCAAAGCGGCCACGATCTTTTTGTGCGGAAACTGCGACGGCTGGTACTTCTCGGCCAGAACCCCGATCTCCACGTCCTGGGGGAAATCCGCCCCCACCTCGGGCAAGCCGGCCAGATGAACCGGCGGGAAGGGAACCACGGCGCTCTCCGGCTCCTCGGGCAAAGGACCCCAGTGGCAGATCCGGCAGGCCGCCTGCCCCGGCACCCCGGCGGAAGTCCGGTGGCAGCCGGCGCACTGGCCTTGGCCGGCGCTCTCTTTATGGCAACCCACGCAGGACCAGGCCGAGTTGGGCATATGGTAGGCCTGCTCCAGTGGAATTCCTCCGCCCTCGGGCCGGGTAGCCAAGGTGTGGCATTGGTCGCACTTGCCGATCGACTGGTGGTGGCAGGCCGAGCAGGAGTCGGTCTGGGCCTGGTGAAGCCGGTGGTCGAAGAGCACCGCCCGGGTTGTGGCGGCTTCGGCGGCGATCCACATGCTGGCGGGCTGTCCCCGGTCGGGGGGCGGCGGGTTGTCGATCTTTGCGATCTCGTTCTGGGCGGGGGCCGCGTGGCAGCCGGCGCACAGGCTGGGGCCGTGCCCGGCGTCGCGGCCCTGGCGTCGCAGGTGGCAGGACACGCAGTCGACGTGCGCCGCAGTGCGCAGGGAGGTCTGTCCCTCCGCATCCGACTCGCCGTGACAGGCGCCGCAGGCGTCCTCGGCGCCCTTTTGGTAGACCAGATTCTTCTGCTCCTCATCGTAGACGTGGTGGCAGCCCGAGCATTCGCCGCCCTCGGCCAGCACGTGGCGTTGATGCAACGAGTAATCGAACTTCATCGGCGATCGCGCGGAGACCACCGCACCCGGCCGCTCGACATGGCACTCGCCGCAGGTGACCGGGCCGGTTTTCCCGCCCGCCCGCTTCAGGTGACAGCCGGTGCACTGGTTGTGAAAGAAGCTCATGTACGCGTCCATGTCCGCAGCGTCTCCGGCCAGCCCGGGTATCAACCGTTTGGCCCGGTCGAAGCCGTGGCAAGCCTCGCAACCCTCCACTAAAAGCGCGTCGGTGTGTATGCCGTGCGGAAACTCCACCGGCGCCCGCTGGGGCTTGCCCAGTTTCGAGAGCGGCTGCATGACCACCACCGAGTAGCCCCGGGTCCGGGGCGGTTCGGCCGCGGGGTTGCACCCCGCAAACGCACAGCAGAAAACGGCCGTCAGCGTGATTCGGGTTGTGGTCGTCATGCCGGCTCCTTGGCGGCTTCGGGCATCTCCATGCACTTGATCAGCAGCTCGTTGATGAACGATACGTGCATGCCCAGCTTGTAGGTGCCGATGATGTCCTCGATGCCGCTGTGGCAGTTGTGGCAGGGGGTGATGATCAGCTTGGCGCCGGTGCGCTCGAACTGCTCGGCCTTTACCCGGATGCTCTTCATCCGCGAGGGCTTCCAGTTCGGACCGCAGTTGATCACTCCGCCGCCGGCGGCGCAGCAGTAGTTGTGCTCGAAGCGGGGGTCCACGTCGCGGAAATCCTCGCACAGCTCGTTGATGATCCAGCGCAGCTTGTCGTGCAGCCCGCGCCCGCGGATGATGTTGCAGGGATCCTGGACGGTCACCGGCTCCTTGATCTTCTGTTTGATCTTTATCCGGCCGGACTTCATCAGCTCGTAGTAGTACTCCACCGCGTGCACCATGGGTATGGGCGGCTCCTTCCAGCCCAGCCACTTGGGTCCGTCGTAGACCGCCCCGCGGTAGGCGTGACCGCACTCGCCCATGACCACCCGCTTTACCTTCAACTGCATGGCCCGCTCCCAGTGGGCCCGCTCCACGCGGCCCATCACCTCGAAGTCGCCCGAATACATGGCCATGTTGCTGTTGTCCCACCCGTCCAGAGAGGGCATGGTCCAGTTCACCCCGGCCACGTTGAAGATGGTGGCCATGTTGGCGATCAGCTGGGCCAGGATCTTGGGCTCGGGGGCGATGACCGAGTACATGACATCGGCGCCTTCCTTGTCCAGGGGAATGCGCAGCCCGGGCAGATCGTCGGCGGCGTCCTCCTCCTGCCAGATCAGCGCGTCGATCCAGTCGTCCTGCTGGACCCACATCTGGTTCAGGGTGGACGCGTGGGAATTGACCGTGTCCTGCAGGTACTGGGGCACCACCCCCAAGAGAGCGCAGATGCGCCGGACGGTCATCATTAAATAGGCGATGTCGATCCCGAAGGGGCAGTACATGCTGCAGCGGCGGCAGGCGCCGCACTCGGTGAAGGCGATCCGCGCGGCGTTCTTGATGAACTCCGGGGACACCCGGCCCTTGCGCTTGACCATTTCCCACAGGGTGTCCTTGACCTTGGCCACCGGAGCATAGTCGGGGTCGCGGTCCCGCGACAGGTAGGTGTGGCAGGCCTCGGCGCACAGCCCGCAGTGCACGCAGGTCTGCAGGTACACCTTCAACCTGGCGGCGCTCTCCTGCTTGATAACCCGCTGAATGGTCCGCTGGATCCGCTCCGGGGTGAGTTTCTTGATCTGATCGTCCACCCCGGGATCGACAACCTGGGCGTCGGCTAGGTCGGCCATGGTCTCACCAGTCCCTTGCCTTTCTCACCGCACCGAACTCGCTGCCCATGTAGGCGCGGGTGAACACGAACCAGAGCATGTGGGAGAGCCAGGTGAAGGGGATGGCGATCAGCCACAGCGCTCCGGTGATAATATGAATGATCAGCATGGGCTTGTAGGGCAGCAGTTGCTGGTGGGCCAGGTAGCCGGTCAGGAAGGGGGCGATGACCACCAGCAGCATCAGGTAGTCCCTCCAGGTGGTGACGTTGCGCACTTCCGGAGCGATGATTCTCCGGAACACGAAGAACAGGCCCCCGAAAACCACCATCAGGGTCATGACGTCGGCCAGATCGTCGGGCAGGCTCCACCAACTGATCCCCCAGGACTCCTCCCACAAAACCGCATGCCCCAGTATGAACAATGGGGTTACCAGCAAACAGACGTGGAACAAGTAGGAGACCAGGGTCACCACCGGGTGCAGCCGCTGGTTCCTGGAAGAAAGCGGAATCATCCAGTGGATCAGCGAGCGCAGCCCGTACTTGAAGCTCAAAGTCGGCAGGACCGACTTCTCCCGGCGGGCCTCCAGGTACATCCAGAACAGCTTGAGGATGCTCCCGCCCACGAACACGATGAAGGCGATCCAGACCAGCGGTCCTCGGACGAACTCGTACATGGCTACCTCGCTATAGAGCCACCACCTGCCGGTGGTACTTGTCGTCTGAAACCCCCCGGACCAGAAGCTTGCTCCCGTCGGGGCTGAAAACCGGATCCCAGAGCATCTGGTAACGGGCGCCGGAAGGCCGCCCGTCCAGGACGAAGTCGTAGTGGCCGTCCTTCTCCACCTTGGCCGCCACCTTGCCCGAGTCGGGCGAGAAAACCGGGTTCCAGGCCATGTCGTACCATCCGGGCCACACCCGGCCGTCGATGGCCAGGCCCCAACGGTTCTGGTCCTTGACCACCGCCGCCACCCGCCGCGCGTCGGGGGACCACACCGGGGGAAGCACCATGTCCGAAAACTTCACCCGCCAGGGGGAGTCGTCCACCACCGCGGTCCATTCCCCGTACCCCATCGCCGCCACCGCGGCGATCCGGTTCCCGTCGGGGGAGAGCCGCTGGTTCCAAAGCTGGCTGTAGCGGCCCTTCCAGATCGGCTTGGAATCCTCCGCCAGGGTCCAGGCTCCTCCGGAGCGAACCGGGGCAACCAGGCTCCCCGACGGCCGGTAGGCCGGCTCCCAGATCATGCCGAACTTCCGGTCCCAGGGCCGCTGATCCACCGCCAGGGTATACTCGAAGGCGTCCGTGCGGACCTCGGCGGCCACGTGAACTCCGTCGGGCGAGAACACCGGACAATAGACGTTCATGAACTTCCGCTCCCAGGGCGTCCCGTCCACCGCCAGGCTCCATATGCCCTCGACGAACTTGAAGATGTCCCCCTCGGGAAGGTCCTCCACCTGCACGATTGCGGCGGTTCGGCTGCCGTCGGGGCTGAAGGCGAAGCCGCGGCAGGATTTGAACCCCTTTTCCCAGGTCTTCCCCTCGACGGCTACCTTGTACTCCACACCCGACTTCACCTGCACCCCGATGACGCCGTCTGCGGAAAACAGCGGGTTCCAGACGAACTCCCACTGCTCCTCCCACATCTTTCCCTCCACCGCCACCGTCCACATGTCGTCCACCCGCACCAGAGCCATCAGCCGGCCGTCCGGCGAGTACTTGAGGCTCCAGGCTCTCTCGTACTCCGCCTCCCACAGATCGCCGTTGACGCAGACCGCGGCAGCGCCGCCTTCTTTAATGACCGGGACGGCGATGCGTTCGCCGTCCGGGCTGGCGTTGAACTCGTGTACGGCGCTGAACTGCCCGCGGATCTTCAAGAGATCGGCGACATCTTTCTTTCCCGGCTCCCAGTCGAAACTCCGTGAATCAGGCATCCGACCTCCCTGGCATACCTAGCACCTCAACGGTTCGGTATCGTCTCCCGCTTCACCTTCGCCCAGCTTTTTACGCATCTTCTGCTCGGACATATCGGCAATGGTGTAGTCGTACAAAACATCCGAAATGCGCGCGCTAACCAGCCCCCACATCCGCCGCGCGGCGCACACGTCCTTGAACCGGCAGCCGTCCTCGGGATCCAGGCATTCCATCACCCGGATGGGCCCCACCGCCGCCTCGACCACCTGTCCCACCGATATGTCCTTCGCATCCCGGGCCAGGTAGTATCCGCCCCTTTTGCCCGACTTGCTCTTGACCAGCCCGGCGCCCTTCAGGTGCACTACCAGCTGCTCCAGGTAGCGCAGGGACAGGTTCTGGCTCTTGGCCACCGACTTGAGCTTGACCGGCTGCTGTGGCCGGGCATGGTCGGCCAGGTAGGCCATCAGGCGGATCGAGTAGCGGACGCGGGTAGGTATCTTCAGCAAGCTTCTAACACCTCTTTATCAAAACGATTTGTCCCATTTACCGTTCAACCCTATGGGGTTATTCGGATAAAGGTTACCACAACGGAAAAGGTTGTCAACCGTTTTCCGTGAGGGGAAGAAAAGGGGGCGGGTGCGGCTAGCCGCCGATGGCGTCGCGCACCGCCTCGAGGAACAGGTCGCGGTCGATGGGCTTGTCGAACACGGCCACGGGCTTGCGCACCGCCAGGTGCCGGCCGGCCAGACCCGAAACGATGATCACCGGAGTCTCCGCTATCTGCTTGTTCTTCTGCATCTTGCGGTAGAACTCGGTCCCGGTGTTGTTGGGCATGGCCAGATCCAGAGAGATCAAATCCGGCTTCTGTTGATTGGCGACCTGCAGCGCCTCGGTCCCGTCCTTGGCCGTCAGCACCTCGTAGCCGGCGTCCTTGAGTAAAGTGGTGAGAAACGTGAGGACATCCGGCTCGTCGTCGACCACCAGGATCTTCTTGCTCATCGAAACCTCCCAGTGCTCCGATTACCAGTGATAATAGGCGACAATTCCGGGCTTTTCAAGTCGCCGGGGCTCTAACCGGAGTTCTTGTCGCCGGATGCGGAGCGCCCGTCCCTAGACGGCAGATCTATCCCCAGCTTCCTGATCTTCCTGAAAAAAGTCGACTTGTGCATTCCCAGCGAGCGGGCGGCGGCCAGACGGTTGAAATCGTTCTTCCGCAAGGCATCCAGCAGGACCCTGCGCTCGCAGTCGGCCAGGCTCTCATGGCCTCTCCCCTCGCCTTCGTCCTGCAGCAGGCGCCCGGGGAGATGGGACCGCCCGATCAGGGGCCCGGGGCTGAGCACGAATCCATGTTCGATTATGTTTTCGAGCTCCCGGACATTGCCGGGAAACGAGTAGTTCAAAAGCAGCCTCAGGGCGTCGGGCGCCAGCCCCTCGATGTACTTGTCATGCTGGTGGGAGAGCTTGCCGATGAAGTGCCTGACCAGGATGGGCACGTCCTCGATCCGCGCACGCAAAGAAGGCACATCGAGGCGGATGACGTTGATGCGATAGTAGAGATCCCGGCGGAACGAACCGGCCGAGATCATCTCCTCCAGATCCCGGTTGGTGGCCGAGACGATCCGGGCGTTGGTGGTTTCGGTCGCGGTCGAACCCAGCGGCTCGTAGGTCTTCTCCTGCAACACCCTAAGCAGCTTGGCCTGAGTGGCGGGAGGCAGGTCCCCGATCTCGTCTAAAAACAGCGTGCCGTCTTTGGCCCGGGCGAATCTGCCGCGCCGCGCCTGTGTGGCTCCGGTGAAGGCGCCCCGCTCGTGGCCGAACAACTCCGACTCGATCAGGGTCTCGGGGTAGTTGGCGCAGCTGAGCGCTTCGAAGGGACCTTGGCTGCGCTTGCTCAGGTTGTGGATAGCCCGGGCGATGAGCTCCTTGCCGGTACCGCTCTCACCGCATATCAGCACGCTGCTGCCGCTCTCGGCGACGGTGGGCAGCAATTCCAGCAGGCTGTGCATGCGATCGCTCTTGGCGATAATGTCCTCGAATCCGTAATCCCGCTCGATCTGCTTGCGCAGGCTCTCGATCTGCCGCAGGTCGCGGAACGTCTCGGCCCCGCCGATGATCTCGCCCCGCTTGTTGTAGAACAACGCCGTGGATATGCTCACCGGCACGATCGATCCGTCCCTGGCGGTTATCTCCGCCACCAGTCCTACCACCGGCTCTCCGGTTTCCATGGTGTAACGCAGCGCGCAGGCGTCCGGGCATATGTTGGCCCGCAGAACCCGGTGGCACAGCTCGCCCATGACCCCGGCGCGGGTATGACCGGTGATCTTCTCCGCAGCCCGGTTGAAGCAAGTGATGCGCCAGTTCTTATCGACGGTGAAAACCCCTTCGCTGATGCTGGCCAGTACCGCCTCGAAACGCTCCGACGACGGCATCGCCAAAAATGGCTTCAGCGGCTCCTCTTTTTCTTTTTTGCGCCTGGACATTAATTACCCAACGACCAGCATAGCGCCGGCGCCACCGGAGGGTCAAGACAGTCGCAGGTTCGCAACCCTTTATTTTTTTATCGACCGGGTATAATGCCATAAAATCAGTGCATGGGCTGCATACGGCTTGATGCGGCGGTTGGCATGCGAAATGCTTAAGTAACTTCGCTCAACAAACCCGCCAGTGAGGGCAAAATCATGGATCCGGGGGAGCCAGAACACAATCGGGAAGCCGCCGAGCGGCTTTTCAAGGACGGCTTGGAAATGTGGCAGGCCGGCCGCCTCGACGAGGCACAGGAAGCCTTCGGGCAATGCCTTTCGGCCGACCCGGACTACGCTCCGGCCTACTCGGCCCGGGCGGGGCTGAACCACTGGCGGGGACGTGACCCCGAAGCCCTCGAAGACATAACCCGAGCGCTTGCGCTAAGGCCCGACCATCCCGGAGACCGGCACAACCGGGCCGTGGTCCTGGCCGCTCTCGGCCGCCAGGCGGAGGCCATCCGGGAATACGAATCGGTCCTGCGCCTCGAGCCTTCCAGCGCGGGCACCTTGAACAACCTGGCCTGGCTGCTGGCCACCGCGGACGACCCCGCGCTGCGCGACTGCAGCCGGGCCATCGATTGCGCCCGCAGATCCGTGGAAGCGGTTCGCAGCGCTCCGTGGCTGGATACCCTGGCCGCCGCGTACGCCGAGTGCGGCGAGTTCGATCTCGCCGTGGAAATAGAATCAGAGGCCTGCGCACTCTCGGAGCCGCCGAACCCGGCCTTTGAAAACCGGCTCGAGCTTTACCGGCGCAAGATCAGCTATGCCAGCTGGACCGCCGGGCGGGGTTGACGGCGGCTCCCCGGATAGACCCTATCGGCTCACAATTGCGACTCCGATGCGGATAGAGTGCCGTATTTGCAACCCTGCCGGGGAGCCGGCCGCCGGGCCTAACCTGCTTCTCTGGCCGCCTGCAGGCCATTTCCTCCCGTTTTTCGGGACCGATGGCCGCCTGGCATGCCTCCTGCAGATTCACCCGGGAAAGCAACTTCATCCGAACAGGCATTTACCAGGAGGAACTATGAAAATTGAAAGCCTGAAAAAGAATCATATCTTCGATTTCCTCACGCCCGAGCAGATCGACATGCTGAGCAACACATCCAAGGTGATGCGGCTGAAGGCGGGAGAAACGGTCTACCAGAGGGGGGACAAGCCGGATTACTTCTACGTCGTCCTGCTCGGGAAGATCGCGCTGCGGCTGCCCGAAAACGGTTCGGCCAGCATACTGATCGACGAGCTCGGCGCGGGATCCATGTTCGGATCGTGCATATCCCCGGCATTCAGCGCCTACTTCTGCTCCGCTGAGTGCGCGCAGGACTCCGACCTGCTGAGAATCCACACCGACAAGCTCAAGGAGATTCTGGACCAGGACTGCTGCATGGGATACGCCATCCAGTCCAAGATCTCCCAGATCTACTTCAAGCGCTACATGGACACCATGAAGAAACTCCAGGCGCAAAGGAGTGTGCCGGCAAGCCCCAGGGAGCTCCGGTCGCCCGGGAGTGAAACCGAAAGCCCCAAAGAAGTCCAGTCGCGGGGGAGTGTAACCGAAAAACCAAGGAGGCAGAAGATGGCCGACATGAAAGAGCCCAGAACCCCGGACTTCGTACCCCACGAGGCCGCCCGGCCCATGAAATACGTCAAGGACCGGGAAGGCAACGGCTGGCTGTGCGACAAGGGTGTCAATCCGCGCGGCAATCTGAAAAAACAGGGATGCTGGCGCTGCGACGAGATGGCCTTCCCTACGGGCGGCAGATAGTCTTTCACGCCCTCCCCATGACGAATATATCTCCTGTAATCAAGCTCTTCGGTATATCGGATAAATATACACCGGTTTGACTTGACATCCCTGTCAGGGCTGTAGTAAACGGCACAGTCGCATATGCAAGAAATGATATATTCTGGATTGCATAAATATCCAAAACCTAATTACAGGCGCAGCGACAAACGCCACTGAAAAGGAGAGGAACAATGGCTAAGAAGATGGTTATCTTCGTCGGATCGGACGAGCCCCAGAAGGCATTTCCTCCGTTCATGCTGGGCGCCGGTGCCATCGCCATGGACATGGAACTGATGCTGTTCTTCACCATGAACGGGCTGAACATCGTCAAGAAGGGCGGCGCCGAGAAGATCAAGCTGGAAGGCGCCCCCAAGTCTATGCAGGAGTTCATCGACATCCTGCGTGAAGCCAAAGCCGAGATGGTGGCCTGCTCTGCGGCCTTCTCCATCGTAGGCTGCAAGGAAGAGGATCTGATCGACGGCGTGGAGTGCGGCGGCGTGGCCACGTTCGTGGACGAAGCCGAAGAAGCCGACGTCGTATTAACCTTTTGCTAAGAACGAGGTGACCAGATGGCAACCGAGGAAGAACTGAAAGCGCTGAAAGCCGACAAACAAATCGACGCCCGCGGAACAGCCTGCCCCGGCCCCCTGCTGGAGGTCAAGAAGGGCATCACCACCGTCGAGGTGGGCCAGGTAATGGAGCTGCTGTCCTCGGACCAGAGCACCAACAAGGACGTCCCCCGCTGGGCCCAGAAGAAGGGCCATGAGTACATGGGAACGCTGGAGGACGCCGGTTTCTGGCGCATCTTCGTCAAGAGAGGAAAGTAACCATGGAAGTGGGCGCCGGCGCTGCCGGAGAGGAATTCCGCCCCAGAATTCTCGTATTCTCGACGGTGTCCATCTCCGACATAGGAATCGATATGGCGGGTAGTTCGCACATGCACTACCCGCCAACCGCCATCACCATACCGCTTCCCTGCTCCAGCGGCGTCAGGCCGGACTGGATCTTGTACGCGCTCCGCCACGGCTTTGACGGCGTGTTCGTCGCGGCCGACGGGACCGACTGTCCCTTCGTGCCCGACTGCACCGACCGGACCGCCAAGCTGGTTGGCCAGGCGCAGGATCTTCTCAGGGAAAACGACATCTTGCCCCAACGCCTCAAGATGGCGGCCATCTGCTCGGTATGCGCCGAGCCTTTCCAGAGGCATATGAAGAATTTCTTCGATGCTCTCAAGGAGCTCGGACCCTCAACGAAAGCAGGCTGACATGGACTACGACGTCCTGGTAGTGGGGGGAGGAACCGCGGGCATGGAGTCCGCGCTCACGCTGGGTGACATGGGCTACTCGGTGGTGCTGGCGGAGAAGGAACCCACCATCGGCGGCAAGATGATCCTGCTGAGCAAGGTTTTTCCCACCTTGGACTGCGCCAGCTGCATCGCCACGCCCAAGATGGCATCCACGTTCCACCACCCCCAGGTTACTACCTTGGCTTACACCGAGGTGGAGAACATCCAAAAAAACCCCCGGGGAACGTTCCAGGTGCGGCTCAACAAGAAAGCCACCTACATCGACTTCGACAAGTGCACCGGCTGCCAGAAGTGCGAGCTGGCCTGCACCGTGGCGGTGCCGGACCAGTTCAACTACGACATGGTGGCCCGCCGCGCGGTGTACATCCCCTTCCCCCAGGCGGTACCCAAGAAGGCGGTGGTGGAGCGGCACGGCACCTCGCCCTGTTCGCAGGCGTGCCCGGCGGGGGTCAAGGCCCACGGATACGTCTCGCTGATCCGCAGCGGCATGTTCGACGAGGCCCATGAGCTGATCCTGGAAGCGATTCCCTTCCCGGGGATTCTGGGACGAGTCTGCTACGCGCCTTGCGAGCGAGCCTGCACCCGGGGCGAGCTGGACGGCGCGTTGCCCATCCGCAAGCTCAAACGCTTCGCCGCCGACCGTTACTACCGCGACAACCCCGAGCCGAAGAAAATCACCCCCGAGAAAAAACACCCGGAGCGGGTGGCGGTGGTCGGCTCGGGCCCGGCCGGCTTGAGCACGGCATACCATCTGGCCCGGCGCGGCTACCCGGTGACCGTCTTCGAGGCCGGAGACAAGCCCGGCGGCATGCTCCGGCTGTTCCCGGCCTTCCGGTTGCCGACCGCGGTGCTGGAGCGCGACATCGCCAACGTGACCGCCCTGGGCGTGGAAATTAAAACCGGCCAGCGGGTGGACAACCCCGAGGATCTGAAGAACCGGGGATTCAAGGCCGTGTTCGTAGCCACCGGAACACCCCGCGACCAGAAGCCGGACATCGAGGGAGCCGATCTCAAGGGCGTGACCGGAGCCATCCAGTTCCTCAAGCTGGCGGCTTCAAGCTCCAAACCCAGCCTGGCCGGCAAGACCGTTCTGGTAGCCGGAGGTGGACGTTACACCATCGCCCTGGACTGCGCCCGCACCGCCCGCCGGCTGGGAGCCAAGCGGGTGGTGGTACAGTTCCGCCGCAGCCGCGAGGAACTCTCCAGCGTGGAGTGGGCAATCGAGGACGCCACCGAGGAAGGGATTACCATCCAGTTCTTGAAGGCGCCCAAAAGGCTGATCGGAACGGACGGCAAGCTGGTCCGGGTGGAAAGCCTCGACGTGAAGCCGGGCCTCCGGGAAGCCAACGGGCGATTCCTGCCGGGCCACCCCGAGGGACCCGCCGAATCCATGGAGTCGGATCTGGCCATCATGGCCGTGGGCCAGGAACCGGAACCGGCAAAAGACCTGGAGGGTCTGAGCAAGACCAGATCGGGGACGCTGGCCGTGGACCCGCAAACGCTGGAAACCAGCCTGCCCGGAGTCTTCGCCGGCGGCGACGTGGTATCCGGCCCCAGCTCGGTGGTGGAGGCCATCGGCACCGGCCACCGGGCGGCCGAATGCATCCACCGCTTCCTGAGAGGCGAGCAGCGGATCACAGAGGAGCTTTCAGGCCTGCCGGCCGTCGATAAATCGTCGGTGCTCGGCCGCCAGGACAACTACACCCCGGCCCCCGCCGCCAACCGGAGCAAGCTCCCCGTCGAGGAGCGCCAGAGCGGATTCAGCGAGGTGGAAGCAGGGTTCGACGAGAAGGCCGCCCGCGAGAGCGCGGCCCGGTGCATCGACTGCGGCGGGTGCTGCGAGTGCCACCAGTGCATCGGCGCCTGCCCGGCCGACGCCATCAACTTCGGC
>Ga0272442_10009535_pt1 | contig 12121 bp, 6 predicted proteins | sample SSMForm2O_FD_200262 | JGI IMG/M metagenome (GOLD analysis project Ga0272442, IMG submission 200262) | Marine sediment archaeal communities from Little Sippewissett salt marsh, Falmouth, MA, United States - SSM-Form-2O | ecosystem: Environmental > Aquatic > Marine > Wetlands > Sediment ... | reverse complement strand
ACGCGCGGGGCAAACCTACTATGAGGGGTAGCGGACAAATATGACTGATCAGAGAAGTATAAAGAAGGTATCCTCGTTTCTGGAAAAAAACAGCATGACCGCGGACCGCATCGATATGGAAACGGGCGTGCGTATGTTCAGAGAGGAGATGACGGCAGGCTTAAGCGGGACAGGGTCCTCGCTGCAGATGATACCCACCTATATCAGCGCGGAGGGAGATATCCCCCGGGACAAACCGGTGCTGGTGCTCGATGCCGGGGGCACCAATTTCAGGACAGCCAGTGTTTTCATCGACCGGACCGGTGAACCTCACATTGAACAGTTCAAAAAGTATGAAATGCCCGGATCAAAAAGCTACGTGGATAAAACCCTGTTTTTCAATACCATAGTGGATTACATGAAGGAACTCCTCGAAGGGTGGAAAGACGGTGAAAAACCCCATATCGGCTTCTGTTTCTCCTACCCCACCGAAATATATCCGAACAAGGACGGACGTCTCCTCCATTTCTCAAAAGAGATAAAAGCGCCTGAAGTGGAAGGAGAGCTCATCGGAGAGAACCTCACCAGAGCCCTCGTTAAACGCGGGTATTCAGAACCCGGGCAGCTTGTACTGCTCAACGATACCGTCGCGACCCTGCTGGCAGGCAAGGCGGTCTCCGCGGGACCGAATTTTGACAGTTTCACAGGTTTTATCCTCGGCACAGGCACGAACAGCGCGTATATCGAAACAAACGAAAACATAAAAAAACTCGGAAGGACCCGTTCTTCAGGCAGCCAGATCATCAACATGGAATCAGGCAATCTCAACCGCATTGCCGGAGGGTCCATCGACACGGCCTTCGACGCCACCACAAAGAGGCCGGGATATTACCGTTTTGAGAAAATGGTTTCGGGGGCCTATCTCGGCCCGCTGGCCGGCATGGTGCTGATGGAAGCGGTTGAAGCAGGCCTTTTTTCTCCCCAGGCATCCGCGGCGCTCTCGGAGGTCATGGACTTCAATACCGTTACAGTCGACAACTTTCTGCATAAACCCGCAGACCCGGACAATCCCGTCGCTTCAGCCTGCAGCAGAAGTGAGGACAGAACCACCGCCTATATCCTGATGGACAACATTATCGAAAGGGCGGCAAAACTTGCAGCCATCAATATATCCGCGATGGTCCTCCAGGATGGAGGCGGATCTGATCCCAGCCGTCCGACCGCGGTATGCGCCGACGGGACAACCTTTTACAAAACCAGGGACCTCTTGTTTCGTACGCGCTGTTATCTCAAAGAATACCTCGAAGGCAGACACACTCGGTATGTGAAGCTCATTCACCAGAATGACGCGCCGATAATCGGCAGCGCCGTAGCCGCCCTGCTCAGCATGCGGGGGTAGTTGCCTTTTTTTGCTTAACCTTGTATTCTCATTTTTAAAAGTCTATCATATTAAAACCAATATATATTAGAAATACACTGTTGCGGGAGGAAATATGGCACAATTAGACCCAAAGAAAATGGAAGATTGGCAAATTGCCGCCGCCGCGGAAGAAAGCATGCTGCGGGTATATGATTTGGCGGAGAAATTCGGAATCCTGGAGGATGAACTTCTGCCGTACGGACATTACCTGGGAAAAATTGATTACAGAAAACTGCTGGACCGTACAAAAAGTCAGTCCGATGGAAAATATATCGATGTGACGGCCATCACACCCACACCTCTTGGTGAGGGCAAAACCACCACGGCCCTCGGATTGGTGGAGGGACTAGGCTCCCTGGGTAAAAAAGTGTCCGGAGCTATCCGGCAGCCATCAGGCGGTCCCACCTTCAACATAAAAGGATCCGCCGCCGGAGGCGGACTTGCCCAGGCGATACCTCTCACCGATTTCAGCCTCGGACTCACCGGTGATAACGATGCGATCACAAACGCGCACAATCTCGCCATGGTGGCCCTTACATCCCGGGCACAGCACGAATTTAACTACGGGGACAAAACGCTGGAAAAGAAAAACCTCCGCAGACTCAATATCGATCCCTACAATCCCGCCATCGGATGGGCTATCGACTTTTCAGCCCAGGCCCTGCGGGAGATTATTATCGGCCTGGGAGGAAAGATGGACGGTTTCATGATGAAATCCGGGTTTCAAATCACCGTTTCATCCGAACTCATGACTATACTCGCGGTGGCCAAAGATCTAGCCGATATGCGTGACCGGATATCCAGGATGACGGTGGGCTTCAATAAAAAGGGGGATGCCATTACCGCCGCCGACCTTGAAGTCGACGGGGCCATGACCGCCCTGATGGTAAAGGCAATCAACCCAACACTCATGCAGACTATAGAGGGGCAGCCGATGCTCGTACATGCCGGCCCATTCGCCAATATCGCCATTGGCCAGTCTTCCATCATCGCCGACAGGGTCGGTCTGAGACTATCAGATTATCATGTTACCGAAAGCGGATTCGGTGCCGATATCGGCTTTGAAAAATTCTGGAACCTGAAGTGCCGTTACTCGGGCCTGGTCCCGAACGCGGCCGTCATAGTCGCCACGGTACGGGCATTAAAGATGCACGGGGGCGGACCAGACGTTGTTCCCGGAAAACCGCTCGACGCGGTATACAGAGAGAAGAACGTGGAACTGGTCGAAATGGGAATGGAAAACCTCCTTGCCCATATCGAAACGGTCAAAAAGAGCGGCATCTCCCCGGTAGTCTGCGTCAACCACTTCTATACCGATACTGATGATGAGATCTCCCTGATCCGAAAAACCGTCCAGGCCGCGGGAGCACGCGTGGCGGTGAGCAAACATTGGGAAATGGGCGGCGCCGGCGCCCGGGAACTCGCGGAAGTGGTAATGGACGCGTGTGAGGACAAGCATGATTTCAAGTTCCTTTACAATGAAGATACGCCGCAGAAGGAAAGGATCGAGCTGATAGCCAGGGAAGTATACGGGGCTGATGGAGTGGAATACAGCCCGGAAGCAGAGGCCAAACTGGCGAAAATCCAGCAGGACCCTCAGCTGGCGAAGATGGGGACTTGTATGGTAAAGACCCAGCTGAGTCTCTCCCACGACCCGGATTTGAAAGGACGGCCGAAAGGCTGGACCCTTCCGGTCCGTGATGTACTGCTCTATCCGGGAGCCGAACTGATCGTTCCGGTCGCCGGCGGCATCAAATTGATGCCGGGCACCGCGTCAGATCCGGCTTTCCGCCGGATCGATGTAGACACAGATACCGGTGCCGTAACGGGTCTTTTTTAAGTTTTATACTTGATAATCCACTAATTGTCTCATTATATTAACATCTACCCTTCCCAAAAAGGGTGTTTCAATATATAAACAATTTTAAGATTTTTTATACCAGTGGTATTGACACTATTTGTTTTTTATTTAACATTATGTTATAAATAAAACATGATGTTTTGTTTAGATACTTTTTTAGAGGTGATATATGGAACGTGTGCCGATTGCTATCTTAGGAGCTACTGGAACTGTAGGGCAGAAGTTTATTACTCTTTTGCACGATCATCCCTATTTCAGGATTAACGAATTGGTGGCCTCACCGCGAAACGCGGGCAAGACCTACCGCGAAGCATGTATGTGGAAACAGAACATACTTATTCCTGAAGATATAGCAAAAATGACAATAAAAACAACAGACACACCTCTGACAAGCACCATCCTCTTTTCCGGGCTGGATTCTTCGGTGGCTGGCAAGGTAGAAAGACGCTACGCTGAAGAAGGTCATATCATCATCAGCAATTCAACGAACTACCGTATGGATCCCCGGGTACCTCTCGTAATCCCCGAGATCAATCCGGACCATTTTGCCCTTCTCGCGGAACAGGAATGGCCTGGTGCTATCATAACGAATTCAAACTGCTCGACCATGTTCATGGCCATGGCCCTCGCTCCCATCGAAGAGACCTTCGGGATTACCGCTGTTCAGGTGACAACCATGCAGGCAATCTCCGGCGCCGGCTATCCGGGAGTACCATCCTACGACATTATTGGAAATGTGATTCCCTATATCGGCGGAGAAGAAGAAAAGATGGAGGAGGAGTCTCAAAAGATCCTCGGTACTCTGACGGGCAGCCGGATAGAAAATGCCTCTTTCGCCGTCAGTGCCCAATGTAACCGCGTTCCCGTAGTCGACGGACACACTGAAACGCTCTCAATCGCTCTCCGGGACAAAGCATCTCCTGAGGATGTCATTCGTGTTATGAAATCCTTCCGGGGTATGCCTCAAAAGATGAAACTCCCCTCGGCGCCCGAGAATCCTCTCGTAATCCTCGAAGACAGAGACAGACCTCAGCCCGCCCGGGATGTATGGCTTGAAAACGGTATGGCAACTATTGTCGGCCGCGTACGTGAATGCCCGGTTCTGGACATTCGAATGGTGGTGCTCGGGCATAACACCATCCGCGGCGCGGCAGGAGCGGCGATTCTGAACGGGGAGGCAATATATAAACTTGGTCTCCTGGGAGACAATCCCTGCAAGGGAATTGACATACAGGAAATGAAAAAAAGGGCCGCCGCGCTCCACGAAACACATGAAGTGATCTGTCAATCCACAAGTGCCTGACGGATATATCTTCTTTGCGGAATACGCTTGATATATTTATATGATATAAACGGGGCGGAAAGGAATTCCTTTCCGCCCCGTTCTGTTTAGTAAGTGTTCCCGAAACAGCACTTTTTTCGAATAAAAACAACGTGAACTGAAGCATTCTTCTTCCCTGATCCCTCTTTGTATTCATCATGATAATCAAGAATCAAGGAGGAAATCTCATGAGTCATTCGCCTCCCTTTTGTCCCAATCCTTTTTGCCCTCTGCATGACCCTCATCAGGCAGGCAGAGCCGCAGGCGCCATGAACCGCAGCTGGTACCTGCGCAAAGGCTGGAGATTCAACGCTCACGCTCAGAGAGTTCAGCGTTACCAATGTCGAAGATGTCGCCGATATTTTTCTGACCGCACATTTCATATAGATTATTGGGGCAAACGACAGCTCGACTACCGCCGGCTGCTGACAATGATGAGTTCGTGCATGAGTCTGCGGGCGATGGCCAGAGCATTTCATTGCGCGCCGAAGACCGTCGACAACAAACTCTCCAGACTGACCCGTCAGGCGGTAGCGGTCCATACGCTGCTCACAGAGGGGAAAAGCCTGCAGGAAGATCTGATAGCCGATGGGTTCGAGAGCTTCACGGTCAGTCAGTATTTTCCCAATAATTTTAACCTTCTGGCAGGTGAGGGCTCACAATTTCTATATTACTTTAACTATGCACAGCTGCGCCGCAAGGGCAGAATGCGCGACTCACAAAAACGGAGAGCCGAGTCGTTGAGAAAAAAGGTCCCGATCGCAGACAGGCAGATCCTCACACGGTTTGCCGAGCTGATCATCGAAGCGGTCAAGCTGCAGCGTAACAGCCCGCCGCGCTCACTACTGCGCATTCATACCGATGAGAAAACCGAGTACGCGCTCGTTCTTTCACAGGGCAGTTTTGGCTTTCGCGATCGCAAGGAGGGCTATCGAATCATTCATCAGCGTACGAGCAGCCGTCAGCGCAGAGACACGTCCAATCCGTTGTTCTCTGTAAATTACATGGATCGTGAGATTCGCAAGGACCTTGCCGAGCACGTGCGGCAGTCCACCCGCTTCGGCAGAAATGTAAACAGCGCGGTGGGCAGGATGGAGCTGTATCTGTTTTATCACAATTTTCTCAAGCCGTTTCGATTAAACAAACGGAGGCGAACCTATCGCACACATGCGGAGGCGGCGGGTTTTGAGCGGGCCAACATCGACAGACTCCTGGGCATGTGGATGAGAAGGCGGTTTTTCAAAACTCACCTGCGTTTGGATCTGCATCACGAAAAAGTCTGGCGGAGGGCCTACAGTACACCAGGAAAGCTTCTCACCGATGTGGTTGCTCAGTATGTGTACGCCTGAATGAGAGTTGGTCAAATTTCAGGTGCTTTTTGGGGAACACTTAATTCTGTTTAAGGGCTGTTTATTCATCCTTCGTCAGTTTGAACTGGTCTATCTGACTGTCCATGGTCTTCACATATTTCCGGTTGCTTTCCGATAACTCGTTGACATGCCTGACCGCCTTGTTAATCTCCGAAGAACCCTCCGCGATCTCCTCGATACTTTGTTTCACCTCATTCGCGTTCTGGAGAATGTTCTGCATTTCCTGCAGCACTGTCTGACTGCCGGCACGCATTTCGGTCGAACCGTTTTTTACCTGAGTCGTGATATCGGTGATCTCGTTTAAGGCCTGCAGGACCTGACTGCTGCCCGCGCTCTGCTCCTCCATGCTGTTCTTTATCTCACTGCTCAGGCCAATCACCTTCGCGATACGTTCTTCCACCACGTCAAAGGAGTTTTCAAGGGCCGTGGAAGATCCAACCAGGCCGTCCATCAGGTCCTTCAGTTCATTCAGAAATGCCGCGCTCTCCTTTGATTTATTCGATGTGTTCTCCGCCAGCTTCCGGATTTCATCGGCTACTACGGCGAAGCCGCGCCCCGCGTCACCCGCGTGAGCTGCCTCGATGGCGGCGTTCATCGCGAGCAGGTTTGTCTGGCTGGCAATCCCGGCGATCAGACTGTTTGTCTCCAGGAGGGCCTCTGATTTACCGGCGATCTTCTTCGCGGATTCGTTGGTTTCAGTAATCACTTCCCGCCCCTTCTTCGAGGCATCTCCGAGTGAGTTAAAGCTCTCCTCCATATATCCGACATTTTGGGTCACCGAATTGATATTGGACACCATCTCCTCCACGGAAGCGGATGATTCGGACAGGCTTGAGGACTGGCTTTCGATCATCTCGTCAAGGGAACCGATACTTCTGTCTATCTCCTCCACGGAAGCCGAAGATTCATTGATGCTGGCGGAAAGGTTCAGTATCCGGCTCTTTATACTGTTCACATGCTCACCGATCTGATGTACCTCTCTGGCAGTCTCTTCCATATTCGAAGAAAGCTCCAGGCCCGTCTGGTTCAAATTTTCTCCCGCAGCCTTCATCTCCGAAAGCATTCCATGCAGGGAACTGGTGACCTTGTTCAGCTCAGTTCCAATCTGTCCAATCTCGTCACGGACCTTCAGATGAAAATTCTGGGAAAAATCTCCGGATGCAAGCCGGTCGCTGTATTTTTGGATTTTTTCAATACGCCCCGTTATCCGGGAAGAAAAAACCAGGGCTATCAAAACGGAAAAGATCACCCCCGCTATAGTAGAGATAATCAATGCAACGGTCCCGAACTGAACAACCTTGTTCATATCCTCGAGACTTCGACCAAGATTAAGCTTGATTTCCCTTTCAAGGTTTTCGGCATCATACATCATCTTGGTAAACAGATTGTCAAAGGCCGCGTACATCGACCGTGAGTTCTCTCCTGTATTGCGTATCGATACCAGTCTCAGTTCAATTATATGCTCAAACCGAACCAGGCTGGATTTCAGGTCCTCCAGCTTGTCTCTCAATTGGAAATCTTCAATAGCCGTCAGCTTGTAGTCCTCGTTTTCGCCGCCCTCCTGAAGGGCAGTAAGATACCATTCCGCCTCCTGTACATACTTTTTAACGTCGTCGATGGTACTTTGGTCTTCTACTCCTGAAAATATTTTCTCTATCTGAAGATTGGCCTGGGTCAGTTTGAACAGAAATTCTCCCATCGCGTCCGCGTGTGGAGAAGTAACAGTGGATACCCGGTAAGCAGCTTGATACAAGCTGCTCATTTGCATGTATCCCACTATTCCACTGAAGAGTACGATAATCACAATCATTCCAAAGGCGGAAAGCATCTTTCCCCGTAACTTCATTTTCACCTCCTGTCAAAGCCTGATCATATCATAAAATCCACAAGTATCGAAACACCATCCATAGAAAAAGGCCGCCGGAAAAACCGACGGCCTCTGTAAATCTGATATAAAAAGGATTTTCTATTAGTATCCCATGTCGAGCATCGCATCGGCGACTTTTTTGAAGCCAGCGATATTGGCGCCCTTTACATAGTTGATATAGGAATCTTCCTTACCCTCGCGTATACAGGCCTCATGGATACTCTTCATGATTCCTTTGAGCTTTTCATCCACTTCTTCGGCACCCCAGGAATATTTCATCGAGTTCTGGGACATCTCAAGTCCTGATACCGCGACACCACCGGCGTTGGCGGCTTTTCCGGGAGCAAAAGGGATCTTCTTTTCGATGAAAAGATCCACCGCGTCAGCGGTACAGCCCATGTTGGAGGTTTCGATAACATACTTCACTCCATTGTCGATCAGCTTCTGAGCATCCGCCGCGTTCAATTCATTCTGGATTGCGCAGGGGAATACCATATCGACTTTTACATCCCAGGGCTTCGCCTTCGGAAAAAACTTGGCGCCGAATTTCTCGGCGTACGGAGCAACAATGTCATTGTTGCTGGCCCGGAGTTCGAGCATGTAGTCCAATTTCTCCTGAGTATTCACACCTTCTTCATCGTATATATATCCGTCCGGTCCGGAAATTGTCACGACCTTGGCACCCAACTGAGTTGCTTTTGTACAGGCGCCCCAGGCTACGTTTCCAAAACCGCTGACCGCGACTCTTTTCCCTTTCAGGGTATCGTTGTGCGCTTCTACCATGTTTTTGGCAAAATAGAGAGAACCAAAACCGGTAGCTTCGGGCCTTACCAGAGAACCGCCCCAGTTTCTGCCCTTACCGGTAAGAACCCCGGTATTTTCAATCCGAAGCCGTTTGTACTGTCCGAAGAGAAAACCGATCTCCCGTCCGCCGACACCGATATCTCCGGCAGGTACATCGGTTTCAGGTCCGATATAGCGATGGAGTTCAGTCATGAAGGAACGGCAGAAACGCAGGATTTCATTATCTGATTTACCCTTGGGGTTAAAGTCGGAACCGCCTTTTCCACCGCCCATGGGCAGCGTCGTAAGACTGTTTTTAAAGGTCTGCTCGAATCCGAGGAACTTCAGCGTGCCTAAGGTGACACTCGGGTGGAACCGGAGTCCTCCCTTGTAGGGGCCGATCGCGTTGTTGAACTGAACACGATAGGCTCTGTTTACCTGTATCTGACCATTGTCATCTTCCCATTCCACCTTAAACTGGATAACGCGATCGGGTTCAGTGATCCGCTCCAGTATTTTCCCGTTCAGGTATGCCGGATTATCATTGACAACGTCGATGACCGACATGATGACCTCTCGGGCGGCCTGAATAAATTCGGGCTCCGCAGGGTTTTTTCGCTCTAATTCTGTCATAAACTGATCTAAATTATACATTTCATCCTCCGTAAAAGTATGAGTATACCGGTAAAAATTGTACTATTACTCTATCTTGAATTCATGTTATCGTCAAGTTTTTTAATGCACCGATTTATTCAATGTTTTGCATATAATCAATTTTAGTATACAAAATCTATTATTTACTCAATCTAAATAAAGTATTTTTAATATGTCAAATTAAATAAGAATTATTTGCCTGTTTTTCCAGCGTTATTGGTATGCTATAATGGATATTGATATCACTAAACCGGAGATATGTATGAACGAGCAGCTTTATACAGCTACAGAAAGTTATTATTTCAAGGAGACTTCATTCCAGCAGCTGATGGCAAACCGTATCGGAGACATTCTTCTGGTATGCAGTGAATATGACAAATTTATGCTCGAGGAGGACGGGCGTATTGATGAGCTCCTTTTTCAGGAATATGTCTCGTTAAACCTTCGATACCCGCCGAAATTTACCCAGGTATCCACCGCGCAGGACGCCTTCGCTATGTTATCAAAAAAATCCTTCGATCTGATCATTACAATGCTCAATATCGGAGATATCAATGCAATCGATCTCGCGAAAAAGATCAAACAAACCTATCCCTCCAAACCAATAATTGTTTTAACCCCCATCTCAACCAGAGAGACCATGATAAAGCTGCGTAACACGGACCTCAGTTCCATCGATTACGTGTTCTCCTGGCAGGGAAACCCCAATATCCTTCTCGCGATGGTTAAGCTTGTCGAGGACCGCATGAACGTGGCATACGATGTCAACACTGTAGGTGTTCAGACTATCATCCTGGTGGAAGATTCGGTCCGTTACTATTCAAGTTATCTGCCGATGATATACCGCACTCTTTTCCGCCAGGCCCGCTGTCTCATGATGGAGGGTCTGAATGAATGGCAGCAGACCATGCGTATGAGGGGCCGTCCGAAGATCCAGCTGGCCCGAACCTATGAAGAGGCCCTGCAGCTTTACAGTACATACAAGCACAATCTGCTGGGAATTATTTCCGATATCACCTATCAGAAAGATGGGGAACTCGACAATCAGGCGGGATTGAAACTGTGCCAGCACATCCGGGAGGAAAACAGGGAACTTCCCATTCTGCTCCAGTCAAGCCATCTGGAAAACGATGCGGATGCCAGAATTTATCAGGCATCTTTCATCTATAAACATTCCAAAACGCTGCTTAAGGAGCTCAAGGAATACATCAGGAGCAATTACGGTTTCGGTGACTTTGTTTTTCGGGATTCCAGTACCCAGGAACCGATCATGAGCGCCCACGATCTCTGGGACCTGCAGCACCGCCTGATGGAGGTACCGAACGACTCATTCGCCTTCCATGTCGGGAGCAACGATTTTTCGAAATGGCTGAAAGCGAGAGCCCTCTTTACCCTGGCTACCTATGTCCGCCCGAAACAGCTCAGCGATTTTGAAAACATCCAGGAGGCCAAGCAGTTCCTCGTCAACGCCATCAAAGAGTTTCGTATACAGGAAGGCAGGGGAACTATCGCGGAATTTCAGCGTGAACGCTTTGATGAGATATCATTTTTCTCCAGGATCGGATCAGGCTCACTGGGCGGAAAGGGCCGGGGACTGGCCTTTACGGATCTGCAGATAAAAAGAAAACGTCTGACCTATAAATTTCCGGGCACCATCGTCACCATACCCCGGACAGTAGTGCTTACCACGCAGGTATTCGACGATTTTATGGAAGAAAACAGCCTCTACGAGGTCGCCCTCACTGAGCACACTGATGAAGAAATCCTGGATGCTTTTCTCAAGACCAGTCTGCCGGCGCGGATACAACAGGACCTCTCCGCTATTATCACCGTGATGACCAATCCCGTCGCCATCCGTTCCTCCAGCCTTCTCGAAGATTCACACTACCAGCCCTTCGCCGGTATCTATGATACCTTTATGCTGCCGAACAACCATGAAAACTTTCAACACAGATTCGAGGATATCTGCAATGCCGTGAAGAGTGTATACGCGTCCACCTACTTCAAGGGCAGCAAGGACTATATGCGGGCCACGGGCAATATGGTGGAAGAGGAAAAGATGGCGGTGATCATTCAGGAGGTAACGGGAAATGTATACGGAAATCTCTGTTACCCGAATATCTCCGGTGTCGCCCGATCACTCAACTATTATCCGATCGAAAACGAGAAACCTCATGAAGGGATTGTGAACATAGCCTTCGGATTGGGAAAGACAGTGGTGGATGGCGGTGTATCCCTCCGTTTTTCACCAGCCTTTCCAAAAAAGATAATTCAACTTTCAAGTATAGATACCACCATCAGGGACACTCAGAAAAAATTCTACGCCATCGATATGTCTCCGGACAGTTTCAACGCGCGTGTGGCGGACGGCAGATGTATCAGACATTACGATATTTCCGAAGCCGAGGACAACGGATCGCTGAAGTTTGTCGCCTCCACCTACGATTTCCAGAACCACGTAATGCGTGACGGCACCAGCTACAGCGGCAGGCGGGTGCTTACATTCTCGAGCATTCTCAAGTACAACATGTATCCTCTGGCGGATGTGATAAAAACCCTGCTGGAAATCGGACAGGAAGTGATGAACGCTCCCATCGAGATAGAATTTGCCGTAAATCTGGATACACCGACCAACCGTCCCGGGATTTTCAGTTTTCTGCAGATACGGCCGATTGTAGAGGGATCGGAGCATGAGGACATTGAGATATCAGATACCCTTCCCGACGATACCCTGATCTTTTCCAACAAGGCCATGGGGAATGGAATGTACTCCGATCTGCATGACTTCGTATACGTGAAACCCGAAGCGTTCAATCCGGCTCACACCAAAATCATGGCCCAGATGATAGGCGAACTGAATGAACAA
>Ga0272442_10009534_pt1 | contig 12121 bp, 8 predicted proteins | sample SSMForm2O_FD_200262 | JGI IMG/M metagenome (GOLD analysis project Ga0272442, IMG submission 200262) | Marine sediment archaeal communities from Little Sippewissett salt marsh, Falmouth, MA, United States - SSM-Form-2O | ecosystem: Environmental > Aquatic > Marine > Wetlands > Sediment ... | reverse complement strand
CACGAACTCGGCCACTTCCTCGCCATGAAGCTCATCGGCGTGCGCATCGAGCGATTCTCGTTCGGCATGGGCCCCAGGCTCATCGGCCGCACGTGGGGCGACACCGAGTACCTCATCTCCGCCATCCCCATCGGCGGCTACGTCAAGCCCGCCGGCGGCGACGAGGGCGAGGAGTCCACGGGCGCCCCCGACGAATTCTACGCCAAGACCCCCGGCCAGCGGGCACTGGCTCTGGCCGCAGGCCCCATCTTCAGCGTCCTCTTCGGCATCCCCATGCTCATGGGGATGTATCTCGTGGGCATCGAGATCCCCACCTCACGAGTCTCACACGTCGTCGTCGCCAGCCCAGCCTGGGACGCCGGCCTCCGCTACGGCGACCGCGTCACCCGCCTCGACGGACAGCCCATCGAGACCTTCGACGACCTGCGCCTCGCCGCCATCCAGACCGCCCCCGACACCCCGGTCCCCATGATCGTCGAACGCAACGGCAAGGACGTCGAGCTCCGCCTCATCCGGGGCAAGGGCAAGCAGGAGATCGGGGTCTTCTGCGCCTTCCTCACCACACGCGTCCACCGCGTGAGCGACGGCACGCCCGCCGAGGCCGCCGGCCTCCAGCCCGACGACCTCCTCGTGAGCATCGACGGCAAGCCCCTGCGCGGCTGGCCCGACTTCCGCCGACGCATCCTCGCCAACCCCGGACGCACCGTGCAGCTCGGCCTCCTCCGCGGCAACGAAGCCATCACCGTCGCCGTCGCACCCGAGCCCACCCCGCGACCCGACCCTGGATTCAGCCTCCACCTCCCGCGCGAAATCGGCGTCGTCCGCAAAGGCTTCCCGGCCGACGGCCACCTCGAAGTCGGCGACCGCATCGTCAACGCCAACCAGACACCCATCGAGCGCTGGTGGGACATCGAGGATGCCGTGGCCAACGGCCCCCAGACCGCAACCCTCACCGTCGAGCGCGCCGGCAACACCCTCACCATCGAGCTCCCGCGCGGCGAGGGCCTCCGCCTCACGGACACCCTCGGCATCGCACCCCGAGCCACCTACGTGGTGGCCGACGTGCATGGGCAGAGCGAGCCGCCCCTCCAGCCCGGCGACGAAATCGTCGAGGTCGACGGCCAGGACGTAGCCACCGCCATCGCCGAAGGCATGCTCTACACGCCTACGGACGACATCGCGGGCGCCCTGGCCAGGGCCAAGCACATCATCGCGGTCCGCGGCGAGGAACGCCTCGAGGTGGCTATCACCCCCGGCGAGAGGGCCGTCGGCAAGCTCGGTGTCGAGCAGAAGCCCGACGCCGTCTATCGCAAGGAGACCCTGCTCGGCTCCTTCATCCCCGCCGTCAAGAAGACGGGCGAGTCGGCCATGCTCGTCTACGTCATCTTCCGAAAGCTCTTCAGCGCCGACCTCAGCGCCAACAGCGTCGCAGGCCCCGTCGGCATCCTCCAGATCACCTACATGTCCGCACAGCGCGGCTGGTCGGACCTCTTCTACCTCGTGGGCATGATCACCGTCAACATCGGTGTCCTCAACCTCCTGCCCGTCCCGCCCCTCGACGGCGGACGCCTCCTCCTCCTCATCTACGAGAAGATCCGCGGCCGCAAGCCCAGCCGAAAGTTCCAGGAGGCCGTCATCATGACCGGCTTCGTCCTCCTGGTCGGCGTCATCCTCCTGGCCACGTTCAACGACTTCAGGCGCATTTTCTTCTGAGCACCAGGGATCAAGGAAAAGACCATGCCGGACGACAAGCGAGTCGAGGACCAGCTCAAGGACATGATCGTCGAGCGGCTCTTCCTGTCCGTTGCACCTGCTGAGATCGCCGACGACGATGTGCTGATGGAGAAATTCGAGATCGACTCCGTCCGCCTCTTCGAGATCGTCATCGGCCTCGAAGAGGTCTTCGACATCTCGCTCGAGGACGACGAGTTCAGCATCGAACGGTTCGAGAACGTCAAGGCGATCGCCGACCTCGTGCGCGAGAAACTCCCCGACCAGCAGTGAGCCCAGCCCCTGCCCGGCCAGTGCCATGGAACAACCCCTCCACTTCGACACCCACGGCGCCCGGCTCTTCGGAGTCCTCCACCTCCCCGACGACACCTCGCGGGACCTCGGCGTCGTCTTCTGCCCCCCCTTCGCCGAGGAGCACAAGCAGGGCTACCGCATCTTCGTCGAGACCGCCCGCAGACTCGCAGCCGCTGGCGTGCCCTCCCTGCGCTTCGACTACCGCGGCACAGGCGACAGCGAGGGGCCGTTCACCGACTTCTCGCTCGCCGGCGCCATCGCCGACATCCAGGCCGCGGCCAACCTGTTGCGCACCCGCGCTCAGGTGGAGGCCGTGGCGCTGGTCGGCCTGCGTCTGGGCGCAAGCCTGGCCTGGAAGGCAGCCGAGCAGGGCATGGCCGTGCACCGCCTCGTCCTCTGGCAGCCCATCGTCGACGGCGCCCTCTTCTACCGCCTCAACATCCGCCGCATGCTCGTCCGCCAGATGATGACCCACGGCAAGGCCAGCGGCGAGCGCGACACCGGCGAGAGCGGCACCATCGACCTCGACGGCTTCCTCGCCACTCGTGCGATGTGTGAAGAGATCAAAGCCCTCGACCTGCGCGAGGCCGACGCCCCCCCCGCCTCCACCTTCATCCTCCAGTTCGCCAACGCCACGGAGCCGGTGGCCGAGCTACGGCCCCTCGTCGACAAGCTCGGGCCGGCGGGCCGTTTCGAGCCCTTCGTCATCGAGCCCTTCTGGCAGCGCCTCGGCTACGTAGACTGCTCCGCCGCCCAGCAAGCCACCGTCGCTTGGCTCACTGCCCCCCAAGCCTGATCCCCTCAGTCGATCACCATGTTGTCCACGGGTGCATAGTCGTCCGTGAGCAAGGGGGCACGCTCCCAGGATTCCTGGAAGCTCGTGCGAACGGCCTTCCCCTCGGGCGGCACCAGTTCGTCGAGCGGCTGGTGGTTGCGGGCGTGCTCGACCACGCTGCGGACCTTGATGCGGCGGGTCCGCTCGACCAGCTCATCGGCCAGGTCGATGATCTGCTTCTTCGGCAGCGGGCTCGGGGTCGTCTCGAAGTTCGTCGCGACCAGCTCGATGTTGATCCCGCGGCGGTACTCGGGGCTCGACGTGGTCTGCCACCGCGGGTCGAACCACTTGGGGAACACGTAGACGTGGTCGCGGCCGAAGACGTGGACGAACGTCTTGAGCATGGCCCAGAACAGGCGGCTCTTCTCGCCCTCCATCGAGCTGATGATGTTGAGGTGCACCACGCCCCGCGGGCCGAGGCGCGCCTTCACGTTCTCGAGGCATTCGCTGGTGAGCAGGTGGAACGGCGGGCGGCCGCCCGTGAACGCATCCAGGATGACGATGTCGTACTGCTCCTTCGAGTCGCGGAGGTACACGCGGCCGTCCATCACGGCGGTGGTCACGCGCTGGCCGTCGGGCTCGAAGCCGAAGTAGCGCTGCGCCACGTCGAGCACCGTCGGGTCGATCTCGACCACGTGGATGCGTTCGAGTTGGGGGTAGTCGCGTGCGAAGATCGTGGGCACGATCCCCCCTCCCCCACCCACGATGAGCACCCGCCGGGCATCGGGATTGAACAGAAAGGGCAGGTGCAGGGTGTCCGTGTACTTCGCTCCGCTCGTGTAGGGCTTGCGGACATGGATGTCCTTCGGGTCGCCGCTCTCGACGAGCAGCTCGCTCTCGATGTACTCGTCGAACTTGAGCTGGAGCGACCACTCGTCCGCCCCGCCGTAGCGCCAGGGCCGCAGCACCACGCCGATGTGCTGGTAGGGCGAATCGACCTCCGCGATCAGCGTCTCATCCGCATCGAGCGGGATGAACGACGGGCTGGGAATCAGCCCGAGCACCACCGCCGCAGCCACCGCTCCGCCCGCCCCCGCCGCGCCGCCCACACGGCCCTCCGACAGACCCCGCAGCGCACGCGGCACAATGGCCAGCAGCGAAACCACTATGAGGCTCACACCCAGCGCCCTCACGATGTTGCTCGTGCCATAGGACGGGACGAGCCAGAAGGTCGCCAGCACCGTGCCCGCGATGCTCCCGAGCGTCGAGAGCGCGTAGAGCCGCCCCGCCACGTTCCCCACCGTCGCCACCGTGCGCGCCTGGAGACGCACCGAGAAGGGCGACACCATGCCCAGCAGCACGCTGGGGACAAAGAAGAGGACGACGGATGCGAGGAGGGGATGGAGGCGGCGTGCAGGCCCGGAGCGGTCGATCCATCGGCAGCACGCGGGGGCGTAGAGCGGCACGATGAGAATGATCAGCCCCGCAACGGCGATGATGGCGCCCAGCACGAGGAACTTCGGCGCACGGTCGGCCAGCCGGCCCCCGACCAGATAGCCCAGGCTCAAGGCACCCAGGAACACGCCGATGAGGCTGCCCCACACGAAGATCGTGCTGCCAAACGTGGGCGCCAGCACGCGGCTGCCCACCATCTCGAACGCCATCAGCACCGCCCCACACACGAAGACCACCACGTGGAGCGAAAGCGTCTCCATGCCGCCAACTACCGAGGGCTCGGCCTGTCTGCGCTGGTGTCTCGCCATGCGTCCATCCTTCTCGAACAGGGGGGTGCTGAAGCGAAGTTCGCGGCCATTATAGAGACGCCCGCGCCGGCGGTCAAGCCGCCGCACGTGACGGGACTACGCCGCTGAGCGGGGTGGGGGTGCAATGCCAGCCTCGGGCGGCCCGCGTCACAAGCCCACGGAGCGGAGCACGTCCTTGAGGGCGCCCGCCGAAGCTCGCAGCGCCTCCTCCTCCTCCGGCGCGAGCGTGAGCGGGATGATCTGGCGGACGCCGCCGCGGTGAATCACCGCCGGCAGGCTCAGGCACACGCCGTCGATGCCATAGAGCCCGTCGATGCGGGTCGAGACGGTCATCACCGTGTGCTCGTCGCGCAGGATCGCCTCGGCCAGGCGTGCGACGCCCATGGCGATGGCGTAGTAGGTGGCACCCTTGAGCTCGATGATGCGATACGCCGCGCTCCTCGCGCTCTCGAACAGCTCACAGAACTCGTCGTCGCCGCAGCCCTTCCCGCACAACGGGCAGTACTCGGAGAGCCGCATGCCCGCGATATTCGCCAGGCTCCACACGGGCACCTCGCTGTCCCCGTGCTCGCCGATGATGTAGGCGTGGATATTGTGGGGGTCCACGCCGCAGTGGCGGGCCAGCTCGAAGCGCAGGCGCGCCGTATCCAGGATCGTCCCCGAGCCGATCACACGCTCGTTCGGGTAGCCCGAGAACTCCTGCGCCGCGTAGGTCAACACATCCACCGGGTTCGACACGATCACGAGGATGGCCTCGGGCGCCACGGCCTCGACCTGGGCGACGATCTGCCTCATGATCTCCACGTTCGCCTTCGCCAGGCTCAGCCGCGACTCACCGGCCTTCTGCGCCTTCCCCGCCGCGATGAGCACGATATCGGAGCCTGCCGCATCCGCGTAGTCGCCGGCCCGGATGCGGGCGGGCTTGCCGAAGGCCAGCGCGTGGTTGAGGTCCATCGCCTCGCCCTCGGCGCGGTCGCGGTTCAGATCGACGAGCACGATCTCGGCCGCCAGGCCGCGAGCCATCAGCGAGTAGCCCGCCGTCGCCCCCACGAGCCCCGCCCCCACCACAGTGATCTTCACGGCACCCGCCACGCCATCCTGCGGGGTTTCGGTATTCATCTCGGATCCTCCGCTGCGCATCGCCGTCGCACACACACCCACACTGCCCCATGATGCTACCGGCCCCGCCGGCGCGGCGCAAGGAAATCCAGCGAGGAAGGGAAGATCCTCATCGCGGGACGCCGACGTCCCGCCCACAATGAACGGCACGCAGCCCCCTGTGGGCGGGGTGTCCCTGCCCCGCGACAGATCGAGTTCATCCCTCTCGATGCGGGGCCAAAAGGAACCCCCGCCTCCCTTGGTTTGCGTCCCCCGGGCGTTCGCCGGAAGTTTGGTTCAGGGAGCGGGGGTTGTATGTGGTTGTCGTTTCGTCGCGAGGTCCTTATCATCAAATCCCGTGCCACCGGAGCCTCGGGCGACCGAATGGTAAAGCACTTCACAAAACACCATATGTAGGACACTTCTGGCGACGGCCCCACAACGCCCCGCCGATCGCCCCGCCGGAATGTTGCCGTTTGTCAACAACTTCGGACGCCCGTAAGGAATCCCGAACAAGCCGGAGCTGCCAGATTAGGGTGGGTGAACAGGTGAGAGTCCAGAGGACACGGAGGAGAGATCGGAGAAGAGGGTGGGCAGGGTTGGCGGGAGGAAGGGACGAGTTGTGGCGCCGACAGACTCCCCGCTCCCGGCCTTGACGCGCTGGGGCGGATGCGGTAGTCTGGTCGCTGGAGGCCATCCAGCATGGCACGGGAGAATACGATGAAAAAGGCACAGAACCTCTCCGAGATCCACCAGTCCTGCGAGCCCCGCCCGTTGCGGAGCGACGAGCTTGCCGACTTCTTTATCGAGACGGCACCCGCCCGCGATCCGATCGTGAGCCGGCGCGACGAGGTGCGGGAACTCCTCGTCAACAAGCAGAAGGCCAAGATTCTGCTCGCGGGCCACGGCGGCTGCGGCAAGTCCACCGAACTCGTGAAGCTCGGCGAGGAGGTCCGGCGCGACTTCCTGGTCGTCAACCTCTCGGTTGCACAGGAATGCAACCTCTTCCACGTGCCCGTCGAGGACCTCCTGGTCGTGGTCATGGAGCGGCTGGTGGCCACCTGCGGTGAGGACCCAACGCTCGCGCAGGGCCTCGGCGCCGCCGAGAAGGCCCTCAAGGAGGTCCATCGCTGGTTCACCACGGAGTTGGAGATCCAGGAGGACACCTTGGCCGCCGGCGTGGAGGCAGCGGTGGGCGTCGACTCCTCGCAGAACTGGCTCACGAAGGCCCTCGGGATCCTCGTGCAGGCGAAGGCCGATATCCGCCGGGCTGGCACGCGCCTGCACCGAGTCACGCGCGAGAACCCCCATAAGCTGAGCGCCTTGGCCGAGCGCTGCAATATCCTGGTCCGGGCGGTGCAGCAGGCGCTCGCGCCCAGCAAGCGTCAGCTCCTGATCGTGCTGGAAGACCTCGACAAGGTGAACCTGAACGACGCGCGGGCGATCTTCATCGAGCAGCCCACCATCCTCGCGGGGCTCGACGCGAGCATCATCTGCACCGTGGCCATTTTCCTGCTCCACTCGCCGAATCGCGAGGCCATCGACCGCTACTTCGACCCCGTGGTGCTCCCGATGCCGCAGGTGCGCCACTTCGACAGGTCGCCCCACCAGGCGGGGCTCGAAGCCATCAGGGCAATTGTCGCCCGCCGCATCCGCAAGGGGCTCATCGAGCCCGATGCCCTCGAGGAGTTGCTCAAGGAAACCGGCGGCGTGCTCCGCGACGTCTTCGAGGTCATCCTCGTCGCCGCCCAGGCGGCCAAGAGCCTCCACGCGCAGGGCAAGCAGGACAAAGAGGCCATCACGCCCGATAACGTCCGCTACGGCCTCAACCGCCGCAAGAACGAGTACGCCAAGGCCATCACCGTGCTCGACCTGCCTGAGGAATGGACGCTCACTCCCGCTGAGCTCTACGCGCGGATGCGGACCCTGGCCGGCGGCCCCAGCCGGTACCTGCCCAGCGACGCGGCGACCATGGTGCTCCTGAACGCCAAGGCCATCGTCGAGTACGACGGCGAGACGTGGTTCGATCTTCACCCGCTCGTCCGCGAGCTCCTCCCCCTCTTCCCTGAATAGCCATGTCCACCGAGTACACAGAGCGCGACCTGGGTGTGACGGAGGCGGCCCTGGAGCGGCCCCGCCTGCAAACGTACCTGGCTGCCGAGGGCGGCCCGCTCGCGCTCGTCGAGGTGGAATCCGCCGCACAAGCCGACGACCTGGCGGTCGAGCTCGAGCGCGACCTGCCGGATGGCACGGTGCTCAGGGTCCAGCGCGTCTCCCAAGACAACTCGTGGTCCGAGGCGCTGGAGTGGGTTGAGTCCTTCGGAGCCGAGACCGACAGCAGCCCCGTGTACCTCATCATCGGCGCGGCGAGCGAGGTAGCTGAGGAAGAGCGCACGAAGGACGTCTGGAGGTGGATGGACTCCCAGCGCGAGCGCTGGGCGGGCGCGGCGGGCAAAGTCGTCTTCGTCCTCACCCCCAGCCAGGTCGACAGCCTGGCCCGCCACGCCCACTCGCTCTGGGACTGGATTCCGCTGAAGTTCAACCTGCTGCGCCGGCTCGTCGCCCGCCCGGGCGACTACAGCCTGTTGGACGCTGCTCACGCAGACTACGCCAGCGGTGGCGGGCAGACACCCGGCTATGCGGCGGCTCTGTTGCCCGCCCTCCGCCAGCAGCTTCTCACCGCGCGCCAGACGGGGCTCGCCGAGTCCATTGTCCGCAGGGAGTACGCGCTGCCCCTGTTCCACGCCCTTGTGAACGCATACCGGATCGGCGAAGCGCGCGGGTTGCTGCGGAGCGATCTCCAGGGAGTTGAGTCCGAACTCCCTTCCCCCGAACGCGCCAGGTGGCTCGAGTCCCTTGGCTGGCTCTCGCTCCTCGCCCGGGATCTGCCTGAGGCGGAACGCGCGTACCATAAGAGGCGCGATCTCGCCGCCGAGCAAGACGACCAGCGCGGTATCGCTGCCGCCGAGCACGGCTTGGGCATTGTCGCACAGGAGCGCCGCCGGTTCGATGATGCGGAGCGGTGGTATCGACAGAGCCTGGAGATCAAGGAGCGGATCGGGGACGAGTACGGGCAGGCTCTGACCCTGGGGCAGTTGGGGAACCTGGCGGTCAGCCAGCGGCGATTCGAAGAGGCCGAACGCTGGTATCGCCAGGCACTGCCGCTGTTCCAGAATCTGGGGGACGAGCACGGGCAGGCCGGCATCCTCCACCAGTTGGGCAGGATCGCGGACGAGCGTCGCCGGTTCGACGATGCGGAGCAGTGGTATCGACAGAGCCTGGAGATCGAGGAGCGGATCGGGGACGAGCACGGGCAGGCCAGCACCCTCCACCAGTTGGGCAGGCTCGCGGAGGAGCGTCGGCAGTTCGATGCTGCGGAGCGGTGGTATCGGCAGAGCCTGGAGATCAAGGAGCGGATCGGGAACGAGCACGGGCAGGCCATCACCCTCCACCAGTTGGGCAGGGTCGCGGAGGAGCGGGGCGACGCGGTCGAGGCGCTGCGCCTCTATGGGCAGGCGGAGGCGATCTTCGTGCGGATGGATGATCCGCATAATCTCGCCATGGTGAGGCGGTCCATCGCGCGGGTGGGTGGGGCGGGTGATGCGTGATTCGGAATTCGGAATTCGGAATTCGTGATTCGTAATCCGTAATACGTGATACGCAATCGGTAATACGTGATACGTAATGCGTAAGACGCTCTGCGTAGGGACGCAAGGGGTGGACGCTCGTAGGTCCAGGAGAGGGCCGGCCGGGTTCGGCGAGGGGCGGGGTGCGGGAGGCCCCCTCTGGGATCCTCGACATCCTGCGCCAGCCCTTCTCTGACGGCGGAGCGTCGCAAGGCCGTCCCCACGCTGGAGCGTAGGGACGAGGGTGATGAGGAAGGGGATGATCTTTCGCGGGACGGGGACGTCCCGCCCACAATGCGTGGGTGGCGGGGAGGCGTTCTGAGGGCTCAGCTTGCCACGGGTTGGCCATGGTTCGTCGTAGGGGCGGGCCCCCGTGCCCGCCCGCGCCCGGGAGATCACCGCCGGCCCCAACGTGGGCAGGCGCGGGGGCCTGCCCCTACATTCGCACTATCCATGCGCTAGGGGATGGAAGGGGATGGTCTTTCGCGGGACGGAGACCTCCCGCCCAGTGCGGAGGGCGGCGTGCATGGACAGAAAGGCGGAAGCCCTCGCCAGGCAAGATGCTCCCCAGCCTTAGCCGCCTGCAACTGCGTGGCCGCTTGTGGGGCCGGTCAGAAAGCGTTTTCGACTTTCCAGGTCTCCCACACGTGGCCCGCTCGGGCCAGGGCCTCGGTCTCGGGAGGCAGGGTGGGCTTGCCAGGCTGCCAGCCCGAGGGCATCAATTCCTTGGTCTTCTCGTGGTGCTGGAAGGCGCGCACCTGGCGGAGCAGCTCGCCGACGCTGCGGCCCACCGGCGGGGTGAGCACCTCGGCAGCCAGGAGAACCCCATCCGGGTCAATCAGGAAACGGCCGCGCACGTCCACCCCCGCGGCCTCGTCGTAGACGCCGTAGAGCGACCCGACCCGGCCGCCAGGGTCGGAGACCATCGCGTAGGGCACGCCCCCCTCGACCATCTTGGATAGCTCGACCTCCTGCCACACCTTGTGGGAGAATACCGAGTCCACGCTCACAGACAGGACTTCAACGCCGAGCTTCTGGAGTTCAGGGTATGTGGCGGCGACCGCCGCCAGTTCGGTAGGTCACACGCAGGTGAAATCGGCGGGGTAGAAGCACAGGACCACCCACTTCCCCCGATAGTCCGCGAGCTTGATCTCCTGGGCCTTGCCCCCGAAGTAGGCCTTCGCCGTGAAGTCCGGCGCAGGCTTGCCCACCATGGCCATCTCACACCTCCTTTGTGTTCGCCGCGGCGGCGGGTGCCCTCCATCCCCTCTGGCACTACGCTCTGCCGCACCGGTGTTGTGCCACGCCGCCCGTGCGTCGGGCAGTGTACCTCCTGGAGCCATATCTGTCAAGCCTTCTGCGGGCTAGCCCGCATCTCCTGACCGTGCTGCGGCCTCGCGGAGCACGCCGACCTGGGTGCCGTGGTAGACGTCGTGCTGGGCGAGCACCCAGAAGAGGTTGGCCGCCCCCCCCGCCGTGGAAGTCGGTGGGCAGCGGCTTGTCGAGGTCGGCCTCGTCACTTCGCGAGCTTCGCCGGCACGTAGCCCACCATGCGCCCCACGTAGCCCGCCACGTGGCCTCGCGTCTTCATTCGTGCGGCGCGCATCTGGGGGAGTGCGGGGCGGGCCTTCTCCCCCATGCGGTCGAGCACGTTCATCGCGCGCAGGCGGATGAACGGGCTCGGATGCTCCAGGCCGGCGATGAGGACGGGCATGGCCTGGCCGTGGCGGCCGAGATTGCAGACCGCCTCGGCGGCAGCGATGCGGACGATGGGAGCCCCATCCTCCAACGCCTTCGCGAGGGCATCCGCCGCGGGAGCCGCCTTCGCCCCCAGGGCCACCAGGCCGGTGGCGCCCCACCAGCGGATCGCGGGGTCGGCAGCGCTAAGCAGCTCCACGAGCTTCGGCACGTTTGCGGGGTCGGCGGCGTTCGCCAGGTCGGCAGCGGCCAGGAGGCGGCCGATGGGATTCTTCGCCGGGTCGCGGCCCACGTGCCAGGGCGTGCTCCCCTCGGCCCGCCCGTGCACCTCGAACTCGGGCAGGAGGCCGAGGTCGCCCGTGCGCTTCATCCAGGCGACGCACTCGGCGCGCAGGGCCTCGAGCTGGGGACGGTACTTGGGGTCGGCGGCCAGGTTGTGGATCTGGTGCGGGTCGGCCTGGGTGTCGTAGAGCTCCTCGATGGGCTTCGTGGGGCTGAAGTAGCGGGCGGGCGGGCCGCTGAGCTTCCCCTCCCCGGCCAGGCGCCGCCACGCCTTCATCGTGGGCATCTGCTCGGTGTAGCTCACAAACTGCGACCACGTGAGGTGCGGCATGAAGTTGCGCAGATACTGGAAGCGGGCGTCGCGAACCACGCGGACGGTGTCGTAGCGCTCGGCCATGCGGTCGCGGATGGCGAACACGTGTCGCCTCGGCTCGCCCGCCGACTGTCCCAGGAACGGGACGCCCTGCATGTGCTTCGGGATGTCGGCCCCCGCGAGGCTGAGCGCGGTGGGGGCGAAGTCCACGAAGCTGACCAGCCGGTCGCAGACGGTGCCGGGCTTGCTGGGCGCCCATCGGGCGTACTTCGCGGGGAAGCGGATGATGAGGGGCACGTGGAGGCCGCTCTCCCAGACCCACTTCTTGCAGCCGGGCATCCCGGCTCCGTGGTCGGAGTAGAAGAAGACGATCGTGTTGTCCGCGAGCCCCGCGTCGGCCAGCTCCTTGAGGCGGTCGGCCACCAGGTAGTCGAGGGCGGTGATGTTGTCGTGGTAGCGCGCCCAGTCGCGGCGCGATTCCGGCGTGTCGGGATGGAAGGGCGGCACGGGGGCCTTGGCGGGGTCGTGGCGCTGCTCGGGG
>Ga0272442_10009533_pt1 | contig 12122 bp, 27 predicted proteins | sample SSMForm2O_FD_200262 | JGI IMG/M metagenome (GOLD analysis project Ga0272442, IMG submission 200262) | Marine sediment archaeal communities from Little Sippewissett salt marsh, Falmouth, MA, United States - SSM-Form-2O | ecosystem: Environmental > Aquatic > Marine > Wetlands > Sediment ... | reverse complement strand
CCCCAATACCATGCCTACCATGAAGAGGTTTTACTATCACAGGATACTTATTAACTTCATCTATACTATTATAAGTCTCTGGATAGAACTCCTCTAATATCTCTATGTTGCGTCTCTTATTAGAACAATATCTAATGTGGTCTGGCTGGTTAATTAGAATAAATTCTATAACCTGTTTCTTTACACTTAGTGGATTATGATTACCATGATTAATACAGATAGCACTCCTACCAAATAAATCACGCCTACTAATAATAATCCTTTTAGATTTAAGAGACCTAATGAATTGTCTAGAGAATGGCATTTCAGCTAATCTTATTATATATCTTGGGTTAAGCATTCTGATACTATCCTAAATAATCACTGTATATTAATTTCTTAGCAACTATAGAATTCTCTGAGTCTTCATCATCAATGTTATCATTAAGAACCATACATTCAAAACAGATATCATCTCTAGTACCTGAGAATGTATGACCATCACAATAGATTGTTGATAGTGTGAATTTATTCTCTGTCTTACAGACATCACACTTATGGTTTGCATCTATTTGGTTGCCAGTATTTATAGCTTTAACCCACCATCTTCTTGCTTTCCTAGCCATGTCTGTATAATCATCTCCATCCATTTTAGAATTGACAATGTTAATGCCATCACTTACTAGTATGAGAGACTTCCATTTAGATATATATGGAGTTGGTTCACTGCATAGCATTATACCACCATCCTTAAGTTTATACATCCAGATATCTCTGGTATAATCCTTAATGATTGTAACTTTACCACTCTTAGTTATCTCAATTAATATTCCCCAACCATCAGGGAACCAATGGGATAACTGTTCATATATCTTTTCTTCATCTCCCTTGAAGTGTTCTTTTAGATGATTGTATACTACAGCTAATACTTCTGTATCAGTCTCTGAATCAAATTCTATCTTAGTGTGTAATTCTAAATAACCTTTCACACTAGATGTTCCAGCTGTTCCATTGTGAATGTAGTAATTATCATTGTACTTCATTGGGTGTAAGTTCTTGATTTCATCTGCTCCATACGTTGCTTTTCTATGATGTAGAAATGCAAATTTAGTTTCTGTATTAAGAAGCTGTTTCATAGACTTCTCAAATGAAGCCTGTTCTTTCTCATATTTCTCATCATCGATTGCAGTCATTTCAAAAGAGCCTACTCTAACAACTTTAGATGTGTTGTCTTTATCTAATGTAGTGGTATATATCTCATCTATCTTTCTCAAGAGCTTATGAATTCGTAACTCTTTGTTCTTCTTATAGATAATACCTACACCACTATCACCACGATGAATGTTAAATTTTGCATTCACGAGTAGCTCTTTGATGTCTTTAGGTTCTTTACCTATATAACCTACTATTCCACACATATAATTGTACCTCCTATACGAGTGTAAACATATTATTATTTCCTTTAGATTTGATTAATTTAGATCTATTGATTATGTATCTTACTTTAGATACAGATAAACCAGATTGTTTTGCTAAAGATTCTACAGTCCTACTACCATAGTTAGATGTTACAAAACACCTAATGATAGTTTTTTCTTCTGTCGTAAAGTCTCCTGTATACATTATAGCCAACCTCCTTTGGTAGCCATTGATAGGAATCCATTAATATCCCCAGCAAATCCATGTCTTTCTCTAAATTCAAACTGTGTTTCAGTTGGGAAGTTTATCCCAAAGTGTTCAGAAGTTTCTTCACAAACATCCATGTTAGCCATTCTAAATACTTTGTTGATTCCATATCTCTGTTTAAGTGTGAGGTCTCTAGTCATACTTAGTTTATTAGTTGTTTCTTTGTAATCCTTATCTAGCATATCTAACATAGGATTATTATCTTTGATGTATTGAGCTAGTGTTAGAATATATTTGATACTAAATTCATAGATGTTGTATAGCGATGGAGTATCTAATATTCTAATCTCTATAGTATTAGGTTTAGTCATTCTACTTCTATTAGAATCATTAGCTATTGGTGAGCTTAGAATTATATCTTTGTATTTATGATTGCCAGGATTACCTTGTAAGAATTGTTGAGCCTTAAGATATGGTATTCCAATATGATGTGATTTCTTCATCCTATCAGACATTTCTAATTCTGATATCTCAAAGTTTTTGGTATGGTCAGCTAATGATAGTATGAATGGATACATGCCTATTGCTCTATAGAAATACTCTTTAGTAGGAGCATCCTTTAGTTTAGGAAATCCTAAATGAGTATGTAATCCACAATACACATACCCACTTCTTACTATAGCTGGTACTGGTATAACATAGATACCATGTTTAATGAATGCTTTACTAGCTTCCTTGTATAGCTTTTTAGTTTCATTGATTACATCTTCTGGATTACTATAGGGTGCTGTCCTAATCTCCAATTGATAAGGATAGTAATCACGATATATCTTTCTGTCTACATTGCCTAGTATCTGTTCACACAAACCCATATTCTGTAATGGTTCTTTGTTCCTAGAATCAAAGAGTAGTAATTCTAACTCTACTCCCATAGTTACTTTTCTAGGTTTTGCTAAGAACCAATCACTAAACTTAATCGTCCTCATCTTCTACCATTATCCATTCTTGTTTACCATTTAGACCTATCTTGTTAAACAGTTTCTCTATCTGTCCTCTGTGATATTCATTGTTATCTAGTTCCATCGATTTAGTTGTCTCTCCAAATGTTAGTCCTACATTAGAGAATTCTTTAATTACTTTCTTATTCGGCATCTTGTTAGATGGGTAAGATAACTTAATAGATTCGGTATCGTATTCCAATTCACATCCTATGATTTCAGATAGAGCACCTAGATTCTCATAGAAGTCATCTCCACCCTCTAAGTTATTACTAGCATCATCTAGTTCTTTCTTAAGATTTTTCACTAGACCATTAATGTTTTCTTTAGGAGTGATTGTGTATTTATGATAATCATCATTGAATGTTTGGTGTGTCTTCTTGTATTTCTTAAATCCATTACCATCTAATAGACTAATTAGTTGTTTGGGTTTAGCTAATAGAATGATATCATTTCTAACAATAGCAATTACTGTCTTTATCTCTGCACCTTTCTCATATATCTCAAATAACTTATAGAGATATACAAGTGAATCATTGATAGAACTAAGATTGGTTGGTGTGATACCACCAGTTTGCTGGTCCCAAGCTCCAGATGTATGATTGTATGTAGTCTTCTTAGTACCAATAGAGCATAAGTCTACGAGTTTATCTTTCTCAAGTCTAAATAATTTTTCTGATGTTAGAGTGTGAATCATTTTGTAAGGCAATCCAAAAGTCCTCTTTAGATAATTACTTTCAGATGCGAATACAAAGATTCCACTATCAGCGTCTAAATAATATTCTATGGGGTTGGATGTCCTCCATAGATAAATGTCTCCTGTATCTTTATGATACAACCAACAAGCCATGCTACCAGTAATCTCTTTAAGGGCTTCCTTAACAGCTTCTTGTACATTATTACAAGATTCATAGTTCTTTTGAATAGCTGTGATTATAGCATAAGAATCACATTTGATTTCTGTCTGTATCTTGTGTTTATCAATTACTTCTGTATCATTGCTTATCATTCCATTGTGGGCTAGAATAAAGTTCTTAGTATGGAATGGATGATTGTTCTCATTAAACTCTGCAGGTCCTTTAGTTTGTGCTCTGGTGTGCATTAGTATTAGATTGGTTCCATCTAAGTATACTTTACCACCACCAGTACCAAAGAAGTCTGTTACAGAATCTTTAGTTTTAAATAGTTCTCCTTTCAGAGAAGTATCGGTGGTGCCACAATATAAGTTACTGTTGTTTCTCACTTTCTTTAGATAAACACCCCAAGCATTGCTACCTCTATCCTGTAGTTCATGGAGTAAGGCAACAGCATTTATTTGGGTTTCTTTGTCCATTGACTTTCGTTTATCTAATAGTATAATTCCGCCTATACCACACATAATTAACTCTCCTTTATATCATCTAGTAAGTCTTCATTTAAGTTTTCAGCCAAGTTATTGATACCAAAGTAGGATGGTGTATGTTCATTTGGATTTACTAACCATGGCTTTTTAAGATTCCAATAGTTTAGCATATGATATGGACAGAAGTATGTTCTGTATCCATTCTCTATCATATTATCCACAACGTCTCTTGTAAAGTTAAGAGGTGAATTAGCAATCGAATAGGTGTCGTAGAATGGTATGATTTCATCATAGTAAAACTTCTTAGCTTTGTTTACCTTAGAATTATCTATGATATCCCTAATCAATTCTGTACTAGCGTATTTGAATAATGCTTGTTCTACACCCTTATAGACTATAGTGAAAGCATCTCTGATTAATCCCACCATTAAAGAAGTTAGTGGGGGAGATACTAACCAGAATGATGATAGAGTTCTATACTCTATTCCATGCTTCTGTAATCTATAGGTTCCAGCTTTACCATAGTATTGTCTGCGAATCTTTTCTTCTTTGCCATTAGATATAGCAACTGCCATTACACCAGCAATAGTATCCATAGCTCTTACTAGATTTAGTAATTTCTCTGGAGTATTCATAGTCTGCATATACTTGATATCATCGAATCCTAAATGAACATGACCTCCTGAGAATCTAGTCATAAATTCTTTACCATTTGGATAGGTCATTTTCTCATCAGTATAGATATTAGAATCAGGACTACACCCAAATCTAAAACATTCTCTATCTGAACCCTTTAGGATTTTATCATCTACTGGTACTGATGCTAGTGGTGCGAATACTATAGTTTTGTCTTTAGTATATTTAGTATTACTAGACCTACTTAGTATGTCCTCAATACAATCTTGTATATTTCTTGCAAAGAATTCTCTACAGGTGTCTGGACGTGGGTTAATCTCTGCTTGTACACCATCGAAGAATACATGTCCTCCACAACACTCTGCTTTCTTTCTCTTCCCTGGTAATATTTTGTCAGCTGTAATCACTTTATACTTGCTTTTTAATTTCTCTAGGATGAAGAACTCTGGGTCTCCACCCAATGTTGGAGTAGTGTTCATACTCTCTCTCCTAATTTTTCTCTACTTATTAATAATTGATTCCTCATCATATTAAGCCTACTCATAAATACCCATAACCTAGCTAAGGAAGTAGGGTCATTATCTTTATTAATTATATGTACTGGATGCACTTGACTATATTGAGTTAGAAATGCATAGTTTATAATGTCATTAGTCATTTAGATATACACATCCTACTCTTCTAACAATCATATATCTTAATCTTTGCATTATTAATTGAGCCCTATCCCCACTTATATCATAATCCTCATCTATTATACCTATTGCTGTACCATCATCTGTATATCTACTTAGATAAAATCTATAGCATTTAATATCATCCATTATAATACCCCCACTAATTTTAGATAATAGTGTTGCTTAGTCCATCTATAAGCCATAATCCACCTTAGTGCATGTCTCTCACTAAAGAATATACAATCCTTAGAATGTCCTTCGCATTCAGATAATTCATTATTATCTCTAAGATACTTAATAATTTTAGAGTAATTAGCTTTGAATATCTCTGGGTCTACTATTACATAGCAAGCGTACATCATAGAATTAAAGTAAGATAACTTATTGTACTTATAGGTATAATCCTGAAACTTATCTATTACCTCAGTTTTATTTTCATAGGTACCCTCTAAATCTTTTAGTCTTCTGAATAGTGATTTAGATTGTTTTAATAGTTCACGAACTCTTGCTTTGATATTATTGATTTCAGTTTTAGTTGGTACATCTAATATGCATTCTTCTAATATTACCATGTTATTTCCCTATTGATACTAGATATGCTACATCATCTTTGATATGCCATTTAAGATAATACTTAACATTATCAGTCCAGAATCTTACATAGCCATCTGAAGTTATATTTACATTAATATCATTAGCGTGGATATCTTCTTGATTAAACTTAAATGCTATTTGATTAATAGCTTTAGTAACTACTAAGAGAGTCTTAACCATACCATGGTCATCTACTATACAATACCCTAATTCACAAGGATTAGATAGAATACCACTATGAGTTATATAAGGAGTTGCAACACCCTCTGATATCTTTTCAGCTAAATCCTCTGGTCTACTTAAAATTCTTTTAGGTCTAAGCATAAGCTTCTACTCCTTTCTTAAAGCTATCTCTACATTCCATATTAAATTTAGCTCTGACATTCTTTAGCTGTTTCTTAGTCTTTTCTATATCCATATGAATGAGAATTATCATAGCTCTTATCTCTTCCTTAGTGAAGTATGTAGATAAGTCTTTCATATTAGTTTGGATTTTAGCTAGGATTATTTCACTCTGATTAATTATTTGTTCGTAAACTTCCATATCCCTATAAGAATCCTGATAAGGCATTACTTATTCCACTCCTCTGTATTAACTAATTCTGTATATATTACTCTTGCAACATCAATTCCAGTATCCATAGTGTATAGTTTCTCTGTTGCCTCTAAAACACTTCTAGATATAATAGTTATCTCATCTACATTTCTGGATGTATATATACTATAATCGAATGTGCAAGCAATTATCATTACAATTGTATTCCATCACTAGTTTTAATATTTTCCTTGATGAATTTCCTCATCTTCTCTCTAGAGCCTGATTTGGATTTAGCTATCTTTAACAATTCACAAGCGTAGTAATCAGCTTTATCTTTGTAGGTTGTGTAAAACTCTACTAATTTCTTTGCTTCGTCAGCTTGCTTCTGTAGGTGTTCATGCTTAGACTTTGCTATTCTAATAAGTCCTATATTCCCTACTACTTTCTGTATATCTCCATGATTAAGATTAATAGCTTTACCATCTAGAATAGAGATGCCTCTATATCTAGTTGTAGATGTTGGTGTCATAGTAGGTGCAATCCCAAAAGTATTATCAATCCTAAAGGACTCTCCCTTACCATGTCTACTATTAGATTTTATTGTTTCTACTATATCTCCTTTAATGAATGGTGTCTGTCTCATTTACTCCACTCCATATATATTTATAATCTCTTCACTTAGCTCATACATTGTACCTTTACATCCCTGTACAATACTCCATATTGCAGGATTTAGACTAAGAGTTATCGTAGTTAAATCCTCATCAAAACCAGTCTGTCTAGATAATGCTTTTACTGTTCGTCTCCTATATCCACTAGCTATGTGAGCTAGTAATAGTATGTCTTTATTATACATATTAATTCCTCAGATATAAATCAAATACCATACCCTCCATTCTATCATCATTCCATTCAACATCTGCATTAGTAATTATACAACCATAATAACTATTACCAATTATCATTATCTTTTTCTTAGATTCATTTACTGTTCTAGCCATTATGAATATATCCCCCATACTTTCTGGTGAATACCAATCGTAAAATCTCATAGTACTATGTACCCCATTCTATAATTCTTATCCCATATAACTTCACTGATATATACTTGTATATCATTGTTTATCTCTAAGAACTTAGCAACTAACCTCTTAGCTTTATTAACTCCATGAGCATATACAATTAGATTTAGATTATAATAGTCAGCACTAAATTCCCATGCTGATGGATTTATTTGATTATCTATCCCACTAGTAATAAGTCATCACCAATAGACATATTAATAAATTCTCTTAGGGCATCAGCAGGACAATCCTCTAGATATATTGGATATCTATAAAGACAATCCTTAAGAGTAAAACACCCTACAAATTCTTTCTTAAGATATTCTAGTAGTCTTAATCCTGATTGATGTGGTGAATCAGATAGGATAACTAGATTTCTAATTGGTGTATTATATTTATTGAATACAACCCATAGGTAACCATTAGGTATCATCATTCCATCTCCTAGAATTTATTTGAAACCTTAGAACACTATCTATACCATCTACATGATTATTGTTTCCAATAACCTTTTTCAATATGTCCGTAGGTGTTTGGGAATTCTTCTTTGAACTTCTTTTCTTCTTCATTCATTCTTCATTCCTTTAGTTATAGTATGTATTCTTCTATTAACTACATCAACTTTAACTATCATTTCGATAGTCTTAGCTTCTCCAGCTCCTGATATTAATCCAGCTATTTTCATAAGTGTCTTGATGCCCTCCTTGCTTCTGTATTAAATAGTGAATATCTATAGCTACCATCATCAGTAGTTACTCCTGATATTTCTAAATCGGTGAGTGCATTAACTAAATCTAGATTGAAAGTAATAATTTCAATATACCTTAATCCACAACCATAGTCCATCTGATGAGATATTATTGTGGCTTCATCTCCATAGTTATGTTGTATTAAATCTCTAACTATAGAGAACATAGAATTACTAACATTATCACTAGATGTTCTACTACTAAATGGATTACTCCTCTTTGGTTTATTAGGTTTAGTTATCTTGCATTTAGATTGCTTCTGTAGAAATCTACTGATTGATTCAGATATAATCTTTATATCATTGGTACCATATATACTCATGAAGATATGAATATCTAATATATTTGATGTACTAGAATAACTACCTCTCTTTTGACAATTAGAACCAGTGAGTAAATCTATTAATGTCCATCTACTTCCATCTATTTTAACCACTAGACATATAGTATCATTAACCTTTACTATAGTTCCTGGCTCTAACATATCCTTACTTTTACTAGCCATATGTACCCCATTTCTTCCAATCAACTTTTAAAGATGTACCTACCTCACTAGTAAAATCTTCTAGACCATAATGGTCATCAAAGTTTTGCCAGTAGTTAGTAGTATTATTAGGATTAAAGTATGTAAAGCATCCATCCTTAACTAGCTTAGCAATAACCCTTTGGTAATGAGTATTAGATAAGATATGCCAAGTAGGTTCATACTTCTTATAGAATGGTAGTGTAATCTCTTTGAATACTTTATAAGCTTCATCACTGTTGGTATTATCAATAATTTTACTAACTTCTAATTTAGTAATAGATGAGAATAATTTATCATAATGCTTATCATAAGCTAGACTCATACAGTTTCTAGCTATCCCTACTACTATAGATTGCATCACTGGTGATACTAGCCAGAATGGTGATAGAACATCATAACTTATATGTACCCCAAATTTAGAATGAGAGTATCTATTGCAATACTTACTTTTACTTGTCTTTGTCCTACTATTACGCCAAGTAGATTCTAGTCTTCTATCTGATAAGCATACTCCCATCGTACCTAGAATAAGATTCATTATCTCTAATGTGTTTTCTACTAAAGAATCATCATGATAGAACACATCACCTATTGTGATACTATTGGTAGATAAGCCAATGTGAGAACTACCATACACCATCTTATCCTTAACCTTTCTAGTCAGTAATGGTTCTAGCTTATATGTATAATCTTTAGTTTTAGAATTATACATTTTATACCACATGTCATCTTTAATTCCATGACCTAGTGTTTCTCTACAACAATCATCAGCATGACTTCTAACATAGATGATTGGGTCTTTAGATATCATTAGTTTACCTAGCTTCTTGCTGTAATATTTTCTAAGCAGAGTGCCCTCTACTTCTAAGATTGGTCTTATATCTGTCATCAATCCCTCCTACTTATCAGATTTTTATTAAGAATAAACCATTCCTTTGCTCTATAATCATATTCAATTATATCTCCTAGCATAGGAAGTGTGAATGTACTCATGACAAATGGTCTAGAATTAAAGTAATATCTAGTCCTCATTAAATCTGGTATAGTTTTTAGAATGCCTAATCCATAAGGATGTACAATAATATATCTATCTACTCCTGGTGTATACATTCCTTTATAAGTTAGAACTGTATTCATATTAATCACTTATGTAGAACAGTATGAGAGAGAACTTTCTCAGGTATCATAAGCTATTAAGTCTTATCGATATAGGTAATTGCCCTCTCTCATATACACTCAAACTCAAATGCTGATTAGCTCTCAGAGCTGTGGAGATTTGGAATGAGTGCTTAAATAGACTTTACCATATGTAGCACTGTTCGCTCTACTACTCCGTCTATGTAAGTGGAAAGGTATGCAGGGTCGGGACTCGAACCCTAGACCCCCTCCTCGAGGTATAAGTCCAGAGGTCTTGTGGTCGAATTGGTAAGGAACCCAATTCAGTTTCAAGTACGACATCTACTACTCCACCGAAGTAGTTCTCTTCCGTTGATATACCTGCATACCGTGAATTAGGTATAGTCTCTCCCAGCGGAGAATTGATTATACCAGCCATCACTCTAACTAATCCATCCTGAATCTTCATTATAGAATAATAATTTGTAGATAATTTCTGATAACTCTTCATCACTCATCTCCCTCATAAGTCTTTTCTTCTGGCTTTTCTTCATACTTACCATACTCTTTTAGAGCTTCCTCAATTCTCCTAACAGAACTTCTTCTTCTAATCTTATAGTATTTATTTAGAATATATCTAATAATATCCTTACCTTTCCATGCCATTATAAAGAGAGTTGGAATATAGATAGCTAAAAACACTATTATTATTATCACTATTTATCCCTCCTCTGCTTAGGCAATGGGTCTAATTCATAAGTGTACTTAGACATAGTATACTCTCTAACAGAATAAGTTATTATAATGATTGCTATGAATATAGGTAAGAATAGATATCCATGTCTATAAGCACAGTAAAGTAAGATACCTATGCCTATCAGATATAATATACTATATAGAAACTTCACCATTGCTCTTCTAGCTACTACACCAAATGGTACTGTAATACCAGTTGTCTTATTAGATTCATATAGACAGAATACAAATAGACCTATCAAGAAGAACCCTGTTCCAGTCACTGCTAGTACATTAATGTCTAGATTTGTCATACTTATACTCTTTTCCTTTTACCCTAATAGGAACAGTAGATACGCAGACTTCCTCTTTAGGTTTCCTCATAACCAAAGCCCTAAGACAAAACCCTGTACCTTTCTGTCCAAAAGGACAAGCTCTTTTACATATTTCTGGGTCTACAAATGGCATTCTATTCCTCCAATAGTATTCTACCTTTCCAGAAGAGTACATCTCTATACTCAACTAAAGAAGCCTTATCATGTATTTTAAAATAATCAAACTCTCTAGAAACTATAAAGTATTCTATTCTATTAGCTTTTCTATATCCATTTAGTAATTGATTATATCCAATGAAATGATGACCAGCTACTGCACCCTCATCTTTACTCATTTCTCTAATCCTCTCCTCACTCTAGATATATATTTAAGAATACTGTTAACACTAACAGGTTTATAATCCCAAACATCTATACCCACATTAATACAGAGCTTTACTACTCTACACCCATGACTCCAAAACTCTATGAATTTATGTTTCCATAAATCATGTACATGTCCACATAATATAAAATCACATGACGCCATCAAGTGAGTTTCTAGAGTTTCCATCTGTCCACTAATTGGTGGTTCATGTTTAACATAGAATTGTAGACCACCAAACTCCATAATAGCATGAGTTATATATGTTTTAACCCCATTGTTCCTATCATGGTTTCCTCTGATGTGTACTATATTACCATTGAGTTGTGATTCCCAATAGCCAGCACCATGTGGATTATTAAAACAGAAGTCTCCTAAATGATATACTAAATCATCATTAGATACTACCTTATTATGATTATCAACTATAGATTTATTCATCTCTTGGCATCTCTTTATCTTAATACTTTCACTAATCCATTCACTAGTAAGAGGATTAATATCCCCAACAGATAGATTACCTATCTTTGAGTATCTATAATGAAGATGAGGTCTATCGCAATATCTTATTATCTCTGCATGGTCTAGATGATAATCAGCTGTAAAGTAAATTTTGATTGTAACACCTCAATCTATATTCTCTTATAGTAGATTTTATAAGGACAATGCCCAAAATGTTTTTCTATCTTGTCCTTTACACCATCTATGTTATCTTCATCTACTTCTATCTCTAGAATTATTTTCATTCTATCAACTCCAATAAACTACACCAACAAAGAAACTAGCTACACTCACAATTAGATGTGTAGTTAAGTCAACATATATTCGTATCTGTCTAGGAAG
>Ga0272442_10009532_pt1 | contig 12122 bp, 11 predicted proteins | sample SSMForm2O_FD_200262 | JGI IMG/M metagenome (GOLD analysis project Ga0272442, IMG submission 200262) | Marine sediment archaeal communities from Little Sippewissett salt marsh, Falmouth, MA, United States - SSM-Form-2O | ecosystem: Environmental > Aquatic > Marine > Wetlands > Sediment ... | reverse complement strand
CTTGCTTTGATATCTGATCTTATCTATGGTGATAAACCCTCCTGGTCTGATCCTGTTAAGTATAGCTTTGCAGTTGGTGGCAAAGACGGCGTACCTTTCCCTGTAGATAAGGAGAATATGGACAAATCTACAGAGATAATTAGATCGGGTATAGAGCGGGCAAAAATTGGTGACAAAGATAAGATCCATGCTATTAGAAGATTACACAAGTTTTTTCTCAATTAAAACTTTAGTTAATATAGACGCCAGAGTTACTACTGCATATGTAAAAGAAAACTACATTTCTGGAACCATACTCTGAAATGTTAGGTAGATTTGATTATCATAACAATTTGATTTATAAATCGACTTTTATATCAGATTTATCAGATAAACAGCTACAAAAGAATGTCGACAACCTGGTGTTTCTCCAAATTTAACTCATATGATGGATGATAATGTAGAGTTTTTGGATGGTTCTGGTAAACTCAATTCTATCAAATTCAAATGTTTTTCAATTGATAATTTTGACATTAAATTCCCGAGTTTTGAGCGTATAGTCGAAAAATCTATGAAAGTGCTATGGATTATTTTTTACGGTTAAAGTTACTAAAATAGCGGTAATTTCAATTTTGCAATAAACTCTTTTTTATAAAAAAATAATTAAATGCATGTTGCATATGATGTTTGAGGAGATATGAATGGGTAAAAAGATTATGGTAGTGGATGATAATCCGGATATAATTCTTTCCATCAAAAATGGATTAGAATTTGCTGAGGATGATTATGAAATAATTGGTGCAGAAAGTGGCGAAAAATGTCTTGAACTTTTAGAGACGGTGACTCCTGATTTAATATTGCTGGATATTATGATGCCTGAGATGAGTGGTTGGGAAACTTTCGACAAATTGAAGGGAAATGCATCGTGGGGAGAAATACCTGTAGTTTTTTTAACTGCAAGAACAGATAGAGTTGCTAGAAACGCTGGCGGTTTTTTGGGTGATGACTATATTGAAAAACCTTTTGAAATCATGGAATTAAAAAGTAAGATCGATGAGATTACCAATAGGTAAAAACATCGGTCCAATAAATTTATTTTTTTAACGTGGATTTTGTGTTTTTGTTATATAAGTAAAATTTTTGTAAGTAACATTATAAATGGATCATGTTGCTAAAGTCCGTAAAGTAGTTAAGTGATGCTAAAACCAATTTTGGATTAATTCTTCTAAATATGTAATTCGCTCTTATGAATGTTTTACCAATTAGATCCCATTTGATGAATTTCTGGTTCATTATGTGTGGATATTTTTTGGGATATCCTTTGGCTATGCATCTTCCAGCTACATCGCCACTTATGAGAGCTCGGTAAATACCTTGTCCAGTAAATGGAAACGTTCCAACACCTGCATCTCCAACAAATAAAATATTATTGTGCATTAAAGGTCGTTGTATACCTGCAGGTATTAGTCCACCGACTACATAATTTACAGTGCCTTTAATTTTTTGCCCTTCTTTGAATTCTTCTAACATATTCTTTAGATTGTAACCAAAATTTCCACTAAAACCGATCCCTATGTTAATCTCTTTTTTCTTTGGATTGCGTGGGAATATCCAATAATAACCGCAGTTACCAATGTAAATAAATTTCAAAGTATCAGAAACAAAACAGTTCGAATTTTCTAGGGTCTGTTGATAAGTAACACCTTCAATACCTCTCTTTATCCCTAGTTCTCTTTTGACGGTGCTGGGGCATCCAGATGCATCGACAATGAATTTACCATCTAGGTTATTTATTGTTTTTATTTTATCTTCTGTTTGAATTATAACTCCTAGTTTTTCCGCTTTTCTGGCGAGTTGGCATATAAACTCTGGTCTGTTTAGTATATATCCGAAGCCTTTTTCCCTGTGGTACACACGGTTTTTACTACCAATAATTGCCTCGCCTTTGGTAATTTCATTATAATAACTCTTTTTTCCCGGTTTCCATTTTTTCCATTCAGATTCAACTGAATGTGCTTCACCACATCGTCTTCCTTCATGATTATATCCAATTTTTCTATGTTTCTCATGAACTATAACATTTATTGATCCGTTATGCTCTTTAAGTGAAATTGCAGTGCTTAGACCACTGATGCTGCCCCCAACGATGTCAACTTTTATATTACCACCAGGTGTGTTTTTTGTCTATAAAGAGAATTTAAGTTAATAATAGTTACTTTTTTTGGTAATTACCTACATTTTTTACAATACTAATGTCTTCTTGGAGTTTAAAGATGTCTAATAACAATTTTTATAATTAGGAATTAAACAAATTTTTTTTCCTGATTAACTGTTCTAGTCTGTAATGTAAATGCTAACAAAGGCAGACATCCTATAACTAGTTATTAAATAATATACAATGCTCATATATTCTGTGATTTATCATTTCAAAACATGATAGAAAAACAAGGATTGAATCTTGTTTTAATCCTGTTATACAGTACATATAATTTAACAAGAATTGTTCTGGCTGAGTCCTATTCAATTTGACATTAAAATGACAGAAAAAATGAATTTAAAAAGTTAGAATTTTTAAGGTAATTGAGTGAAAAATGACATAAAATGACTAATAATTGACATATATCTGATAATAATATTATTTTAATACTTGCTATAAATTATAGTCTTCAAGCCTGAATCTTCTTTAAGAATTCCATAATGCAGATGTTGATATTAATCTCTAAATTAGAATGTTTTTGTAATATGAAAGAATTAGAAAGTTGTCTGAAAATCATATTTTATGATTTTGTCATGTATTAACATTTTATTTAAATAAAAACTACATTTAAAACAATCTTTATATTATTTTGTCCCCTAACCCATATCAAAAATAGCCTAATAAATTTTATGGAAAAAAGGTTATATACACCTAAGAGACAATATATATGGGCATGTTGTTTAAGTTAAACAATTTATTTGCCCCTCGTGAATTAGATAAATTATATACACATTTATTAGAAGGAAAGCAAGTTGAAATTTTTCCTTTTAAAAAAATTCAATTAAACAATGTAGAAAGAACGCAAATTTATTTTGGAAATAAGTATGGATTACGAATATTTCCTCATAATAATCAATATGCATTGAGCATATTACTCTGCATTAAAGGAATGGGAAATAAAAAAAAGGAACTTTATAATAGATTTTTAAAAAATTTAAGGACAACGTATCAAGTGATTTTTAATAAATATTGTTTAATTGTCAAAACATATATTTTTGAAAATAATTATTCAATTCTTTTCTACAGTAAAGATGCTCATGCAATCACTCTTGATGCCAATAATGTACCTGACTTTAATTTTATCAAAATATCTACTTATGGAGGAAGAGATATACATTCAATAGGTAATAAAACACTAAAATTAGGTTCAGATATTAAACAAATAATTAGATTAATTGAAATAATAATTAATACAATATTCTTCGTATATAAAGTAGATGGTGATATGGAAATATCCGCAAGTTGTAGGATTATATCTATTCCGTCGATTGGATGTGATGAACCATCTAAGGACATTAATTGGAAAAATGAGAAGGATCATATAGAAAGAGAGAAACCTATTGCTAAATCTTTAAGAAAAAGAAGGGTTCTAAAAGAACCTAGGGAGATTGAAAAGGAAAAAAAATATGATGATAAATATAGGATTGGTATTTGGGAAAGGGTAAAGAATACATATGTTCTAGATTTTCCTGATATTTCCTTTGATGATATTGGGGGCTGTGATAAAGCCAAGAATGAATTAATGTTAATAGTTAAAGGTTTAGAGGATCCAATAATATTAAAAAAATATGGTGTTAGATTACCCAAAGGACTCATTCTGTTTGGTCCACCTGGAACTGGTAAAACATTGCTCATCAAGGCGTTGGCAAATATGGTTGATGCTTCATTATTTCAGGTTAGTGTTGATGATATCAGCTCTAAATGGGTAGGTGATACAGAGTTAATGACGAGCATGTTATTTGCTCTTGCAAAGGCAAATGTACCGAGTATTATTTTGTTTGATGAAATTGAATCAATATGTCCAGATCGTAGTAATGTTCGTGAATGGTATCAAAGGGTTGTAAGTGTTATACTACAAAAAATGGATGGATTTAACAATTTGGATGGTGTGATAGTAGTAGGTACAACAAATTTTCTTGAAAATGTAGATAAAGCACTTTTGAGACCTGGAAGATTTGATAAACTGATTCAGATTTTACCACCTGATAAGAAAGGACGTGAGAAAATATTCAAAATTCATAGCGTTAATAAAATGGTAAAAGACATTGACTATGAGCTGCTTGCTGAAAGCAGCAAAGGATTAACTGGAGCAGATATCGAAGCAACGATTCAATTTGCTCTTCAAGAAAAAATGATGAATGAATTATTTAAAAATAAAAAAACTGAATATGTTCAAACCGAAGATATTCTTGTTGCTATTAATGATTTTAAAAATAATAGAAAAATTATGAAAAAAACTGAGAATTCAATATCATATATCTAAAAAATTTCAAATTAAAAAACCATTAAATTTAAAAATTGCCTAAAATCAAAGTGATTATGAAGAAAAAGTAGTTATGGGCCCGGCAGGATTTGAACCTGCGACCATCTGGTTATGAGCCAGACGCTCCACCAGACTAAGCTACGAGCCCCTGCAGAATGTATGGGTCGTAATATAATTTCTACTACTTAAAATTTAGAGGTTAAAAACAATGCATTAAGCTATATTGGTAGGTTTTTTCAGGGGTGAAATTTTTAGAATCTAATTTTAATTAACAAGGGATCATCATTTTTAGTCAGGATGTTTACTCATTTATTTATTCTTTGTTTTCATCTTCTAATAGTTTCCAGAAGGATTGTATCTCCTTATTAAATTCGTTTTTCAGAAAATCAAAATAGTAATCATCAGATGATATGTCATATTTAATATCTTCAAGTTCAGTGTTAACTAAACTTTTGAATTTTTTGTCTTTCATTCCAATCACCTAGATTAATATTACCATGATATTATTTATCAATGTTAGCATATATACTTATCGTGCAAAAATGTCAAAATGACAAAACATCTATAGTTCATGAGTAAAGTTCATTAATTGTTGATGGTTAGATATTATAGTATAAAATGGTGGAGTTATCGATACTAGCAAAATACCCATTCTTAAATGCATCTAAAACCTATGTTAAAGATAATGCGCTTTCCGTCGAAGAACTTTTAGATGATCCTTTATATGAGCGTGCCCGTATATTTGGCGTAGAGCGGCTTGATAATGCATTCAAAGAAAAGGATGTGGGTAACAGAATCTTAGCGACTGAGTATGACTGTGTCATGGAGCTACTATCATATCCAATTGCTAGGATGGTTACAGTATGCATTGATGACATATATTTCAAAAGACGATATGCGCTTGGCGAAGCTGTTCATGCTTATAAAAATATGCTAAATGAGTCAACTTCTTTTTTACTTGATGTCTCAAAGGAATTCAACCTAAGCGTAAAGTTTACAGAGGATGAAAATAAACTCAGCATATATTTCACCGATTATCTTCGTAACGCCCCTACAAGATACAAAGAATGGAAGATGATAAACCGGGAGATCAATGCTGGCTATATTACTATATCTAATAGGGATCTTGCAAGATTGATTCAAGAGGCGTTAAGATCTAGAATTAACAATGAACTTGACTCTAAAAAATGTAATCGGGTTATATCTGATAAATTCTCGTCAGATATCAATAGAATAAAAAATAAGGTAAAGATTCAACGAAAAAAGATGGAAGCAACTCCATTTGGTAGGTTGGATATTGAAAAATTACCTCCGTGCATGAAAGAAATATTGGCAGCTATTCAATCTGGAGAAAACGTTCCTCATATGGGGCGTTTTGCTCTTGTAGCCTTTTTAAACTCACTGCGATTAAATACAAACGATATACTTAAACTATTTAGCAGTGCACCGGATTTCGAGGAGGAAAAAACTAGATATCAAGTGGAGCATATAACTGGTAGCACTTCATCAACTTCATATACGCCACCGGGATGTGATAAGATGCGTACATATGGTATATGTCCATCAGAGAGGATAGATGATTTATGTAAAAAGAAACTACATCCTCTAAGCTATTACAGGGCTAAATGGGAGGAAAACAGTAAAAAGGAAAAGTGAACGCATGAAACATTTTGTGACATTTGAAGGGATTGACGGATCAGGGAAGTCCACAATATTAAAACTTGTTTACGAACAATTGAAATCTAAAGGATATGATGTTGTTTCAACTTATGAACCTACAGATACATGGATTGGTAAACAAGTTCAAAAGTGCATAGAAACCAACACAGATCCATTTACAACAGTTTTAACATTTATAGCAGATCGCATAGAGCATGGTAAACAGATTCAACAGTGGATAGATGATGGTAAAATTGTTCTCTGTGATCGTTATGCTGATTCCACATATGCATATCAAGGTGTACAGCTAAAAGATATGGTGAAAGATTCTGTGCGATGGTTAAAAGAACTATCTAAAGATCGTATTCCTATACCTGATAAGACATTTGTCTTTGTCATAGATCCTAAGAAGGCTCTTGATCGTATTCAAAGCAGGGACAATTTGATTCCTTTTGAGCGTTTGTCATTTCTTAAAAAAGTACATGATATGTATCTTGAATTGGCTGTTGAAAAGAGATTTTGTAAGCTTGATGCTACTAAAACTAGAGAGGAGCTTACGAGAATATGTTGCGAGGATATAATCTCTTAGCTATGTTTGTTAATTGTGAGAATGGGGAAAACGGTAAGAGGGTGAGGAATGGTGTATGGAAAAAATATTTTTCCCCAGTTCTCCAAGCACATGTTTTGTTTATAAGTATATAAATTTTATTATATAATTGATATCCTTTTGAATCATAATATTAAATAATTTTTAATAGGTTAAATGCAGTTAATTTCAATTGATATTAATGCTGCTACTGTTATTTGTTAATGAAAATTTAGTATAAAAATGCTACAGTTGTTGCGGAATTTAGCTTTTGGTAATGTTTAAATAACAAATAAGCATATTTATAATTAGGAGAGAAGGGTATGCAAAGTAAATCTTTATTTTTTAATGTGGGAGATGAAATCAAATTCAGTAAGGAATTTGTAGAGTCTTTGTCAAAGATTTTCTTTGATGAGTGACATATCTTAATGGGAAATACAAATTTGCGATCCATATTTCGATATAGAGTAAAAATATATTGAATATTAGGTAAAGAAATATTCGTTTAGATTGGGTGGAAGGTGGGATACCAACATTTTTTGTAGATGGTTTCTAAGGATTTAAAGTAAGTATATGATTAATAAAATAATTATGAAAAAATCATCTTTTTCCTTTTAAATTCGAATAAAATAATATTTTGTTGATGTTTTTTCAGTATTAAATATAGGGAATAGTGTTTTATACAAATTCTTTCAGTTTTTTCAAGCTAGGGTTTTGAATGCCACATTTTTTAATTGGAAAGATTTTCTCTATTAAAATTAATTCACTAATGTATCTATAATATATTTCATTCAAAGCCTCGCTGAATTTTTTAGCTTGCCTAATATTTTCGGCTGTAAAAGAAAGCGTCCAATCATATTGACCATGAAGATAACTGCTAGATTCAATAGTTATACCCAATTCATCAGCTTTCTTTTCTAGCTTCCTTGAGATAATTATATCTGCCGCTTCTTCAACCGGCATATTTGTTTTTTTAACTAGCATAAAATATTCTGTTAATCCAAGTTTTTCGTTATCTACTACTGCCCCATAACCCCAAATTGTTTTATTTTCTTCAAGTTTGTTCATGAGTCTCCATACTTTTTGACGTGAAAAACCGCATTTTTCGGCAATACTGTCTGCACTCCCTCTCGAGTTCTTCTGAAGTTCGGTAATAATCTTTTTTTCATCTTCTTTAATTCGTTTAATGCTATTTTTTGCCATATGAATCTACCCACTTTCAGTTATATATTGAATGTTTGTATTCATATATTACTATTTATCTTTTTCAATTTCAGTTATACACATATTTATTTAAAAAATGATGTTCATTTTCTTAAATTGTTGCAAAAAAATATTTTATTTTCCTACAATATTTTTTAATCATGTAATCCAAACTTTTGCAATATATCTAAATGTAAAAAGGCAATTTATTTTATCTCTTTCAAAAAAGATATAATTTTTTCCAGGTTTGGGTGTATAGGTTCAGGCGAAGATATATAACATCCAGCTACTATATTTGCAAATAACAGTCGCTCGTCATCACTAAAACCCAACATTTCTGCAAATATATTCCCGGCATTCCATGCGTCTCCAGCTCCAGTTACTCGATATATTCTAGAAAGCTGAGCGGTCGGTATCACAGTATATTTTCCACTTACAGTACATGCAAAAGATGCAGTGTGTAAATCAACACGTGCATGTATTTTTTTCTTAAAAGAAATTGCAGCGTTTATGATATCTTCATCATTATTAGGTGTAATAAAGCCGTTATAATGTAAAAGTTCATTTTCATTTAATCCCAAGATATCTAAATTTATATTGCTAAGTACATTTCTTGTTAATTCTGGGATGTCCTGTTTTCTATGTGATGGATCGCCTGTGTCAAAAAATGTTTTTATATTCTGTTTCTTAGCAAATCTAAAGACATTCTTTGCAAGTTCTGTCCCTCTTTCATTGAGGGTCCAGTTTACTACGCATGCAATATCTGAATTTGAAATTGTTTGAAGATCGTTTTCATTCAAGCTTTCAAATGTAAAATCTGAAACGGATCCAGTATCTCCAACTAAAACGTTAGTGTGTTTCTCACCAAATTCCATTGCAGTTGTAATGGCTATCTTTCCATCTGTTTTGACACCACTTAAATCTACACCTGATTTTCCTAGAAAGAATTTCAGTAGATGAAGACCAAAATTATCTGTTCTACAGATTAAATGAGATTTAATGCCAAGTCTGGAAAGCGCCAAGGAAGTATTAGCTGCATTTCCGCCATGATGAATCTTTTGTGGTATCTCCGGAATGTTGCCTCCTCCTTGGTTATATATAAATTGAATTCTAGAAAATTCATCTTCAAAACTGTTCATAGTTAAGAAATGATCAACAAAAAAATCAGGCATTATTACAACATTAAAATTTGCCAATTTTTTTATATCTATTTGGCTAAGTTTTTCAAGCAACATTGTTTTTAAATTTTCCCCCATCTTTATTTCTCCTAAATATTCACCAATTCTCTTTCTGGTCATCTTTTAATTCTAAAACATATGTACGTTATCTATATTTTGCTATTTTACAATTTATTGGATAGATGACATAGATTTCAGAAATATAAATGTGCATATTCTACTGCTTGAATATCAAATAAGTCGGTTATTTTATTAATGATGAAAAGCATTCTTTCTCAACATGGCGGATGGGATGGAAAAAAATAATACATTAATACGTTCTGGAAATATTGAAGGATCTGATATGAAAATTGCTCATTTCTCTTGGGAATTTCCTCCTGTAATATGGGGAGGACTTGGAACATTTGCAACTGAGATTACTCAAAAACAAGTATCTCTAGGTAATGAAGTAACTGTCTTTGCTTTAAATGATAAAAATAAACTTAACACATCGGATATGTGGAATGGTGTAGAGGTATATCGACCAAAAACCCTTGATCTTACCTCTAGTTTTTATCTTTTTTCAAATCATGATCTTCGTTCTTGGGGTGCTCATTTCCATTTTTTTGCAGATGTCCTTGGCTATAACATGATGTCAGCTTCGCAACTCGTCGACGAGCTTGTAAGAAAAAATGGAAGAAGATATGATATAATTGATGGTCATGACTGGCTTGGAGTTATGGGGGGTATAATTGCAAAAAAAGAATTGAATATTCCTTTAGTATTTCATGTTCATTCGACTGAAATCGGCAGATCTGGTGGTGGAGGTTCTCGTACAATCAAAGATATTGAATTTGAGGGAGGACAAATTGCTGATTGTGTTATTACTGTATCTCATTCCATGAAAGATGAACTGAAAAGTCTTGGTTTTCCAGAATATAAAATACGAGTTTGTTGGAATGGTATAGACCCAAATAAGTATGATCCTAAGAAGATATCACATGATGAAATAATCCAACTTCGAAGACGGTATGGCATAGCCGATCATGAGCATCTTCTTTTTTTCATAGGTCGTTTGGTACCAATAAAAGGGGTTGAAAATCTCATTAAAGCTATGCCAAGCGTACTAAGAGATTTCCCAGACACTAAACTTGTGATATTGGGCGTTGGAGAGATGGAAAATGATCTTAGGTTAATGATAGGTCATCTTGGTCTTAATGATAATGTTAAGATGAGAACAGAATTTGTCAGTGAACATGAACGTATTCTACACTATGCAGCTGCTGATACTGTTGTGTTACCATCACTTTATGAGCCATTTGGCATAGTATGTACTGAAGCAATGTCGATGGCAAAACCAGTTGTTGTGGGTGCTAAAGGAACAAGTGGAATGCGAGAACAGGTAATTGCAAGTGGTGAAAAACAATGTGGTATACATATGAATCCTTATGATCCTGAAGACATAGCCTGGGGGATAAAACAGGTTTTGGAATCAAAGGAAAAGGGTATTCAGATGGGCAAAAATGCACGTGAACGAGTGATTGAACAGTTTAGTTGGGATATCATAACAAATAGAACCTTAGAAATTTATAAAGAATTTGTTAGATGATTGTATTTCAGATACGAATGATTTCTAAGTTATATCTGCAAATCGACTAATCTGCGCCAATTTTTAATAACTGTCTGAGTATCGGGAATTTGTGAGAAAGTTTTTCTAAAAAACTCAGTATTAATGTGTTAATTGGTTGTTTGTTTGTTGGCATGCTCAATTCTAGATGTTCCCAGTCACTTTCTTCATCAAAAACGTCTTTGGATTTTGCCTTAATAACATATGTTCCTTGCTCATCCCATCTGTGTTTTATAGTTACTTTTTCACCAGAGGCATATGGTCCAATCCACTCCTCTGCCTTATTATCTCCCCATTCTATGTAGTAGTAAACATCATTTTTGTCTGGATCTGTTGCAACAAACGTGTATTCATATCTTGTACTTGCTTTTCCAGATGTTGGTCCTGTTATAGCGGGTTTGTTTACGGGGTTGTTAGATTCCTGTATCCATACCTTAATTGTTTCACTTGCTGTTTGGTTATTACTGTCAGTGACAGTCAACGTTATATTGTAAGTTCCCAAATGTGAATAGGCGTGTGTAGCAATAACTCCTGTGTCGCTTGTTCCATCTCCAAAATTCCAATAATAAGCAGAAATATTGCCTTCAGGATCAAAACTTCTACTTGCATCGAATATTATTTCTTGCCCGATGTATCCTCCATGCGGTCCACCGGCATCTGCTTCAGGTAACCAGTCAATGTTACTTGGATTGTAGTCAACCCAGATTATTCCAGAATCATCTATGTGTAGACTACCGTATTCAATGTTAAAGAAACCATCATAACCCCAATATGATCCCCAACTGTTCTTGACTATCCAGTAGCCACCATGACCGATGGATGAATCATCTTTCCATCCGACTATGACTACAAGATGGTTGGTAAATGAAACTGGTCCTGGATAATGGTAATAATCTTGTGGGTTATTGTGTGTAAGCCCCCATAAACTAAAATGTCTTGTAGCCTTTATATGGGTTGCAACAGGGCCTGTTTCTATGATTTGGTTTTTAATAGCTTCTATATCTTTTGGAGAACCATCTGGGATCCATTGTCCGTAGTCTGAAATTGGTATGATTTTTTCTTCCCAACATTGGCATTTATCAGAACAGGGGATCTCGTCATTTCCCTGATATGGGAAACATGATTCTAGGATAACACCATTTTGATAATTTCCATCAGATGATGTATCATTTATATAATAAAACGCAAGATAGCCGCTTCCACCGTGACAGCTTCCCGCCTTCGATAAGCAGGAGAGTACATATTGTTCTGAAAGATCGATGTCTAATTCTGCGCATCTTTCTCTAATTTTTATTATACTTTCAAGAGCGCCAATTGCGGCAAAGGCCCAACAGCTTCCACAGTTGCCTTGATGTCTAGCTGGCGTTGTCCAATCTTTGCCATTGAAATCT
>Ga0272442_10009531_pt1 | contig 12123 bp, 11 predicted proteins | sample SSMForm2O_FD_200262 | JGI IMG/M metagenome (GOLD analysis project Ga0272442, IMG submission 200262) | Marine sediment archaeal communities from Little Sippewissett salt marsh, Falmouth, MA, United States - SSM-Form-2O | ecosystem: Environmental > Aquatic > Marine > Wetlands > Sediment ... | reverse complement strand
ATCCCCATCGGGTGATGACGGCGACAGCCGGGGGCGTGGATGATCCGAAAGTGGGACACCCGGTCCCGCAGGCCCACGACTCAGGACAAGGATGACGCCATGACTATCCCGACCAACCTCGCTCTCTACGTCGCTGCCTACTCGGACCGCGCCGCCGCCAAGGAGGACTTCGACGTCCTGAAGGCAGCCGAAGGTGCCGATCTTCAGGTGGTGGCCGCGGTGGTGATGAGCCGCGACGCGGACGGGCAGGTCGACGTGCTGTCCGAGGGGGACGGCATGACCGGCGGAGGCGCGGTCCTCGGCGGAGGCGTGGGACTTGTGGTGGGCCTCTTCGCCCCACCGTTGCTCGCCGCGACTGCCCTTGGGGCCGGGATCGGCGCCCTGCTGGGCCACCTGACCAAGAGGCACGCGGAGAAGGAGCTCGGGGTCGAGCTGGAGGAGTATCTGCCGCCCAACTCGTCGGCCGTGGTCGTCGTCATCGACGACGTCTACCTCGACCGCGTCGAGGCCGCTCTGACGAAGGCGGACAAGCGGATCAGCAAGGCCATCGACTCCGGCGACTACGACCAGCTGCAGAAGGCTCTGGCGAAGTCTGAGGACCAGGTGTCCAAGGCCGTCGAGGGCTAGGCGCGACACCCCCATCGGCGGGTCGCCCACCTCGGATCTCACGTCGACACCACGACGTGCCCCATGCGAGAGACCGAGTCGCCATAGCCCGGCGGCATGAGCGCGGCCATGCCACGACAGCTGCTGCATCTGGCACGATCCGGCCCATGAGGCCTCGCGAGAATGCCTGAGAGCAAGGGTAGGGACCTGGCCCGCGCCCTCGGTATCGCCGCTGTCGCGGCCATTCCGATCTCGTTGGTGGCGCTGGCCTTCCTTGCCCTGGTGGAGCAGCTCACCAACTGGCTGTGGGACGACATCCCGACCGCGGCGGGTTTCGCGGCAGACTCGTGGTGGTGGGTGCTGCTCATCCCGACCATCGGCGGGGTGCTGGCCGGGCTCGCCGTCAGGCACCTGCCCGGTGGCGGAGGGCACGACCCCATCAACGGCTTCTCCGCGAGACCCGTTGCCCCCGATGCCATCCCTGGTGTCGTGCTGGCTGCCCTGGCGTCCTTGGCGTTCGGCGCGGTCATCGGCCCGGAGGCTCCGCTGGTGGCCTTGGGCAGTGCGCTGGGCCTGTGGGGCGCCCACCTGTTTCGACAGTCCGGCAACGTTGCGGCGTTGGCGGGGTCGGCGGGTCTGTTCGCGGCCATCTCCGCGCTGTTCGGCAACCCCTTGCTTGCGGCGCTCCTCGTCCTCGAGGCGGTCGGCGCCACCGCGCTTGCTGCTCCGTTGACGGTGGTCGTTCTGCCGGGTCTGCTGGCGGCGGGGCTGGGCTACGTCGTCTTCACCGGGGTGGGGGACTGGGCGGGCGTGGCACCGACCTCGCTGACCGTCGACGGCCTGGCCTCCTACCCCTCGCTGCGGCTGGCCGACGTGCTGTGGGCAGTGGTCATCGGCGTGGCCATGGCTGCGGTCGGCTTCGCCGTGCGGGGCATCGCCGCCCGTACCCATGCGCTCGCCGTGCCCCGGCCCGCGGTTGTCGGCGCGATGGGCGGCCTGGCCGTCGGCGGCCTGGCCCTGGTGTTCGGACTCTCCGGTGAGAGCCCGCTCAACGTGCTGTTCTCGGGGCAGTCCGACCTGTCCACGTTCGTCAGCCAAGGGTCTGCATGGGGGGCCGGGATCGTGGCGCTCCTGATCCTGACGAAGGCCGCCGGATACGGGGTGTCGCTCGGCAGCGGCTTCCGCGGGGGGCCGGTCTTCCCGGCCTTGTTCCTCGGGGCGGCAGTGGGCACCTTCTTCTCGCTCGTCGTGCCGGGGCTCGAGCTGACACCGGCCGTAGTCGCCGGCATGGCGGCCGGGTCGGCGGCAATGCTCAAGCTGCCCGTCTCCTCGGTCATGCTCGCCGTCGTCGTCGCCGGCAGCGCGGGTCTACAAGCGTCGACCCTGGCCATCGTCGGCTCTGTCGTCGCCGTCGTCATCACGCTGGCGGGGTCGTCCCGCCAGCCGGACACCCAGAAGCAGGGAGCACCCTGACATGTTCGAGCTGTTGCGGGGGTACCGCGTCGCCTGGTTGCGAACCGACCTCGTGGCTGGGGTGACGGTCGCAGCCATCGCCATTCCGGAGTCGCTCGGGTACGCCGACATCGCCGGGCTGCCGGTCCAGACGGGCCTCTACTGCGCGCTGCTCCCGGCGGTGGTGTTCGCGCTGATCGCCTCCTCGCGGCAGCTGGTGGTGGGAGCCGACTCGGCGACGGCAGCCATCGTGGCGGCCGGGGCCGGAGCGATCGCCGCCTCGGGCACATCGGAGTACACCGGGGCGGTTGCTGTCCTGACGATGCTGGCGGGCCTCATGCTGGGGCTGATGGCCATCGCCCGACTGGGGTTCCTCGCCGACCTCATCTCCAAGCCGGTCCTGGCGGGGTTCCTCACTGGCGTGGGCGTCTCCCTGGTGATCAGCAAGCTGCCGGCGATGCTGGGCATCGACGCGAGCGGCACCACCTGGGACAAGCTCGTCGCCACCGTCCAAGGCCTGGGCGACATCAACGCTGCGTCGGCGGTGCTGGCTGCGGGAGTTGTGGCGATCATGCTCCTCGGTGAACGACTGGTTCCGAAGCTGCCTGCGGCGCTGCTGGCCCTGGTGACGATGTCGCTGGTGGGGGTCGCGATCGGCGCCGAGGCTCGGGGGGTAGCGGAGATCGGCGCGCTTCCGGCGGGGCTGCCCGCGTTCTCCTTCCCGTCCGTCAGCGCGGGCGAGATCCCGCGCCTGGCGGCGTCCGCCGCCTCCATCGCGATCGTCGTCCTCGCGCAGAGCGCGGCGGTGAGCCGCTCGTTCGCAGGCAAGAACCGGTACCCGCTGGACGTGAACGCCGACCTGGTGGGGCTGGCGGCCGCCAACGCCGCCAGCTCTGTTAGCGGCGGCTTCGCCATCAACGGCAGCCCGCCCCGCACCGCCGCCGGGGATGCGGCGGGCAGCCGGTCGCAGATGGTGAACCTCGTGATGGCGGCGACGATCGCGCTGATCCTGCTCTTCGCCACGGGCCTGTTCGCCTACGTTCCGTCGCCGGTGCTCGACGCGGTTGTGTTCGCGATCGGCATCGGTCTCATCAAGGTCGCCGAGCTGCGCGAGATCGTTCGCACGCGACCCGGCGAGGCCGTGAGCGCGTTCTTCGCGGTTGTCGTCGTGGCCTTCGTCGGCGTCGAGCAGGGAGTTCTCCTCGCCGTCGTCATCTCGGTGATCGACGTGCTGCGTCGGCAGTACAGCCCGGAGGAGTCGGTGCTGCTCCGAGACGGCCAGCTGGACGAGCGGTTGCGGGGCCGGGTGCCGGCGCCTCACGGGCTCGAGGGCGTGCTGGTCTACCGCTTCGGTGCCGAGCTCTTCTTCGAGAACGCCTCGCGCTTCGCCGATCGAGTGCGCAGCGTCGTGGCAGGCGCGAGCACACCGGTGACGCTGCTTGTGCTCGACTGCGCGGCGATGTCGGACATCGACTACACCGGAGCGGCCACGCTCCGACAGCTCAGCGAAGAGCTCGCTCCCGTGGGCACCAGGATGGTGCTCACCGAGCTGTCGGCGAACGCGCGTGCCACGGTCGAGAGCATGGCGCTCGAGCCCGATGTCTCCGTCGTGGCGCGACTCGAGGACGCCGTGCGCAGTACCGGCGCAGTGGAGGACAACTCCGCCTGACCGCTACGGCCCTCAGCCGGACGCGACCTCGATGAGCCCATCGTCGGCAGCGCGGCGCACGCGTCGGTAGTCTGCCTCGTTCTGGTCGGCATAGGACTCGGCGAAGTCCGCCATCGCCGTGGCCATGGTCTGGCCGGAACCCAGGTAGCCCGAGATGGCCTTGCGGTCCCCGGTACGGGCGTGGGCCCGCGCCAGCGTCCATCCGCAGATCTCGGCGTACGCCTGGTAGCCGTCGAGGGGCATCGCACCCAGGTCGGCTGAGGCCTTCCCGTCCCACATCTGGCGGACGTAGAAGTCGTAGGTCTCGCCGGACGGGAAGGTCGCCTGCTCCCAGCCGAGCAACATGTCGGATGCCGCCTGCATCAGTCGCTGGCCTTCCACGACGCGTCGCCCATGCGTCGGGTAGGCGCTGGTACCGAGGTAGGGCTCCAGCACGGACGGGACGGCCTCCTTGATCTGAAGAACCAGGTCGTCCAGGGAGTCGTTCTCCCCGACCAGCAGCAGGATCCAGCATCGGGTGCCGACGCTGCCTACTCCGACGACCTTGCGTGCTGCTCCGACGAGGCGGTAGCCACGCAGCAGGTGCTGCTTGTCATCGGCCAGGGAGGCCAGGTAGCGCTCGAAGAAGTCGGCGACCAACGCGTGCGCCGTGTCCAGGTCGGGCCCCGTGAACAACTCGTCCAGCGGCACGACCAGCGGAGGGTCGCTCACGGGACGCAGCGTCCCGTCGGGTCCCGTCGTCGTATACCGAGAGAAGGCTCGCGCGCTGGTCTTGCGTCTCGCCTTCGCCACGTTCTTGCGGAACGTCTTGAGCGTCGACGGGCCCAGTGCCGCGCCCCACCGCTTTTCCAGCTCCTCGGCGTCGAGCCGGGCGTACCAGACGTCCAGCCTGCCCATGTCGGCGAACTCGGCCATCCCGGCGCGGTAGCTGGCCACGACGTCCTCGGTGAGTCCACGGCTCACGCTGCCGGGGAAGCCTCGGTCTCTGCTGGCGACGGCGAAGCTGGCCACCAGCCTCTTGAGATCCCACTCGAACGGCCCCGGAAGGGTCTCGTCGAAGTCGTTGAGATCGAAGATCATCTCGCGGTCGGGCGCGGCGAAACCCCCGAAGTTCGCCAGGTGGGCGTCCCCTGCGAGCTGGGCGATGAGACCGGTCGTCGGCGTCGTCGCAAGGTCGTCGGCCATGATGGCCGCAGCGCCCCGGTAGAAGGTGAAGGCGGAGGCGAGCATGCGGCCGTAGCGAATCGGGACGAGCTCGGGCACCCGGGTCGCGGCTTGTGCCTGCAGAATCTCGAGCGGGTCGCGATCGGCGACCGAGCGCAGGTTCCAGGTTGCGTGCGAGCTGCGGGGTACCTGCTTGCGGACCGCACGCCCGCGTTCTCGCGCCGTCGCGGCCTCGGGTTCGGCCGACCGGACGCCCGGCGGCACGGAGTTGCGCATCACGGGACCCAGTGTGCCCGCGTCAGCGATCCGGGGCATCACCCTGATGGGGCTATGGCCCGACTGTCCAGGGCTAGCAGCGTGCCGTGCTGTCAGGATGGGCCTGTGACAGCCGGGGCGGGTCGGGAGGTAGGGGCCGAGCTCCCTCGATCGAACGGCTCGCAGCCAGTGTTCGGCTTCCAGGGCGTCGGGGTCACCTTCGGCGAGGCCAGGGTGCTTCATGCGCTGGACGTTGACGTACCGGCCTCCGGGGTGACAGTCGTCCTGGGTCGTTCCGGGTCGGGGAAGTCCACGATGACCCGGTTGTGCAACCGGCTCCTCGACCCGACTGCGGGGGTGGTGCGGTTCCGCGGGGTGGACGTGAGCAGTCTCGACGTCCTCGCGCTGCGCCGCGCGGTGGGGATGGTCTTCCAGCGGCCCACTGTCTTCGCCGGCACGGTGGCCGACAACCTGGCCGCCAGCGGCGTGACCGACCGTACGAGCCACGCGCGGATGCTCGACCGGGTCGGCCTGGACGCACGGATGCTCGCCCACGATGCGGCCACCCTGTCCGGCGGGGAGTCCCAGCGGGTGTGCCTGGGGCGCGCCCTGCTGATGCAGCCGCAGGTGCTGGTCGCCGACGAGCCGACGGCATCGCTGGACGAGCCTGCCACCCGGGAGCTGGAGACGTTGGCGTGCGCGGCCACCGCTGATGGGGTTCCCGTGCTGTGGGTCACGCATGACCTGGCCCAGTTCGACCGGATCGCCGACCACGGGGTGGTGCTGGGCGAGGGCACAGTCATCGCGGCCGGCTCGGCGGACTCGCTGCGAACGACTCCCGGTGGGATAGACGCCCTGCTTGGCGGCGGTGCACCCGACCCCGCGGCCAGCGATCCCCGTGTCCGGCGGGAGGAGAGCTGATGGACGGCCCCGTCCAGCTCCTTGGTGTGGCCGCGTCCGGGCTGCTCGTCGCCCTCGCAGTCGGACTGTCCGCGTGGGCCGGGCTCGGCCTTCAGCGCTCCCTGGTCGCTGCGGCCCTGCGCGCCCTGGTCCAGCTGGCCCTGCTCGGGCTGGTGCTCACCGCCATCCTGGCTCCAGGTCGCCCGTCTGCGCTGTCCTGGCTGTGGGTGGCGGTGATGATCGGCTTCGCCGGGTGGACGGTGCACCGCCGTGTCCCGAGCGTGCCCCGCCTCGGATGGTTGGCCGCCGCGGCGTTCACCGCCGCCGCCGCCGTCACCCTGGGCGTCCTGTTCGGTGCGGGGGTCTTTCCCGTCGACGCCACCACCATCGTCCCGCTGGCGGGCCTGATGGTGGGCAACACGATGACCGCGACTGTGCTGCTGTCGCGGCGCGTGCTCGCTGAGTTCACCGACAAACGGCTGGAGATCGAAGCCCGCCTCGCCCTCGCGCAGCCGTCCGCCCAGGCTGCGTCTCCCTACCTGCGCGAGGCGCTGCGTACCGCGCTGATCCCACAGATCGAGACGACCAAGGCGGTGGGCATCATCTTCCTCCCCGGCGCCATGGTCGGCCTCCTGCTCGCCGGCACCAGCCCGAGTCAGGCCGTACAGGTCCAGCTCGTCGTCATGTACCTGATTCTCGGCTCGGTCGCCGTCACCACCACCATCGTTGCCCTCGGGCTCAGGCACATGCTGTTCACCCCCGCCCACCAGCTGCGCACCACCCTCGCCAGCACGCGATGATCACAGGCGCCGGGCGGGGAGAACGGACATAGGAGCAGATCTCACTGGGCAGGCAGTCGCAGCATCGCGATTCGTCAGTCGAGCGGCCGGCTCGGCGGCGCGACGGACCAGCGTGCTGACCATCGCCACGAGTCACCGCCGCGGGAACCGGCTGGGTCGATGGGCCAGAGAACGGTTCCCCAGAGGCCGAGCGCGGCGGCGCTCAGTGCATGCCAGGCGGCGTGTGGCTGCGCTAGCGACTCCGGATCACACCAGGGCGCGTTGGTGCGACCCGCCGCGTAGGCGGCCGCAGCCAGGACCGCAAGGCCGGCGGCGGAGACGACCCGAGATCGGCTACCCCGGCGCAGGGCGGGCCGCTTTCGTAGCGCCCGGGACAGCGGCACGGCCACGGCCTGCCCAGCGACCAGCGCGATGGGCAGGTCGTGCAGGACCTGGGCTGCCGGGCTCTGTGGGCCGTGGAAGTCGACGCTGCCAGCACCCACCAGCACCAGCAGCCCCGCGTAGGCGCCCGCCGACCACCTCTGCGGCGTCGGCAGGTCGCGCCAGGCCCACAGCAGCCACCCTCCGGCGGCCACGAAGCCGAGGCTCGACAGGGCGAGAACCGGCTGGCTCAGCAGCGAGTCGTGGATCTCCTCGCAGTCCGACGTCCCATAGAGGACGCTGACGGGGATGCTCACGTCGACCATCCTCACACCGGTCGTCACCTGCCCGGCCTGTGATCGCGAGCCGGTCAGCCTGTCTCGTCGGGATCCTGCGGCTCGCCGGCTGTCACCTCAGCAGGACCGGCCAGTGCGTCGCGCTCCCGTTGCTCGCGCAACGCCTTGCTGCGCCGGGCCATGCGGTCGCGCATCTGCGCACGGTCAACCGGGACCGGATCGGTGGAGTCGAGGAAGTGCAGCAGCACCCGTGCGAACCGTTCCGGCTCGTCCATGTGTGGGAAGTGCCCGGATCTCTCGAAGACCTCCAGAAGGCTGCCGGGAATGAGCTCCTGCGCCTGGTAGGCGTGGGCGACGGGGATGACGGTGTCCCTCGCCCCCCAGACGATGAGGGTGGGTCGCCCCTCCGCCAGGTAGAGCAGATCGCCTGCATGAACCCGTTGTCCGCGCGGTTCGACGACGCTGCGGAGCGTGTGCACGAACGCGGTCCTCGCGGTGCTGTCAGCGAGCGAGCCGTACCCCCGTGCCACCTCAGCCATGGACGGAGCCACACCCACCGGAAGCTTGCCCAGGGCGCGGAACACCGCCACGCCGGCGTCACGGATACGCGTATGAGCGATCACGGGGAGCACGAACTCTGCGCCTGGCAGGGTCGCTGCACGCAGCGCGACGCTCACCTCCTGGCCCAGCCCTCCGCTGGACACCAGGGCCAGCCGGTCGCAGTGCTCGTAGTACTGGTACGCGAACTGCATGGCCACCCCGCCGCCCAACGAGTGGCCGACCACGGTGACGTGCTCGTGGCCCAGATGTTCGAGCAGGTCACGCAGGCTGCTGGCGAAGCCTCCGAGCGAGTAGTCCGCCCGCGGCTTGTCCGAGTCCCCATGACCGAGCAGGTCCGGCGCGATGACGTGGGCGTGCTCGGCCAGCCGGGGGATCACCGGGTCCCACGTGCCACTGCTACTGGTGATCCCGTGGATCAGTAGCAGAACGGGCAACGTGGGGTCGCCCGCCACCCGGTAGGCCACCCGGTGGCCGTGCAGATCGATGTCGGTCTGACGCATCCGGCCTCCTCGGCTCGGCGTTGCGGACAGCAGCACCCGTAGATCGGGTCGGCGGCCCACAGGTCACTCTGCCACCTCGATCCACTCCGGGGACACGGGGCGGAGTACGCGAGGTGAGCGTCGTAGGCCAGCGATACCAGCCTCGGACGCAGAACCGGCGAGAAGAAGCCCGTGGGGCTCCCTCTCGCCCGTCACGCTCGGTGGGGACTAGTCGTCCCAGGGACCGTAGTCGTGGTCGCCCATGTCGCGACCTCCTCTCGCGGTGATGCGCATGCCGCGGCGGTTGTGCGCGCCTGTCGCGGCATGGTCAAGATCGTGTATTCCAGCGTTCGGTCGACGTGACCGAACTCAGAACGGGGCGCATCTTGAGGGCGCCTCCGGACATCCGCGGTGTGGGATGCACAGCAGACTCTACGCCACTTCGGTCGCGGCACCAGTCGAGCTCCACTGCTGCGAGGTCGCCGACACCCACAGGTCACGCATCGCCGAGCCACCCGGGTCGGGTGAGGGGGAAGTCGCTGGTGCCGTGGTCGCGCTGCCGTACGGCCATGACCTGGTGGACGGTGAGGTTGCCGTGCTCGAAGGCCAGGGCGCAGGCGGCCAGGTAGAGCAGCCAGGCGCGGGCCCGGGCCGGGGAGACCAGCTGGTGGGCGTGGTCCCAGGCCTCGCGCAGGTTGGTCACCCAGGCGCGCAGCGTGAGCCCGTAGTGCTCGCGGAGTGCTTCGACGTCGCGGACCTCGAGACCGGCCTGTTCGAAGGCGTCCAGAGTGGTGCTGAGCGGGACGATCTGCCCGTCCGGGAAGATGTAGCGGTCGATGAACGTCGGCTGCCGCCGGGCTGGTCGTAGGCCGGACGGACCGGGCAACGCGCGGACCGACGCGATGGCGTGGTTGAGCAGCCTGCCCCCCGGTCGAAGCAGCCCCATCAGGTGAGCGCTGTAGTCGGGCAGGTGCGTGCTGCCGACGTGCTCGGACATCCCGACGCTGGCGATGGCGTCGTAGGGGCCGTCGTCGACGTGCCGGTAGTCCTGCACCCGGATCTGCACCGAGTCGGCCAGCCCGGCCTGCTCGACCCGCTGGGCGGCGAGTCGGGCCTGCTCGGCGCTGAGCGTGACCCCGACAACCTGCGCGCCGTGCTCGCGCGCGGCATGCATCGCCAGGGTTCCCCAGCCGCAGCCCACGTCGAGCAGCCGCGCCCCGGGGGTGAGCCCGAGCTTGGCACACACCAGGGCGCACTTGTCGTGCTGGGCCTGGTCCAGGCCGTAGCCGGGTCCCGGAGGCTGTGCCCAGTAGGCGCACGAGTAGACCATGGACGGGCCCAGCACCAGCCGGTAGAAGTCGTTGCCGACGTCGTAGTGGTGCGACACTGCCACCGCGTCGCGCCGGGGGCTGTGCAGACGCCCGGCCCGGCGCCGGGACTCCTCCGCCGGCGCAGCAGGCGGGGGCCCGAGCGCGCCCAAGGACAGCGCCGCCCGTGCCGCGGCGAGACGCTCCCGGGCCGACAGGCCGACCGGCTGGTGGCGTGCGACCCGCGCGATGACATCGGGCAGGTCGAGCACCGCGAACACGTCCCCCTCGACGTCGAGCTCCCCGGCGACATACGCCCGCGCCAGACCCAGCTGGTTCGGCGCCCACAGCAGCCGACGCAGCGCCCGCGGGTCGGTGAACACCAGGGTCCCTGCCGCCCCTCGGTCGCCGGCCACGGAGCCGTCCCACGCCCGCAACCGGACGGGGACCGGACCGCCGACTGCGGTCTCCACGATGACCTGCAGCTCACCGGCGACACTCATCAGACTCACCCGCCACACGGCCCGACGGACCTACCCACTCACTCTCCGACCAGGCGACGTCGCAGTCAACAGGGCGTCGTGGATTGGCGTCGTCGGGGAGGACGCGGGCAACGCCGGTGTGTCAGCCCCCCAGGATGCGCGCCTTCTGCTGGGCGAACTCGTCGTCGGTCAGGACACCTGCCTCGTGCAGCTGGCCGAGTTTCTCCAGCTGGGCGAGCATGTCCCCCTCGCCGGTGTCTGCCGCCGGGGCCGCAGGAGCGGGCGGGTACTGCTGCGGTGGAGGCTGCTCGTAGTACTGAGGTGGCGGCTGCTCGGCGGCCGCCTGGTTCGCCCACCGGTTGGCCTGGCGGCGCGAGACCCTGTTCGACACCGCGGTGGCGGTCCCGGCGATGGCTGCGGTGCGTGCGACTCCGCGAATCAGTCCTGGCATCGACTTTCTCCTCTCGTGGTGTGGGTCAGTCCTCGTCGCCGAGGGCGGCGAGGATGGCTTGGACGGGGATCCGGCCGAATGCCACGAGCTGTCCACCGCTACGGCGCATGGCTGCGGCGAACGGAGCCGCCCAGACGTTCTCGTAGAGAAGCACGCCGGCCGAGCATCCCGGCTCGACGGCATTCGCGGCCTCCGCGAGGTCGTCGTCGCCCAGAAGGCCGGAACTGGCGCCCTCGAAGAGGGTCAGGTCGACGCCCTCGGCTCCCAGATCTTGGATGCTGAGGCCGGTCACGGATCCGTCCTCGTCCTTGCGGATGAACATCAGGTCGAGCACGCGGATGATCCCGCGGTCGACCAGGTCGACCAGCAGCGGCCACCCCTCGCCGGTCATCCTGTTGCCGGGGAACTCGATCACCAGGTAGTCGATGGGGCCTGTCTCCATCTCGGCCCCCGCGGTCTGCGCCGCTGTCTCGGTCATGGACGGCTCCTCTCGTGCCGGTGCTCTCTGCCGATCGTGACGCTCGGAGCGATCCGGCACATCGTCCCATGAGGACCATGCGCAGGCGACGCCGAACGCAAGGGTCACTGGGCCTGGCCCGCCGCCGTCGACCTGGGCCATGATGGTTGTGGCGGCTCCTTGGGCAGCACGACGCGAGGGAGTGACGACCATGGGGGGCGGTCACGGGCATGCCGGTGCGCGGCACCGCTGGCGGCTCGCCACCGCCTTCGGGCTCGTCGCGACGTTCTTCGTGGTCGAGTTGGGCGCTGGGTTGCTGTCGGGTTCTCTCGCACTCATCTCCGACGCCGGGCACATGGCTGCCGATGTCGTCGCGCTGGGCGCGGCGCTGGTCGCCACCGTGGTCGCGGCGCGACCGGACACCACCGGTCGGAGGAGCTTCGGGTCCTACCGCGTCGAGGTGTTCGCGTCCGGGCTCGCCGTCCTGGTCATGCTCGGGGTGTCCGTGTTCGTGGTCGTCGAGGCGATCGGGCGAATCGGCGAACCGGTCCAGGTTCTCAGCGGGGTCATGCTCGGCGTGGGCGCGCTCGGGCTGCTGGTCAACGTGGTGTCAGTGGTGCTGCTGCGCGGTGGCGCGGAGGAGAGCCTCAACGTCAAGGGCGCCTACCTGGAGGTGCTTGCCGACACTCTCGGGTCGATCGGCGTGATGGCGGCCGCCTTGTTGGTCGGTGCCACGGGCCAGGTCTGGTGGGACACCGTCGTCGCGCTCGCCATCGGAGGGTTCGTCGCCGTGCGTGCCGTCATGCTCGGACGTGAGGTGCTGGCGGTGCTGGGGCAGAGCGTTCCCGCCGACCTGGACGCCGACGCCGTCGCCGAAGACCTGG
>Ga0272442_10009530_pt1 | contig 12123 bp, 12 predicted proteins | sample SSMForm2O_FD_200262 | JGI IMG/M metagenome (GOLD analysis project Ga0272442, IMG submission 200262) | Marine sediment archaeal communities from Little Sippewissett salt marsh, Falmouth, MA, United States - SSM-Form-2O | ecosystem: Environmental > Aquatic > Marine > Wetlands > Sediment ... | reverse complement strand
TAGATCGTCTACTCGGTCGCGGATAGTATTCCGGTGTTTTCTCAATGTATGGGATAATTCACTAATATTTACCGATAAGCCGTCTCCTGAACAAATATGTTGCAGTATTTTTAGGTTCAATTCATCCGCTATCAATTCATCCATCACTTCACCTTTATTTTATCATTATTGATACTATTATTACTATATAGTATCAATATTTATAAAAATTGCTGTCCATAAATGTTAATAATTATATACAATAATTGTTCATATATGTGATAATATTGTACATATATAATGTATAATAATGTTAATTATTATCATTATATTGTATTTATTTGTACTTTCACTCTAAATAAGGGCTTATGTTTCCTATTTTTGGTACTATGGAAACAAAAAATGTCAATAATGATAAAAAACTAAAATATAGGTCAGTGGCATTTGACAATGTCAATGTTCCGGCATTTCTGGATATGTGGGGTCCTGAAAATGTGGTCCAAGTCTATAATCCCCGGTTGCAAATGAGTGGGATACTTGTTATTGACAACACGGCTCTGGGGCCAGGAAAGGGAGGCATCCGTATATCTCCAACAGTGACACCACTTGAAATATTCCGTTTAGCCCGGGCCATGACATGGAAATGTGCACTTGCAGACATACCCTTTGGTGGCGCAAAATCAGGAATACAAATTAATCCGTTTAATGGTGATAAAATCCAAAAGGTCGAGGCATTTGCTCAGCTTATTGCACCCTATGTACCTGATAAATATATTGCTGCTCCGGATATGAACGTGGGGGAAAAAGAGATCGAAGCCTTTGTTAATGCCATTGGAGACCTCAACGGGGCAACTGGGAAACCATTTAAACTGGGAGGAATCCCGCATGAATTGGGGACAACCGGATTTGGTGTTGGTGTGGCTTTGGAGACCGGGCTGGGTTTGTTGGGTGATGATATCGGATTATCAACAGATCTATCAGATATCCGAGTGGCCATACAGGGCTTTGGTAATGTTGGACTGGGGATTGCTAAATTTCTTGAAAACAAGGGAAGCAGTGTTGTTGCCCTCACTGATTTTTGGGGAGGTATTCAAAACCTCAAAGGAATTAATATCACTGAAGCAGAGCACTATTCCTATGCCCAATCTGAATCCCAATCAATAAAAAATTTTTCTGGAGGTAATCCACTCTCTCGGGAGGACATATTCAATGTTGATTGTGATGTCTTTATACCGTGTGCCTGTGGGGATGTTCTTACCAAAAATACTATGCCTAATTTGAAGGCCAAGCTGGTTGTTGAAGGAGCAAATAATGCCACAACCCCGGTGGCTGAACACCGTCTCTATAAAAAAGGAGTAGTTGTCTTACCTGATTTTTTGGCTAATGCTGGTGGGGTTATTGGATCATATGCTGAATATAAACATAAGTCTGCTGAAGAGGCTTTTTCACTTATTGAATCAAAGATAAAAGCCAATACAGTCACTGTTATTGATGAGCATCGAAACTCGGGATGTCTTCCACGGCTTGTCGCTGAAGGCATCGCTGAAAAAAGGATTCTAAAAGCAATGGATAGGAAAACGGGCTGGGCGGTTTCCCGGCAAAGAATATAAAAAAAGGGGTGAAAAAAATATGAGAGAACACAGTAAAAATCCCGTGTGGCCTTGGCAGTATAATGGCGGCGTTGTCTATGAGGAATGGCATGCCATTGATTACTGGATGAAAAAAAACCCTGGAAAATTAATACCTACGGGAGAAAAAAAGAAGATGGATTTCAGTAATATCGCAGAACGTTTCAAAGAATAAACCATTAGGGGTCATATAACAGGCCGTCATCATGTCTCTATAGCTGGAGAAAATGTCCATGCTTCACGATGGACTATACATGTCCAAAACGGTCACTAGAGGGCTGTAAATTAGTTTAGGTTTATTCTTAATCCCTCTTTTTATTTTTATCTTCTTTATTACAGATAGACATTGCTTAGTGTAAAGACACCAATGCAAAGTGCATAGATGGGAATGCATATCTTCCAAAAATTATTGGGTACAACTCTTACCATGTATGGCGAGATGATGGCGGCAATGAATCCGCCGGTAAATATGGAAGGAAGGAGCACATAATCAATGGATACTCCATAGGTGGAAATTAAAAGAAAAGATGCAAAACCTAAGATTGAAACCATTCCTTCTGCCAATGAGACAATTGCCGTTGCCGATTTTTCATAGATACCTGACAATAACTGCCCCAGCATCACAACAGGCCCATATCCTCCCCCACCTATTCCTTTGTTAAATCCTGCTAGGGCAGCAAATCCAAAAAGCAATTTTGGCCGATAGACACTTGATGTCTTCTTAAACCTCAGTATTGCTATCAATCCCATTGCCAAGACAAGGATTGCCACATATGTTTTCACCATGTCTGTAGGTATCTTTAAGGCAAAATAGGTCAGGATAACGGAAAAAAATATGGCAAAGCAACCAAAAGCGGTAATCATCAAGGTAATCCTCATTTCTGTACTCATTTTTTTGGAGAAGGAAAAATCGACATTTTCAAACTCATGATGAAAAATACCTGCGGTAAATCCTGTTACAGCTTCTGAAATTAATAAAATGGGAACCACCTGAAGGGGTTCATATCCCATCAACAACAAGAGGGGTGTTAATCCCGTTCCAAATCCCATTCCTGCTGAGGAATCCATGAGTTCAAAGAAAAAAGCAAGTACGATGATATACACTATTAATTCCATGGTTTCTCTCTGTCAAACATCCCTCTCCTCCCTTTTCTCTTCTAATCTGTGAAAGTTTTTTTGTTACGTTACAGGATAACGGCAAAAATTGCCATTATGGCAATATACACAGCTAGGGCACCACCTAGGTGAACGACTGTTCTTTTTTTTATTCTCATTCGCTCCCACATGGTTTTTTCAGTATCAAGAAATCTAGCCCATTTCCCGATTTCTTCCACGTTTAAAAAGTTGAGAGTATTATCTCTATCCATCTCTTTTTACCCCTGATTGTTAATGCACATATTTTTAATGCAAAAAAAATATTTAAATTTATTGGTTAATTACAAATAAATGATGGATTATTTATTTATATGCCATATTTTTTTGTTAAAAACAAAAATATTTGATACATTGTTTATCTCCCATATCTCGTTCTGCAATTTCCTAAAAAACTTGGGTAACATGAAAACATTTTCCGCATCCTGTACACCATACAAAAAATGACACATCCTGCAAAAAAATATTGTTTTATTAACAAACTATTTATAATAACAAGGGTTATCCACCAGACAATTAGACCATGAAAATTGAACTAGATGATGCAAAATGTATTGCGGAAACATCCATCACTATAAAGGGATCACGAAGACGAATAACTGTCCCCTCAGAAATCGTTGAAATAATGAATCTAAAAGACGGCGATAAAGTACGATGGGTTGCCCTCAAAAATGGCACGGTAAGCCTGCATAACATACAACACTAAGTATTCCTGCGAACAGGAAAAAAAATTTCGCCAAAAGTTCTTTGGAACCAGGGACTTTTACTCACAAAAGGCAATGTTTCACCACAAAACCCTTCACGCATCCTGTTGGTGGGCACTTATCAAAACTATCGGATGTCGTTACTCTATATTTTTCTTAAAAAAGATAAGAAAAATTTAAATTTATAGTATAGCTACCCTCCCTTAACAAAAGGAGAGAGAACGTGGCAACAAAAAATCTTGACAAAATATTCAAACCCAACAGCATCGCTATAATTGGAGCAAGCGAAAAAGAAGGCTCCGTGGGAAGAATATTGGTCAACAACCTCTTAGAACTAGGATACAAGGGCACTGTTTACCCTGTGAATCCCACTAAAAAAGAAATATTGGGCAAAAAAGCCTATCCCTCCATTGCTGACCTTCCCAAAGTCGTTGATCTTGCCGTGATTGCCACACCGGCAAAAACCGTACCCGACATAGTCGAGCAATGCGGAAAAAAAGGAATCACCGGTCTGATAATCATCTCTGCAGGATTCAAAGAAATCGGCCCGGAAGGAAAAAAACTAGAGAATGAAATCTCAGCTCACAGAAAAAAATACAATCTCAGAATCATCGGACCCAACTGCCTGGGCATCATACATCCCTGGATCAATCTTAATGCAACCTTCACACAAAAGATGCCTAAACCGGGAAACATCGCCTTCATCTCCCAAAGCGGCGCCTTGTGCACCATCATCCTGGATGTTGCACTACATGAAAATATCGGGTTTAGCCACTTTGTCTCCATTGGATCCATGAGCGATGTTGATTATGGGGACCTCATTGACTATTTTGGGAAAGACCCTCACACCCGAAGCATACTCATGTACATTGAGGGAATAACCGATGCCCGAAAATTCATGAGCGCCACCCGGCACTTTGCACGGACAAAACCCATCATTGTGGTAAAAGCGGGAAAATATGGTGAAAGCGCCCAGGCGGCGGCATCGCACACTGGATCACTTACCGGTGAGGACATGATTTATGAAGCAGCCTTTCAACGGGCAGGTCTTGTTCGAGTCAAGGAGATCATGGATCTGTTCAATTGTTCTGAGGTCTTGGGTATGCAGCCGTTACCCAAGGGCCCGAATCTTGCCATTATTACCAATGCAGGGGGACCTGGTATCCTTGCCACTGATGCCCTCATTGAATATGGGGGAAAACTTGCTCAGCTTGAGGAAAAGACACTAAAAAGTCTAAATAAAATGCTGCCTCCGTACTGGAGCCATGGAAACCCCATTGATATCTTGGGGGATGCCAAGGCAGATCGATATAAGGGGGTGGTGAAGGTGTGTCTGGAGGACAGAAATGTGGATGGCTTACTGATTGTCTATTCTGCCCAGGGGATAGCAGACCCCGTGAAGGTGGCACGGGATCTTTCAGATTTGACAAAAAATACCCATAAGACCATTCTTACCTCCTTTATGGGGTATGGCAATGTGGAGACTGCAAATAAGATTTTCAATGACCATAATATTCCCACCTATCTTACCCCGGAGCAGGCTGTTGAAACCTATATGTATATGTGCCAATACGAGCGTCATCTGTCATTATTGTATGAGACACCTGAAGAGTTACCCGTGGAGAACGTGCCCCCCCGGCGTCCTCTTACCGTGATTATGAAACAGGCGGCACGGGAGGGACGAGAGATACTCACCGAGATGGAAGCCAAGCACCTCTTGGATTATTATGATATTCCCGTTGTGAAGACATTGGTGGCCCGGACTGAGCATGAGGCGGTACGGGCGGCGTCACAGATTGGCTATCCGGTGGTGTTGAAAATTTTATCCCCCGATATTATCCATAAGACTGATGCAGGGGGTGTGGTGTTGAATTTGTCCTGTGATGATGATGTCCGCACGGCGTTTGGGGATATTATGCGGCAGGCAAAAAAATTTAATCCAAAGGCAGTGATTGAAGGTGTTACGGTTCAACCCATGATCCGGGGTGGCTATGAGGTAATTATTGGCTCCAAGACGGATTCTCTGTTTGGCCCCGTTGTCCTTTTTGGCATGGGTGGGGTGGGTGTAGAATTGTTTAAGGATGTCTCCATTGGTCTTCCTCCCTTAAATCAAACCCTGGCCAAGAGAATGATGGAGGAAACCAAGGTATACCGGTTATTAAGGGGCTATCGGAACAAACCCCCGGGGAATCTGCCACTCTTACAGGAAATCATGGTGCGTTTTTCCCAAATGCTTGTTGATTTTCCCCAGATTAAAGAAGTGGATATAAACCCCTTGTTGCTTAATGAAAAAGATGCCTTTGCTCTTGATGCACGTGTGGTGATTGATACAACCAAGGCTATTGCCCCACCCGAGGGCCATGAACATCTGGTAATCAGTCCTTATCCTAAAAGATATGAAACCGTTTGGAAGCTTCGGGATGGACGGACTGTGTTGTTGCGGCCCATAAAACCCGAGGATGAACCCATGTGGCTGGAGATGTTTAAGAATTTCTCAGAGGAATCCATCCGATACCGGTTTTTCCAAATCATTAAGACCACGCCCCATGAAACCCGGGTGCGGTATTGCAATATTGATTATGACCGAGAATTAGCATTGGTGGCAGAATTAACTGAGAAGGGACAACGGAAAATCCTGGGTGTGGTCCGCTTGATTGTGGAGCCGGATGGAAAAAGTGCGGAAGTGGCCTTTATTGTAGCAGATCCCTGGCAGGGACAAGGACTTGGCCCTAAGATGTTGGATACCATGATTGATATCTGCAAGGAAAGAAAACTGGAGAGTATCTATGGGATCATGTTGGTGGAGAATTCCCGGGCGATCAATCTGATGAAAAAAATGGGGTTCATTATAGATTACCAGGGAGACGGCACCGTTAAGGGAACCTTGGATCTCCAGGAAGAATAAACCATTCCCCCCTCGTATAGTTACTTTTTCATCTTCCTCTATTTTTTTTTGGTTTATTTGCATTCCTAGGCGACCAGTTCAGAAAACAAAGGTGTGGCCAATTATCAATCCTGTTTTCTCCGTCAGGAATCACTGTTTTTTCTTGCAAGATAAAAGAAAGGAAAAAAGATATTAACCCGTACATGATTTACCCATTTCCCCCCATGGGAGAGGTAGAATAAAATGAAATTATTCCTCCACAATTTTTCATTTTTTACCTCCACAGCTGCCTCTCCCGCCTTATCTTCACCTCTGTTTTTTTTCCTAGATGTATTCTATCCCAAAACCACCCGGGCTTATATTCCCAGAAGTATACAGGACTTTATTTATATCTAAGCAGGGCAGCAATGTGACCATAGTTTTCCATCTCTTCAGAATGGATAAAATCAATCCGGGCTCCCATGCGATGAGCCATTTCCACCAGCTCCTCGATAACATCCACAGAGGACACATCACCCCCGCAATTATAACACTTTTTTGCAGATCCTCTCTCACTAATCTGGCAGTTCTCACAAATCCAGCCTTTCTGGCGAAACCCGTGTTCCACCAGCAATACTTCCACCTTTCCATTGATGAGAGCCTGTTTGGTCTCCTCAATACCATAGACAGCCAAACCATCTGTCAGTACCTCCTTTTTGACCTGATCAAGAAGATCATCATGCATTCTTTTTTCCTGCTCCCTGATAACTTTTTGTGAATCTCTAAACAGTGTGGGATGATCCTGAAAATCCACATCCAGCACCCCGACAAGACGGTGTGCCAGAGGGGAAGAAAGCAGCTTTTTAAAGTCATGTTTTGCCTGTCCTGGCCCTGCAATCACAATACTATCAGACGGCAACTTCTCCAATTCCCCTAAAACTTCTACAAAAAAGGCATGAATACTTCCCTGCCTAAGACGCTGAAAACGCGCCTGTGACCATCCTCCCTTCTTGTGTTTGTTCATGATCTCCTTGGATAATTCTTCCTCATGTATAATTGCTCCACAGGTCACAGTATAGATTTTTGCCTGGTTATGATTCAGCAACAGAAGAATAAAGGGTTTATAGTTATCCGCGATCTCTGCTAAGGGACGAATATAGGGGGAGGAGTCCACAATTAGGGAATTGACCGGATGAACGGTAAAGGGTGCTACCTTGAAAAAATCATGTTTATGGGAGGCAAAGAGGGCAAAATCATACAACCGGTTTTCTGTAAGATACCGTGTTATCTGATCCATTGTCTGGTCAAAATTCTTCTGTTCCTCCCCTGATAAAAAATGATGAATCGCCTGTCTTCGGCGTCCAAGAAATTTTGCATCCCGTCCATCATAATACAGGCTTACAAAGGTATTCCTGCTTTCCTTATCATATATGGCTGCCAATTCACCTAAATCTGTATCACACGTATCCTTTGCCATCATATCAAGCTCCTGGGTAACATCATCGCCTAAAAAGCCTGTTTATACTTAACCCTACCCCCCTTTATATTATCTTTCCCGGCTAAGCCCTCCATACTGAACCCTGAAACCTTTAAATAAGCACTTGTCCTTGACAGTATCTAATCTTTCTCTCTTTCTACTCTAAGAGAGGAACAGAGTGATGGATCATGGCACACTTTACCCGTCCCCACGTCATTGTCAGCAAATGCCTGGAATTTGACCACTGCCGCTATAATGGAGGGATAGTCCACAGCGACATTGTCAAACAGCTCATGCCCCATGTTGATTTCACTCCCGTCTGTCCCGAAATGGAAATTGGCCTGGGTGTCCCCCGGCCTTCCATACAAATACGTGATATGCAGGAACACACAAAACTCATCCAGCCTGCAACAGGACTGGACGTAACCGCCAAAATGACTGCGTTTTCCCAAAAATTTCTTGGAAATCACCCGCATACTGAAACCGATGGATTTATCCTCAAAAGCAAATCTCCTTCCTGTGGCATCAAAGATGTACGGTATTATCACGGACCAAAAAATATCGTTCTTTCCTCCAAAAACCCTGGTTTTTTTGGAGACGCCGTTCTTACCCACTTCCCCCATGCCGCCATTGAAGATGAAGGACGATTACGCAACCCCCGTATCCGGGATCATTTCCTCACCAAACTCTTCACCCTTTCCTCTTTTCGGCAAGTCAAAAAATCCTCTTCCCTCAAGGATTTAATCACCTTTCATACCCACAACAAATTCCTTCTCCTGGGGTACAACCAAAAAGAGATGCGCATCCTCGGCCGCATAGTTGCCCATCCCTCCCCTACAGCCCCCAAGGCCACCCTCAAAGAATATGAAACCCATCTTCATCGTGCCTTGTTGCATCCTCCCCGGTGCGCATCCAATATCAATGTTCTCATGCATAGCCTGGGTTTTGTCACTCGTGAACTTGATAAGGAGGAAAAAGCGTTTTTCTTGGAGGTGTTGGAAAACTATCGTCACGGCCGCATCCCCCTGAGTGTTGCAACCCATGTTCTGAATTCATGGATGATTCGTTTCAAGGAGGACTATCTTGTCCAGCAGACCTATTTTCATCCTTATCCTTCTGAGTTAATGGATGTGGAATCACTCAATGTATGCACAACACGGGATTATTGGAAATGAAAATTGGGTATCCCTGTATTAATCGAACACTTGCCTGCCGGGGAAATAAAACCTTCCGGTTAAAATCCTATGGTAGCGACCGTCTCATATCTACCATACAGAACAATCTTACTTGCCTAAAAGATATGCTTGCATTTAATGTCGCCCATAATCTTTTGTTTTTCCGGATCACCTCTGATCTTGTTCCCTTTGCCTCCCATCCCATCTGCACCTATCCATGGCAAACCCATTTCCAGGACACCTTTCAGTCCCTGGGGGACTTTATCACCACGCACCAGATACGCATCTCGATGCACCCGGATCAATTCACCCTTCTTAACTCCCCTGATCCTCAGATCTTTGCCCGCAGCGTACAGGAACTCAGTTACCACGCCCAGGTTCTTGACCTTATGCGATTGGATGCAAGCCACAAAATCCAGATACATGTCGGGGGAAAATATGACGATAAAAAAAAGAGTATGCAACGTTTCATCCAGCGATACAATACACTTCCTTCTCATATTACACGACGACTGGTGATTGAAAACGATGATCGTATCTATACACCCACTGATTGTCTTGACATCCACCAGCACACCCATATTCCCATACTCTATGATTGTTTTCATCATGAAATCAACCCTGACCAGTATACGCTTTCTGAAGCATTGGTACACGTCACAAAAACATGGGCATCACAAGATGGCCTACCCCTGATTGATTATAGTTCCCAAGAACCCCACATGCGAGCGGGAAAACATGCTGAAACCCTCAATCCTGACCACTTCCAAAAATTTCTTAGAAACAGCCGCCCCCATGACTGTGACATCATGCTGGAAATAAAGGACAAGGACATCAGTGCTCGACAGGCATTATCTATTGCCCAAAACGACCCTCGTCTCTTTACCATCTAGGTGATATATGATTCAGGAGGAAAGACTTAGTCTTCTTGCTCCCGGGAAAAAAACACTGCAAGGTGACTATGTTCTTTATTGGATGCAGGCAGCACAGCGAACAGAGGCGAATTTCGCCCTGGAGCATGCCATCCAAAAAGCCAACAAGCTTGATCTTCCCCTACTTGTCTTTTTTAGTCTTACTGACCGGTTTCCTGAGGCCAATCTTCGGCATTATTCTTTCCTTTTGGAAGGACTCAGGGATGTGTCCGTATCTCTTCATAAAAGAGGCATACAATTCGTCGTCCGGAAAGGGTCACCCCCTCATGCAATCAAGAATCTTGCAGGAGCTGCTTCCCTGATTATTGTGGACCGGGGCTATCTTAGGATACAACGGGATTGGCGCTCCTCTGTCGCCAGTTTTCTTGATTGTCCGCTCATACAGGTTGAATCAGATGTCCTTGTTCCCATACAGACAACTTCCCCCAAGGAGGAGTATTCGGCTGGGACCATCCGACCCAAGATCCATACACATCTTCACCGGTTCCTGGCAGTTCCCACCCCTACAAAAATTCTGCATCACTCTACCGCAATAGATATTGACTCTGTTTCTGTTCAGGATCTATCGGCCACGCTGCACAATCTGTCCATTGACACCTCTGTTGCGCCGGTTCCATATCTTCATGGCGGAACCCGGGCAGCCCATGGGCATCTTTCCCGGTTTATCAATCAAGGTCTTGATGTCTATCATCTGTCAAAAAATAATCCTGGTCACGGTGTTCTTTCCCAGATGAGCCCCTATCTTCACTTCGGCCAGATTTCTCCTCTCACTATTACCCTAGAGGTCATGGGCCATGGTGGCCCAGGGGCACAAGCATATCTAGAAGAACTTATCATCCGACGGGAACTAGCCTGTAATTTTGTCTATTACAATCCCTACTATGATTCCTTTCAGGGTCTTCCCTCCTGGGCAGGTAATACCCTAGATGAACACGCCACGGATAGGCGTGACTATCAATACAGCCCATCTAATCTAGAAGAGGCAGACACCCATGACCCCTACTGGAATGCTGCACAAAAGGAAATGGTGCATACAGGGAAGATGCATGGCTATATGCGGATGTACTGGGGTAAAAAAGTTATTGAGTGGAGTCCAACGCCTCAAGAAGCCTATCAGACTTTGTTATCTTTGAATAATAAATATGAACTGGATGGACGAGATCCCAATGGCTTTGCCGGTGTCGCCTGGTGTTTTGGCAAACATGACCGCCCTTGGCCAGAACGGGCTATCTTTGGGAAAACCCGTTACATGACCGCCCAGGGATTGAAAAGAAAATTTGATATGGATGCCTACATAGAAAAAATAGATAACCTCACATCTAATAGGGATACTGATGACAAAAAGTAATACAGACAGGGTTTTTGCACTCTCACCAAAAAAGGGTATACTATTTCCTTCCCTACAAGCGCATTCTCTTGCCCGTACCCCTGTACAGCTTCCTGATGACGCACGAGGACACATAGCCTTGATTCTTCTTGCCTTCCAACGCCAGGCACAGGAAATGGTTGATTCCTGGCTGCATCCCTTTACCAAAAAATTTGGTGACACACCCGGATTTACCTTTTATGAAATCCCCATGATTAAAGGAAAATGGTGGCGATTATTTTCCTCCTCAATAGATGGCGGCATGAGAATGGGGATACCAGAAAAAAAGCATGAGCATGTTGTAACCTATTATGGAAACATTAGCCAGTATCTGTCTGCATTACAGATACAGGATCTCTCTCTTGCCTATGCTTTTCTCTTGGATAAACAGGGCTATATCATCTGGCAGGGAGAAGGGTTTGCTACCCCCCAGCACATCAACACCATGTTGCATCTGGCTAAACACTTATCCCTCTAGACACCCCTCTACCGGATCCCTTTTTTTTATGATTGATGCAAACCAGAACAAGGGTACAGAGGCAACAATACCCTATCCACCCAAGCCACATAGTCCAGCTTCTCTCCCCGGATCTATATATCTGGGTGGGTATCTTATCCTTTTTTTAGGGGCGAAGGGTACCAAAGAATATCTGCCAGGCCAATGCTGACTTGGCCACCAAACTGAGTACCACATACATTTTCTCACCATACAGGTAATCCTTCCATTTCCCCACTTTTTTGTACTGAAGGATCATGTTGATGGGGAACAAATTAAACAGGATGATAATGGAGACATAGATACCGATGACAAAATCAGGGACCTCTCCCCCAGAGGCAATAATGGCTC
>Ga0272442_10009528_pt1 | contig 12125 bp, 6 predicted proteins | sample SSMForm2O_FD_200262 | JGI IMG/M metagenome (GOLD analysis project Ga0272442, IMG submission 200262) | Marine sediment archaeal communities from Little Sippewissett salt marsh, Falmouth, MA, United States - SSM-Form-2O | ecosystem: Environmental > Aquatic > Marine > Wetlands > Sediment ... | reverse complement strand
CGCGCAAGGAGGGGCTGCGCTACGTCTACGTGGGCAACCTGCGCCGCGACCATCCCGGCGAGAGCACCCACTGCCCGAAGTGCGGGCGGCGCGTGGTCCACCGCGTGGGCTACCGCGTGGTGAGCGTGGCACTCCAGGACGGCAAGTGCAAGCACTGCAACACCGAGGTGGCGGGGGTGTGGACGTCGAAGATCAAGAAGTCGTGAGCCAACGGTTGGTGGGGTAAGAGGCAGGCATGCTGGACTGGCTGGAGCTTCCGGGTGACGAGCGGACGGGGCCGGAGGGGGACCTTCGCGAGGAGGCGGGCCGCGGGCGCCCTGCCGAGGAGCTCGTGCGCTCGGGCGAGCGGCTCTACTACGAGGGCGAGTTCGCCATGGCGGCCCGCGAGTTCCGCAACGCGCGCAACCACGACCCCACCTACTTCGAGGCCTGGGCGATGGAGGTGGATGCACGCCTGCGAGCGGGCGACGTGCCGGGCGCGGACGCCTGTGCGACGGCGGCGCTCAACACCTACGGCAAGGTGGCGGTCTTCTACGCGGCCAAGGCTCTCGTGCTGGCCCACCAGGGCTACATCCAGGCGGCCTACGAGCATTCGGACGTCTCGGTGAAGCACGAGGAGGCCAGCGTGTTCACCTGGCTGAGCCGCGCGGAGGTCGTCCTGTCCACCCAATCGCCGGGGACGATGCGGAGCGTGGAGTCGTGTTTCCAGCGGGCGAGCCGCACGGATCCCACGCGCTGGCGAGTGAAGTTCCGTGCGGCGCTGTGCCTGCTCCAGTGGGGGCAGGTGGAGCGGGCGCTCGAGCGGCTCTCGCAGGTGGCGGAGCTCGTTCCCCGCAGCGCGTTCGTGCAGAAGATGATGGGCGACTGCCACCGGCGGCTGGGCCACGACGGCGCGGCGCAGCAGTGCTACCGCCTGGCGCTCTCGCGTCGGCCCGACTATACGCCCGCCCTCGATGCCCTCGCCTCCATGACGCTCTGGGGACGGGTTCGGACAGGTGTGGGCAGACTGCTGGGCAGGAAGAAGAAGTAAACGGCCCCGCGATCAATCTCGAGAAGATGACGCGTGACGCGTGACGCGTGACAGGAGGGGCGCGGAGGGTTGCCGAAGGGTCGTTGGCCTGCGTTGAAGGGGGTCGAGGGGTAACATGCGCAGAGGCGGACCCCGAGGGACCGCCTCTGCTGCGTTGCCTGGGCGTCTGCGGCCTACCTTGGCTTGGGTGCCAGGGCCGGAGCGGGCTCGACGGGTTCAACCCCGTCGCATCCAGCGCCGATGACGGGCACCTCGAGCGGGCAGTTCTCCGCATCGCCCGAGATCTTGATGGCCTCCTCGTAGCGTCGGGCTTCGTCGGGGGCGAAGGCGACTCCGACTCGCAGGAATCCGCCGACGGGCAGCACCCAGGGCGGCTCCTGCTCGGGCAGGAGCACGGCGAAGCACTCGCTGCTCGACTGGATGGACTCGATGGTCACGGGGGCGGTGCCCACGTTGACGATGAAGAAGTGGTCGGTGGCCGATTCGCCCACGGACACGCACTGGAAGTCGATGCGTGCGGGGCGTGCGGCGATGACCTTGGTGAGGCGCACGAAGACGGCCACCACGTCCTTCGGCCCGTCCATCTCGAGGCGGAGCTCGTCGTCCGTCTCGGGCGATGGGTCGGGGCTGTTGATGCGCCAGTGGTCGAAGCGGTAGCCCTGGTGCGGGATGGCGGCGAGCTCGACCACCGTGCCCGCGGGGTACCACATGGGCAGCGTGGGCGAGGGTGGCTCGACGCGGACTCGCCCGCCCTCGGGCGGCTCGGAGGCCACCGTGAGGCGGTAGAGCGTGGCGTAGGCGGCGGTGATGGTCTCGGACCGGTCGGCGATGATGCGGTGGGTCTGCTCGCCGCCGTCGCTCCACTCGCGGAAGATGTGCTTGACGCCTTCGGCGGGCGACTGCGGGCTCGGCGCACTGAGGACGTGCTCCGAGCGGCACGGCCAGTCGAACCTGACCGGTGCGGTGTACTCGCCGCGGTCGACGCGCACCTTCAGGCCCGTCGGCCGCGTGTCGATGGTCACCCGCACGCGGCAGGCGACGAAGACGGCGATGACCCTCTTCGGCTCGTCCATCCGCAGGCGCAGCACGCTGGCGGCCACGTCGTCGGGCTCGATGTCGGTCGGCACGATGTGCTCGCTGACGATCCAGTGGGAGAAGCGGAAGCCGACGTTCGGGTGTGCGGTGAGCGTGACGATGGTGCCGGCGGGGTACCAGTGGTCGTTGGTGGCCGAGGGCGGGGGCTGGACGCGGACGCGTCCGCCGTCGGGCGGCTGTGAGCGCACCATGAGCAGGTATTCGGTGCGGTAGGCCGCGGTGATGGTTTCGGACTCGTCGGCGACGATCCAGTGGGACTGTTCGCCGCCGTCGCTCCATTCGCGGAAGATGAAGCGCTCGCCCTCGAGGCCGTCCTGGGGGCTGGGCGCCTGGAGCCGGTGCCGCGAGCGGCAGGGCCACTCGAACGTGGCGGGTGCCGTGTACTCGCCTCGGTCGACGCGGACCTTGAGGCCCGTGGGGCGAGTGTCGATGGTGACTTCGACGGTGCAGCGTGTGAAGACGGCGACGACGTCCTTCGGGCCGTCCATTTCGAGGCGGAGCACGTTGGGTGCCACGCCTGCGGGGTCGGGCGGCACGCGGTCGCCGTTGACGCGCCAGTGGTCGAAGGCGAAGCCGATGTTGGGCAGGGCCGTGAGCCGTACCACCGTGCCGGCGGGATACCACATCGGGTCGGCGGGCGAGGGCGGCTCGACGTGGATGCGTCCGCCCTCGGGCGGCTCGGAGGCCACGGTGAGGCGGTAGAAGGTGGAGTAGGCTGCGGTGATGGTTTCGGACTCATCGGCGATGATGCGGTGGGTCTGCTTGCCGCCGTCGCTCCATTCGCGGAAGATGTGGCGAACGCCTTCGTTGCTGCTCTGGGGGCTGGGTGCGCTGAGCTTGTGCACGGAGCCGCAGGGCCAGCGGAACGTGGCCGGCGCGGTGTACTCGCCGCGGTCGACTCGCACCTTGAGTCCCGTGGGGCGAGTGTCGATGGTCACTTCGACGATGCAGGCGATGAAGACGGCGACGACGTCCTTCGGGCCGTCCATCTCGAGGCGCAGCACGGGGTCGTCGCTGAGGGATTCGGCGTCGTTGACGCGCCAGTGGTGGAAGCGGAAGCCCTCGTTGGCGATGGCCGTGAGGGCAACCACCGTGCCTGCGGGATACCACATGGCCGAAGAGGGTGAGGGCGGATCGACGCGGATGCGCCCGCCCTCGGGCGGCTCGGCGGCCACGGTGAGCTGGTATTGGGTGTCGTAGAAGGCCGTGTAGGAGCGGTGTTGGCCTGCGATGATTCGATGGGTGCGCCGTCCGCCGTCGCTCCAGCGGTCGTAGAGATGGCGGACGCCGGGTTCGCCGTGTTGTGGGGTGGGGGCGCTGAGCACGTGGCGGGTGCCGCGCACCCAGGTGAACGAGACGGGAGCGGTGTACTCGCCGCGGTCGACGCGCACCTTCAGGCCGGCCGGCTCGGTGGCGACGGTGACCGTGACGAGGCGCTCCGCAAAGACGGCCACCCAGCTCTGGGCGCTTTTCATCTTGATGCGGAGGCGAGGGTTTTGAACCACAGGGATGACTTCGGCCTCGGCCTCCTGGAGCTCGACGTCCCCGTCGACGGGCACGGGGTCGCGCTCGATGGCCTGGGCGATGGGCAACGGGCCGCGCCGCCATCCGACGAACACGTAGCCCTCGCTGGGCACGGCACGCAGGTGCACCACCGTGCCCTCCTCGTAGTAGCCATCGTCATCCGGGTCGGGCCGGATGTCGATGCGGCCGCCATCGGGAGGGCGGCAGCTCGTCCACAGCGGATACCAGGTGGTGTAGATGGCCCGCAGGCGCAGGCCCCGCCGCGGCACCACGATCACGTGCTCCTGGTCACCGCCGTCGCTCCACTTGCGGAACTTGTGGATCTTGACGTGCGGAAGCGGCCCCTGCGGACTCGGAGCGTTCACCTTGTGGCGCGAGCCCACGGGCCAGATGAAGCGGGCGGGCGCCGTGTAGCGCGCGCCGTCCACCTCCACCTCGAGACCCGACGGACGCGTGTCGATGATCACCCGTGCGATGGGCAGCGGCTCGATCTCTACGGGTGCGGGCTCGATCCCCACGGGCAATGCCGCCGGAGCTCCCGAGGCGGCGGCCATCGCGACAGCAAGAATCACCCAGCACGTGCACAATTTCCCCGTTCGCCAGCGGCGTGTGCCGCCTTCATAACGCATAGTCCCTCTCCTTCCACGGAAGACAACGACCCCTCGGCGCTGCAACCCCGCCTGTCTGCGTCGAACCGTACACTCTCTGTGTGGATTCGTCGTGGAAGCCAGCAGCCGCCCGACTGCCGCCCCGCCCCCGCATTAAACATGTCCCCTTCCGCCCATCCGATGTCAAGGGCGCAGGAAGAAAATGGGCGGGAAGAATGGAAGGGTGGAAGAATGGAGGGTTGGAAGAATGGAAGAATGGAGGGATGGAAGAGCGGAGGGTTGGAGGCATGCAAGACCAGAGGGAAGCGCTCTGTGCTTGGTCTTCATGACGCGTGACGCATGACGCGTGACGCGTGACGCGTGACGAGCCATGTCAATCCATTCTCTTCACCCGAATCGCCTTGAGGTCCATGACGGCGTTGCCCGCTTTCTTGACGGCTCTCACGGTGAGGCGGGTGCGGCCTTTGGGCAGGGTGAGCGTTCCGACGTCGAGCGCGGCCCAGCGGCGCTCGTAGACTTCCTTGCGCTCGACGCGGTCGGGGCTGGGCACGAAGTTCGGCTCGTGCGCCTTGTCGAGCACGCACTCGACCCCCTTGCCCACGGCCTCGACGCGCACCGTCGAGCCCACGTCGGCCTTCGGGCAGATGTAGACGAGCGAGAATGCGTAGGAGCCGGCGTGGACGACATCGATGTCCCACGAGACCGCGGCGTCGAGGCTGGTCCAGTGGGTGAGCCAGTTGTTGTTGGCGAACCTGCCGCCGAACTTCAGGCCGCCGGTCCAAGTGCCCTCGGGCGTGGGGATCTCGACGACCGGCATCTCGGCGTGGCCGACGGGGATGGGGAGCTTCGCGGTGCCGCCGCGCATCTCCTTGAGCCAGGAATCGTAGGCGGCCTTCAGCTTGCGGGCCGTGTCGGGGTGCTGCTTCGCGACGTCGGTCTTCTGCCCCGGGTCGGCGGCCATGTCGAAGAGTTGCACTCGCCTGCGCTCGACGGTGAGGCGGAAGCGCTGGGTGCGCACGGCGCCGCGATTGCCCTGGACGACGAAGATCATGCGGTCGGGCCACTGGGCCGGCGTGCCGGTGAGCAGGGGCACGAGGCTCACGCCGTCGAGCGGCTTCGTCTCGAGCATCGGCACGCCGGTGAGCTCGACCAGGGTGGGCAGTAGGTCGATGTGTGCGGCGATGGGCTCGATGGCGTGTCCCGCGGGGATGTGGCCGGGCCAGCGGATGAAGCAAGGCACGCGGCATCCGCCCTCGTGGACGCTGCCTTTGGTGCCGCGCATGCCGCCGTTGTAGCGTGCGCCGTTCGGCCCGTTGTCGGTGAAGAAAATCACAATGGTGTCGTCGGCGAGCTTCAGGGCATCGAGCTTCGCGAGGATGCGGCCGAGGCACTCGTCCAGGCTCTCGCACATGGCGTAGATGCAGGCGAGGCGGTCGTCGAGGCCGCGGCGCTTGTACTTGTCGAAGAAGCGGTCGGGCACCTGCATGGGCGAGTGCGGGGTGTTGTAGGGCAGGTAGACGAGGAAGGGGGTGTCCTTGTGCTTCTCGATGAAGGCGAGAGCGGCGTCGGTGAGCACGTCGTTCACGTAGCCCTTCGTTTTCACGGGGTGGCCGTTGCGGTCCATCGTGGTGTCGAAGTAGTTGTTCCAGTGCCCGCAGCAGATGCCGAGGTACTCGTCGAAGCCCTGGCCGTTGGGGTGGTGGGGGTAGTGGGCGCCGTTGTGCCACTTGCCGAAGCAGGCGGTGGCGTAGCCGGCGGCCTTGAGGATTTCGGCGAGGGTCACTTCGTCGGCGCGCATCGTCTCGGCGCCGGCGGAGACGCCGTGGCAGCCGGTTCGGCGGTGGTAGCGGCCTGTGAGCACGGCGGCGCGGGTCGGTGCGCAGAGGGGGTTGACGAAGAAGCGGCCGAAGCGTGCGCCCTGCGTGGCCAGGCGGTCCATCGAGGGGGTGTCGATCTTCGGGTTTCCGTGGGAGCGGACGTCGCCCCAGCCCTGGTCGTCGGTGAGCACCATCACGATGTTCGGTCTGCGCTCGGGCGCCGCGTCGGCCCGCGGTGCCCACCATGGGACGGCGAGGCTCGCCGCCCCCAAGCTGATGGACTTGAGGAACCGGCGGCGGGAGTGAGTGGCGGGGTCCACGGCATTCTCCTTCGCTCCCCTGGCATTGCGTCGCGCGATGATACCGGCGGGCGCGATGGGGAGTCAAGCCAGTCCACTGGCCGTTGCCGAACCGCCACAGGGCGTTGCCTCGCGTCAACATGCCGAAGTGCTGATGCAACCATCACTTACGCGGATCGTGAGCGATTGGTGTTGCCGATGCGAAACATGAGCGCATGGAACACCCCATCGCCCGACCCACGGCGGAAGGGGACCCTCGGTGTAAAGCCTGAGAGGTCAATGCTTTACAGAGACGACATCGAGCCCGTGTGCGGCGAGTGTTCGGCACGTGGTTTGCGTGACTCAAACAAACAGACGGCGTATTCATGGTTCAACATACAGGAACAAACCCATGGTCACACGCCCGAACAGGCCATCCTCACGAGCCGCCTGGATCGCGCTCGGCGTTGCCGTGTGCCTGGCCGCGGCGGTGCCGGCCCAGGCCGGCCTGATCGCATACTGGGGCTTCAACGATGCCCTCGACCCCGTGACCGCGCTCGACACCAGCGGCCGGGGCAATCATGGCATACTCATGGGTCCTGCTGCCTACACTGCGGATGCCGGGGGCGTGAGTGGCCTGGCGGGCGACTATGCCATGGACTTCGGCACGGTCAACAACGGCGCACGCGTGGTGCTCTACACCGCTGCCAGCGGCGCGTTCGACTCCCTGACGGCCAACAATACGGCGACGATCGCGCTCTGGGTCCTCGGCCACGGAAGCCAGCCGCAGGGCGACACCCTGTTTGGCTTCTACAACAGCACGAACGCCCGCATGCTCCAAGCCCACATTCCCTGGAGCGACCGCAACATCTACTGGGATACGGGCGGCTGCTGCTCCGTGGGCGTGCATCGCATCTTCAAGAACGAGCCCGACGAGACGAAGTGGAAGGGGCAGTGGAACCACTACGTGTTCGTCAAGGACGGCAATCAGTCGCGCATCTACCAGAACGGCGAGCTCTGGCATTCAGGCTCCACCTCGGCGTCGATCGGGCAGATCGTGCACGGCACGATCGGGAGCCGGAACGACGGCGGGGAGAGCTACGCTGGGATGATGGACGACTTCGCGGTGTGGGACACGGCTCTTCCCGAGAACTGGATCCAGGGCCTCGCCTCTGGCCAGACGCCGCTCCAGGTGCCCGAGCCTGCCACGCTCACCCTGCTCGGCCTCGGCGCCATGGGCCTGGCGGCCCGCCGGCGCAAGCGGCGCTGAGCCTCCAGCCGCCCGGTCGTGTCCTGTCCTCCGCCTTCACACTCCTCTGTCAATCCCACTCTCAGGCATCGGTGGCCGAGCGCCGCTCACCCGTCTCCACCGAAGATCCAGGTGGCCAGCGGCTTCAGGTAGGCGAGCTTGAGGCGGCGGACGGGCAGCGGGCAGCGGTTCTCCCCAGGGATCTCGAAGTTCAACAGACCCTTGTACCCGATGTGGTCGAGGGCGACCGCGATGTCGGGCCACGGCACGGTGCCGCCGCGTGCGTAGGGCATGTTGTGCTGGTCGGCGGTGGTGTCGTTCTCGGCCAGGTGGAGGGCGCGCAGGCGCGGGCCGCACGCGCGAATGAACGCGGCCTGATTCTCGTCGGTCAGGTTCAGGTGGCCGGTGTCCAGGCACACGCCGACGTGTCGCGGGTCGGTCTCGGCGAGCAGGGGCTCGAGGTCGCGGCCCGACGAGCAGTTTTCGAGGCACAGCGAGACGTCGGTGCCCTGGATGTGTTCGGTGAGTTCGTGGAGGGAGCGGAGCTGTGCGGCGCGGCGTGCGGCGGGGTCGGGCTGGTGGGCGCCCCCTGGGTGGAGCACGGCGGCTGGGATGCCGATGGCGAGGTAGAGGTCGAGCCAGCGGCGCAGCTCGGCCACGGTCTCCTGGCGCCGGGATTCCTCGGGCGGCGCGATGTCCACGGTGAGCCACAGGTGGCCCTGCTCGATGGCCACGCCCGCGGCATCGGCGGCGGCTCGGAACTCGCGGCCGACGGCCTCGGGCGCCCCTCGGTCCAGGAGGGCGTGGCCGTGCTCGTCCGAGAGCTCGGCGTAGTGCCAGCCGGCGGCGGCCAGTTCGCCGAGGGTCTGCTCGGGCGAGAGGTCGATGAAGAAACTCGTCCACATCGAGAGCTTCGGTTCCATGGTGCTCCTCGGTTGCATAGGGCCGCAAGGGACAGGCGGCCCACGGGATGGGCAGCCGTGAGGTGGCTACCGCTCCTGTGGGGGGACGTACCAGAAGGAGCGCCAGTAGGCGCGGTCGAGGGCGAAGACGTCGATGGGCTGGTCGAGGGTGTAGGCGGGGTCGAGAATGCCGTAGCGCTTCATCTCGCGGATGTAGTGGTCGTTGGGGCGGAAGGTGTCCATATCGAACCGCCCGCGCCACGGGGCCTGCCTTCGCAGCAGGGTGAGGGTCTTGCGGTAGTCGGGGTCCGTGGTGTCCGCGAAGATGGTGGTGACGTGCTTGGTGACGGGGAGTCGGGGGTTCACGGCAGGGGTGTCGAGCGGCTTGTCGCTGGTGAGGAGGTCCTCGAGCTCGGCGTCGAGCGGGTCGGTCTCGACGGGGCGCTTGCTGCTGGGGTCGGGCATGCGGGGCGGGGTCTTGCGGCCGCCCGGGAACACGAGGTACTCGCCGCGGCACAGGCCGAGTCCGCCGGCGGCCTTGGCGAGCGGGGCAAGGAGCATGATGGACTTCTCGGGCTCGTCCATGTTCCATCGCTCGAGGGCGGGGGTCTTGAAGCGGAGCTGCGTGCTGCCGTCCACGGCCCGGTAGCCGTGGCAGGACCCGCACCTGGGCTCGAGCACGTTGTAGGCGGAGAACATGCCGGTGCCGCCAGAGCCGAGGCAGGCGTAGGTGCCGGGATAGACGGCGCCGACCTCGATCCAGAGCCACACGAGGGTCTTCTCGCGCTCGGAGAGGCGCACCTTGTAGTGGGTGGGCTGGATGAGCTTCATGAGGGGGCTGGCGGAGCTGCCGAGCGTGCGGGGCGGATGGTTGCCGTCCGCGTTCGCCCCCTGGGCCACGTAGCGGAACAGCGTGGTGTAGCTGGCGGGCCAGGTGGCGTAGCGGGAGGCGCGCGTGGCGGTGAGGACCACCCCGCCATCGGGCTTCTCGGGGCTGTGGCATCGGGTGCAGTGCTTGTCGAGGATGGGCTGAATGTGGGTGGTGAAGTCGACGACGTCGGGCACGTCGGGGATCGGCTGGATCTTGCTGGGCGGGCGTTTGAGGGCCATGAGGGCTCCGCTCGGGGCGCTCACGGGGGCCTCGGTGCGCGGCTCGTGGCAGCCCACGCAGCCGTTCGTCTCGCCCGGCATCACGTTGGTGAAGCTCTGCATGCGCTTCACGGACAGGTTGTTCGCGTCGAGAGCGACGAAGAAGACGGGGCGGATGGCAGGGACCTCGAAGTATGCCGAGCCGTCGGGCTCCACGGGCACCGTGCCGAGCACGCGGGGAATGGTGAAGGAGCCGCCCGGGCTCACGGCATCCATCCCGCCGCTGAAGTTCACGGGCTTCGGCAGGGTCTCCATCACGAGGAGCTTCTTGATTTCGCCAGGCTTCACGCCCGCCATGTTGCGCCCGCGCCGGATGTCGTTGAGGATGAGGGTGCCGGTGGGCTTCGACCAGTCGGTGCGGGGCGCGACGCGCCGCTCGCGGGGGCGTGGCACGAGGGGCCTGGGCTCGTGGGCCATCATCCCGGCGCCGGTCACCTGGTGGAAGGGCTCGAACTCGCCCTGGGCGTTCATCACGCAGAGGGCGTTGCCGCGGGCGGCCAGGAAGCAGTCGGGGGTGATGGGGTAGGGGTCGCGCCAGTCGGCTCGCTGGGTGATCACGGGGGCGAAGGACTTCTCGTCGGGGCCGGCGGCGGGGTCGATGATCGCCAGGTCGCCGGCGTGGGACTGGCGGCCGTGGCCCGGCGAGAAGACGGCGAGGGTCTTCTGCGTGCCCGGGATGGGCTTGGCGTCGATCATCACCAGGCCCGGGTGCATGTTGCCGAAGTAGGCCATCACGCCGGTGCCGTCGGGGTTGGCCGTCCACAGGTGATGGTAGCGCACCTGGGAGCGGTCGACGTACTCCCAGCGGGTGAACAGGATGCGGCCGTCGGGCATCGGCCAGGGCGTGTTGTCGTGCTCGACGTTGGCGGAGATGAGCTGGACGTTCCTGCCGTCCGGCCCGCAGCGGTAGAGGACGGCCACGTGGGTGAACCAGCACTGGACGTAGCGATGGCAGCGCGAGGAGCAGAACACGATGTCGCCGTCGGGCAGGTAGGTGGGCTCGATATCGTCGCAATCGCCGTCGGTGAGCTGGCGGAGGCCGGTGCCGTCGACGTTGATCTCGTAGAGGTGGTAGTGCTCGGTGCCGCCCTTGCGGTAGGAGAAGAGGATCCTGCGGGCGTCGTAGTGGACCTGCGGGTCGCGGATGCCGCCCTGGGCGTCGGCCAGGATGTCGGTGACCTTCCGCGTGCGAAGGTCCATGCGGCACAGGCGGGTGCCGATGCTGTACAGCTTGCGGTCCGGGTCGCTCGACCAGTAGGCGAAGTTGGCGTACCAGTGGCCGTCATTGCCGTAGGGACGGACGGCGAAGACGATCTCCTGGACGTCGGCGAGGGGGCCTGCGAGCATCTCGTCGAAGAGGCCCTTGCGGATCTTGGGCGGCGGGGGCTTCTTCCTCGTCCTGGGCTGCGGCTTGGGCGCGGGCTTGGCCTCCTGCGGGCCGGCAGGCTCGGTCAGGACTTCGAGGCTGATCTCGCCCGCCCACCCCGAGGCGGCCAACGCAAGGAATGCAGCGATCGTCAGATGAGCTGGCGTGCTGTGCGTCATGGCAGCGAGTCCCCACAAGGTGGTCATGCCCCATAGTCTATCGGCGCACGAGGGGGAAATGCAAGGGATGGGCCAGGACCGCACTTGACGTGGCCGCAGCGCGAGGGCTATCCTCTGGCGTTGCGGCGAGCGGCCCTGCCTGGGCTCTCACATCATCGCGGCCTCGTGAGGAGCGTGTGTGCGATGCAGTATCGGAAGCTCGGATCCACGGATATCGAGGTGTCGGCCGTCGCGTTCGGCTGCTGGGCGATCGTCGGCGGATTCAACTGGGGGCCGCAGGATGAGGCGGACTCCCTGGCCGCGCTGCGTGCGGCCTACGATGCGGGCGTGACCTTCTTCGACTCGGCGGAGATCTACGGCGACGGATACTCCGAGCAGCTCGTCGGCAAGGCCCTGGGCGACGTGCGGGACTCGATCGTCATCGCCTCCAAGGTTTCGGCGGACCACTTCGCGCCCGCCGATCTGCGGGAGGCGTGCGAGCGGAGCCTGCACAACCTGGGCACCGACCGCATCGACCTGTATCAGCTCCACTGGCCGAGTCGCGAGATCCCCGTGGCCGAGACGCTCGGCGTGCTGGCCGAGCTCGAGGCCGAGGGCAAGATCCGCGCGTGCGGCGTGTCGAACTTCGGGCCTCGCGACCTGGCCGAGTGCCTGGCCACGGGCAGGCCCATCGCGAACAACCAGCTCGCCTACAACATGCTGTTCCGCGCCATCGAGTTCGAGATTCTGCCCACGTGTGTGCGCGAGGGCATCGGCGTGCTCTGCTACTCGCCCATGCTCCAGGGCCTGCTGACGGGGAAGTTCGCCAGTGCAGACGACGTGCCGGTGGACCGGGCTCGCACGCGCCACTTCGCGTGCACGCGCCGCGACGCGCGGCACAGCGAGCCGGGTGCGGAGGCGGAGACGTTCGCGGCGATTGCGGGAATCC
>Ga0272442_10009527_pt1 | contig 12126 bp, 15 predicted proteins | sample SSMForm2O_FD_200262 | JGI IMG/M metagenome (GOLD analysis project Ga0272442, IMG submission 200262) | Marine sediment archaeal communities from Little Sippewissett salt marsh, Falmouth, MA, United States - SSM-Form-2O | ecosystem: Environmental > Aquatic > Marine > Wetlands > Sediment ... | reverse complement strand
CCAATCTTCTAATAAAACACACACTTCTGTGTCATTCAAATAATCAGTTCTATGATAGCAGGAAAAAGTCAGTTCATGTGCATGAAATGCGATATCGTCATGTTTGACTTTTCTATGAGGCCTTCTCCCATTTCCTCAACTTCCATCCGGAGTATGCAGAGGCGCTTGTTCAGATGAAAGAGGGCAGTTATGATGACCGGGTCGATATGGTCTCGATTCGTGCGAGAGCGCTGCTCGATGAAGAGACGGTCGGTTCTTTTTTCGGCTTCCTGATTCAGGACTCCAAGCTCATGGTCGAGCCGGAAAAAATCCTGAACAGCTGGCAGGACGTCCGTCCCCAGCTTTCGAAGCTGACCAGAGAGACACCCATCCGGACCGATGTGCTCGCCATGATCACGAACCGTCTCTCTCTGCATCTCACCTCGGAGCAGTACAGGCCCCTGCCCGGTCATAAAACCAACCTGGAGGCGTTCCTGACCGACGGCGTCCTTCCCGAGGATCTGACCCTTTCGGTGGTGCAGCAGCTCATGCATACCAGGGAGGAGATCCAGCAGCTCATTCTCTCGGACCGGATCTACAATCAGATCAAGGATCTGTGGCCGGAGGAAGCCGGGAGGGCGGCATGAAAACGCTTCCAGACGCGTCCTGGCGGGATTTCAGCCGGATTGTCACCCAGCTGTTGACCACGTTCCCGTTCTACGGACATGTGCTGATCCAGCTGTCCCGTAAAATGGAGCCGAAACTGCCGTACGCGGCCGGGATTCATGTGGGCAGAAAGGCCATACTCGCCATCAATCCTGCTCTCTTTTTCAGAGAATCTCCGGACAAGCAGATGGGCATTCTCATCCATGAGATCGAGCACTTTATTCGTCTGCATATCCCACGGGTTCAGGGAAAAGATCCGGAACCGCCCGTCTCTCAGGGAAAAGGCCAATATTGCCATGGACCTGGCGGTCAATTCGACCATACAGATGGACCTGCTCCCGGACTGGGTGGTCTATCCGTATCAGTTCAGGCTGCCGGACAGAAAGAGCGCCGAGTATTATTTCAAACAGCTCACGGATCCTCCTCCTGAAGACAAGGACCCTTCATCCGGTCAGACCGGATCAGAGGCGCCTGCTTCACCGGGACGCCTGATGCGTGACGATTTTGCCGAATGCCCGGATGACACGGAGGAACAGACGCTTCCCGTGGAACTGGAATCACGCCTGGTCGGCCAGGTCCTGAAGAACGCGGTCGAAAGCACACACCGGTGCCGGGGAACTGTTCCGTCGCACGCGGAAGAGATGGTGAAGGTCCTGCTCGAAGAGAGCCGTATTCCCTGGAATGTCCTGTTCCGGCGTCTCTGCCAGTGGGCCAGCCTGCGCCGCAAGTCCTTTTCGAAGAAACGCATTTCGAAGCGCTATGGCACCCGGCCCGGCCCCGTGATGAAACAGCAGCTCAGGCTTACCGTGGCTTTCGACACATCGGCCAGCATCTCTGCTAACGATCTGTCCTGGTTTTTTGCCGAGCTGAATGCCATGCTCGGGACCGGCACGGAGATCTGCCTCATTCAATGCGACGCGGAAATCCAGAAGATAGAGACCTACAAACCGGGGAAGACACAGATCAAACCGAAGGTCTACGGCCGCGGAGGCACCGCGTTCACGCCCGTGTTCGATTATTTACTCAGGGATTCGTCGGGCAGACCGGATCTCCTGGTCTATTTCACGGACGGATACGGAGACCGACCCCAGGATCCCCGCTTGTTTCCGGTTTGCTGGGTCTATACGCCTCAGCATCAGAAGGCAGCCAATTTCGGCACCCATATCGAATACCATCCTGAATGACACATCAGCCCACCCATTGACCTGCCCCTGAATCCGGGGCTTTTTTTATTCAATCGACAGAAGGAGGTTTTTATGACCGATGAAGAATTCCTGAAACTGAGCCATGCCGCAAAGTTGAAACTCCTTAAAAAGGCCAGGGATTATCTGTCCCACGATTTTCAGCATCAGGAGATCGTCGAAATCGAATCCATCGATGTTTCAGGAAAGCACCCGCGCATCACCGTGTGGGCTCTGAATGTGGACGGGGAGAACTGGCCGCAGTTCACCGATTATTTTCACAGGCGGGAGCAGTACGACCTGATCCACGGAGATTTCATTTTTGTCACCGAAGACTAAATATTTGGAGGATATCATGGAAAATACAACGACGCAGCACAGCGAAGATCTGATGGACAACGTCATTTCGACCTATACGCAGGATCAGGCCATCGAGGACGGTATTCTGGTGGAAGTGGGAAAGCTCACCAGCGGCCAGCGGGTCGTCTTCACCAGCAACCTGTTCGAATCCGGAGGTTACATTGATCTGGAGAAACGACTCAACCTGATTGAAAGAGGACTCTCCATGCTCCGGAAGTCCGATCCGGAAGATACGGACTACATGAGACTCCGCGTCATCGAAAAAAGCCGGATCTGGGTGATCGCCGACGGCAACGGCCTCACATTCATGCGTCCCAAGGATTATTGAAAGGAGGATCCGGATATGTATATCAAACATCTGAATCTGGTCTGTACCGATTCCAGGCAGGTCATTCCCGGCGCCTCCTATCTCGACCTGGGCCCCTTTCGCGTGCTCGGAGAACCGGAATCTCTCATGAGGCGGCTGTACCATTATCACCGGGGCGCGGAGATCACGAGCAATCAGAAACTCTTCCAGATGTACCAGAAAATCCAGACCCTGAGAGAAGACTCCCTGCAGTCCGAATGCCAGCGATGCCCCAAGAAGGTCATCTGCCTGGTTTCCGCCAATACGGACCGGAACTATGACTGGCCCCGCGACATCTGCCCGAACGCGAAGCAATGCGGCGACACGCTGCCTGACAGACAGATCGAAGGCAAGAAAGAATCATGGCATAAATGGAAGTTCGTGCTGGAGAAGAAATGCAATCCCTGCGCTTTTCACGCAAACTGCCAGTACAAGCGCCTGATCTCCCGAATGCTCTGCACCGGATTTACGGACAAGGAAAAACTGTTCGACCTGGCCGAAGCCCGCATCAGGGAGACCTGGGAGTCCGTGGACCGGTTCATGGCTGCCATGACCTGCGGATGGACCGAAATCAACTGGCGCCCGCCGGACGGCAAACGGAAACGCCGTTACCGCTCGGGCCTGGTCTACCCGGACGGCAAAGTGGAGCTCATCCGGGATTATTATCCCTACAGGCTTCATACGGCCCCGGTACCGGCTGAACGGCTCCGGCTCTCCGTTCCTGCGGAGATCTCCACACAGTACAGCCAGGACGTCATACTCAACACCTGGCTGCTCTGGCACATGATGAGGGCTCATGTCCAGCAATCCCGAAAATGGCAGCGCACGGGCCTGGGCTCGATCTGGATCCGTGGCCATCACAATTTCCTCCTGGGACTGCATATCAACCACAGGGGAAATCCCGTGCTGTCCACCGCCACGTCCCGGTGGGAGTACAATACGGAGTTTTACCGGTTCAGCGACATCGGATGGAACCTCGAATGGAGCCCTTCCTCCGTGATGCAATCCCTTTCACAATGAACGAAAGGTTTTTATAATCCGCACGGCATATTCACTCCATGCATCGCTTTCCATTCCCCTCACTTGATTACCCCGACCCACGTGTAAACCTTCGTGATTTCCTGGCGCCTTATCAGGAAATGACTATTTCCGATTTTTATCGGGCCAGAGACATGATCTCGGGTGCGAATCTGATTCTGTCCGATATGGAGTCGTGTTTGCTCACACGAGCGCCAGGCCAAACTCGGGTCGGGAAACTTTCAGGGCCTTCTGAAGATGCCACCGCTACTTCGGGGGCCCTGTTTTCTTTTTATCACTGGATCCGGCGCCACTGTCTGACCCGCGATCCCTGGGACTGATCCGGGGAATTGCCCACTGCCACGGTCTGATGCTTCTGGAAGCGAGAATCCTGGCGCTATTCAATAAAATAGCGAAGCAGTACCGGTATCGGTGAAATTCCTCTGTCCAATCAAAAGATTTAAATACATGGGAGTGAATGGGTGATGCAGAGTAAACGCGTGAATGTCTTATGAGAATACAGGATTACCTGCAGGCCAGCCAGAAAAAGATCTCGGAGAATACGAGTCAGATCCGGGATTTCCGTGTCTTTGACTTCAATTTTATTCCCGAGAGTCCGTTTATGCGTCAGGAAGTCAAGCCCATTATCGACAACCTGTTGAAGTACGACAAGACCAACATACCAGGCAACCTGGTCATCTACGGCGCCAGGGGATCGGGAAAGACACTAACTCTGAAATACCTGAAACAGATTCTCGAACATGAAACCCAGCTGAAGGTCCTGTATGCCAACTGCCGGAATTACAACACGTCTTTCAAGCTGCTGGCTCACTTCGTGGGCATGAAGGCCAGGGGCGCCTCTCTCTCGGAGGCCTTTGACCGTTTCAGCCAGGGATTCTATCAGAAAACAGTGGTCGTCCTGGACGAGATCGACCTGATGTCTGAAAAGGACAAGCGCAAGGAGATCCTGTATCTTCTCAGCCGACATCCCAATAATTACATGCTGATCCTGCTGTCCAACAATCCGAAATTCCTGGACGAGCTTGATATGGCCACACGATCGTCCCTGCAGCCGGAAGTGCTCCTGTTCAAGAATTACGACGCCCTGCAGATCACACAGATCCTGATGGACCGGGCGGAAAAGGGGATCAAGCGGTACAACGAGGATGAACTCCGCAAGATCAGCGCCCTGGTCTATCAAAATACGAATTCCGATATCCGGATTGCGATCAAGACGCTTTTCTACCAGATCACGGAATCACAGAACAGCATTCAGGCGAATTTTGACAGGGCCAGGAGGGACGTTTACTTTGACCTTATCCTGGACCTAAATGATAAAAATCTGCTGATTTTGACGGCATTGGCGACGTGTAAGGATGGCTACGTGAAACCGGCGTTCGAAAAGTACAAACAGCTGAGTGCAGCCATGCATGAAAAGCCGTATTCCTATGTCTATTTCTACAACAGTCTGAGCTATCTGCAGAGCCTGGGGCTGATCGTGCTGCTCTACACCAAGGTGGGGCGGACCTACACAAACCGGTCCAAGCTGCTATTCAACGAACAGGTTCTGGAAGATGTGTTTAAACTGAGATTCGGATAAATGGAAAGTCCCTGTGTGGAGTTTATGCGTCAGATTCTGAAGTGTTCCTTTTACTTTACGGCATTATTTTCTATATGGAAATGTAAATTAAATGAATAGTGAACGATTCTATGATATTAATACGCATTAACTTCACACAGCATTTGACGCTAATAAATGAATTTTCAATACTCGAGGGATTATATTTCGAAAAGTCATCTTTTTTTGTAGAATTGTTTTAATTTTCGAAAATTCACAGAACGTGTAAAAACAAAAAAATCCATATGACAATCTACAAACCTTTTATTCGAGCCACATATACAAGGCCATTCTTTTCTAACCTTCTTAGCCTCAAGCAATTTCATCAAGCGTTGATAACTTTGTGGATCTTTTATATACTTCTGTAAAAATGGTACTCTTTGAATGAGATTCCTTATTTCACCTTGAACTCCATGTGACCACCAATCTCTTGGCCATTCATTGTATTTTTCATAAAAACTTTGATCATAAAAAAAGGGGATTATCATCTTATAAAAGAAATCTTTTAAAATAAATCCTTTATTGTAAAATTCTTGTTGGTCATATTTCCCACTCAAACAAGCAGTGCCATCATCATTTATATGGAGTTCATACAGTGGTATCTTTTTCTGTTTGCCAAGTTGTTTGATTCTTCCCCCGATTTCTTTAACCTGGGGTAAAATAGAAAAATCGCTACTTACGAGTTCTATCTGTACATCATAATTATCTTGAATTCTATATTTTCCTGTGTAATCATCATTAGGGAAATGAATAAAAATGTCTTGAGTCTTATCATAATATGCATCGAATTCCAGTGGTCCAACAATTGTTTCTGTGCCTTTATTTTCAGCAAACCTTAAATTAGGAAAATATGTAACTAGCCATGTCTTGTCTGACTCAGTTAATTTGAAATGCACCATGGTTTTCTTGCTTCATTTTTTACGATTACTGGAGGTACGATATAAATACTACCATTAACATTTCCATGTGATATACATAAATTCTTTAACAGCCGATGTATTTCATCTTTGGATTCTTCTGCCTGAATCTTATCAAAAATAATTTTAAACTTTCTGATTTCTTCTCTCACAAGCGCCATTTCCGTATCAGAAATCTCTCTTAAGTATTCATCGATATATTTATTTGGGTCAGCTTTGTCGCTAAAAATTGGTTCTCGAATATAAGAGAGCAGATTATCAATAAAATCTCCCATTGCAGCTTGAGAATCGCACGTCATATTTTTCTTGAAAATATCATTTATAATCAGTTCAAGATGGAATGATTTAAGAGGAAAATTAGTATTAGATTTTTTTATTACTCTTTTCCAACTTTTTACAACTTTAACAGTTTTTCGAAATGAATTGTTTTTATCGTTCAAGGTCCTTGCGTCAAGTATATACCCTTTTGGATCAGATTTGATCCAGCTTATTGCTTTATCCTGTTCGTAAATTTTTTTCCGTCTTTGCTTAGAGTATCCGATGATTTCCGGAACATAATAAAGTACTTCCCCAAAACTGTTTTTTTCATCCAGAGGAATGCCTGGTACAATATCTATCGAAAAATCATCCTCAGTTTTTCCAAAGTATATACCTACAGAATGACTCTGAGACTTAATAATGACTTGCTTACCAATTCGTGCGTATTCCTGCTTCAATTCATTGGCTAAATCAGATAGTACATTTGAAATATCGAGCTCATTAGGATCAATGACTTTTTCAACGATTTGACGACCTGTTACAATTGTTTGAGGCAATTCCCAAATGATATCAAGATCATTTACTGGTTTTATTGCAGTAAATCGTGCATATGATCCATTTTGAAATTTGTCCCCTTTTAACATATCGGAGACTTCAATATATTTCTCACTAATTTCCGATCTCTCAGTTGAAGTGGGCGTAAGCCAGTCTCTAACAAAATCTTCAATAATGTTATTTGTTTCTTGTGTTTGCATTTATTTCCCCTCCAAGGTGATTATCCTAATGATTCAGCATATCGATCTATTTCAATTGCTGGAACAGTACCAAGTCTTTGTAAACGAGAAAGCAATTGAAGAAAGAATGAAATTAATGCATTTTTATTATTACTAATAATTACTTCTGCCGGATCATTTTCATGACACAATATATTAAAAGCACCCTCGTTTAGAACACATCCAATATCGAGTCTTTTTTCTGGTGGCAATGAACAGATGAATTTTAGGATGTTCTGTTCATTAAAAGATTTCCAACCGCTGTCGAGTGTTAGTAATCCTGATAGAATTTGAAATGGTTTTTTGGGATCCATTACTACCCCGCCAGCATGATAAATAGGGGCATTTGTACGCTTCAGTTTTCTTACTGAAGCTGCTTTTTCCCCTGCATATTCAATATTGCGTTTTCCAATTGACGGCCTCACTTCAAAAACAGCATAAACACTTTCAGCTGGGATATAAATAGTTCCATTTTGATTAAATAAAAAAGGAGAATATTGTTGATCGAAAATTACAATGTCGATCTGTTGGCTGAGGCTACCCTCTGAATCCAAAACAAATGCTTTTTCTGCTTTATATCTTTTAGGTAAATATTCATTAAGCATTTTTAACCAACACAATTCAGTTGCATCACCTTGTGTTGGTGGATGTGAGATTATCTCCTTATTTGTATTTAGAGCCTCAATCATCTGAGTCTGCAAGTGATCAAAAATATCATGTAATTTTACCATCTCTTTTTTCATTCATTCATCCTTTTTCTACATGTTGTCTACTGTCCCTAATTAATAAAACGAACCGAGGTTACACTTAAATTGAAAATAGCTTCCTCTGGCTAATCATTTTGACTGTCATGGCGGATGAACTCACTAAAAATAGTTTCGATAATAAATTGATATCGGTTGTATCCTTTAATGATTCCTTTAATAAGTGCAATGGTATCAACAATTCGCTTGAGAATTCATCTGCCTCTTGATTATACAATTTAATTTCCTCCTCATCACAATCATCTTCTGGAGGATGATCTAAATAAAAATGACCCAATTCATGCCCCAGTGAGAATCTTCTTCGATGTACATGATGATTTTTATTGATGCCTATTAACTTCTGATCATTTAACATAAGAGCAGAATGTTCGTCCCCAATTCTTTCTAACAATTCAACGCTAAATCCAGACCATCTTGCTATGTCTTCAATCGGCACAGGAGGGTTTATTATTCCATGTTCTTTCTCATATCTTTGGATTACTGATCGCGCTAATTTTCTACAGTATCCAATCCTCTTTTTATCAATGGCTTCCATTGGCATCTCAAGATATCACAAACTTTTTTAATTTATCCAAATAGCTATTTATTTTAACATCGTCGTCTCTATGAAGTTTTTGTTTTAATAATAGTTCATCTTTCCCACTTGCAATTGATCTGTCCTTAACATAGAATTCTTTTACTTTATGGTCATAACGGGCATATGCTTTTGCAGCAGGAGGTGTAAGTTTATATAATTTGTAAGAATTATATATTAAATTTTTTGCACTAATCCATTGAATTCTTAACAATTTTATCAAAGAAGATATTTTTTCTATGGGGATGGAGAGGATATCTACTCTGTTATTAATAAATTTAATTAACTCACTTTCTGTAAATCTAGATTGTCTTCCTAATTCAGAATATGATATATTATTAACCTGAACAAAGACTGAGATAAAGTCACCAAAGTGATTTAATAAATCTGGATTATTGAGTTTTTCCAACAAATCCTTACGAATCCTGCTTGTTTCCTTAAGCTTTTCCAGCATGGCCTGACTTGCTTGCTGTGTCATTTTGTATTTCGGATCAGTATTAAATATTTCATCTAAATACTGATCGGATACGTTCAAATTACCATTCAAAATGGATTCAAGAATCAGCTGTTCAGTTTTATCTAATTTGTGAGGCATTTATTCTATTTCTTGTCTTTTAAATATTGTTCGAGTCTTCTTTTCAGTCTAAAATAATATACTTTAACATGTTTTTTTTCAACACCAGCATATTCGGCCACTTCTTCATGAGACATCCCAAATACACAATTGATTAAAATTATCTGATCACGAACAGGAAGAGAGTTAATAAAATCATTCACATGCAAAGTCATTGAATCACCATTTACAGTACTTTCTCTATCGTATTCTTGAATGATTTTCTTTGTAACTTCCGGATTAATAATCGAACTCTTATCCTCTTTATTTTCTATTTCGTATGGGATATATTGAATCTTATCTTCAGTGCGTTGAGTTTTTCTATGAATATCAAGAATCTTATTTGCTAAAATTTTTAAAAGCCAATTTTTAAAATCATTTTCTGATTTTCTAAATTCAAATTGGTCTATTTTTTCAATCACCGCTAAAAAAGTATCATTCACGACTGATTGAGAATCATGGTCATTTTTTAAATATTGATAAGCATATGAATATAAATGGTCTTTATATCTATTAAATAACCTTGCTATCGCATATTCGCTTTTGGTCTTTGTTTGCGATTTTAGGTCGTCCACTATTTGTCGATCATCGATCACTTACTGGACGCCTATTATATAAAACGAAAAACAGTTACAGATTCTTTTGTCATTCTATCTCCTCTCCCTCAGTCAACGCCCTCAACTCCAATCCCTTTAGCTCTGGCAACGAAGCTCCGACAATTCCTTGGATATCCCCATACATTCCTGCTGTACTGGTTACCACCCTTTCTATTTGCTTCTCACGCTTTGCCCATATCTTGGTCATGGCTCTTTTTTCTTGATCAAGATCCTGTTTCATGGTACTAAATGCCTCTACAATAGCCTCAATTCTCTGTCGAAATTCAACGCCTGAGAGATAATTGTAGAGGGCTTCCATTTTTTCACCTTTTCCAACAGAGGCCAATTTGGTATTGGATAATTGAATAAGGTTGATTCGAAGCGCTGTTGTTAAGCCCATTAAGGATTTATAATTTGTAATCCAGACTCCATCCACTTGATTGAAGGCATCAACACCTTTTGGGAGGGTAGTTGTCAAAATAACCGCGATTTCAGCTTTTACTTCTCTTTGATCATCTTTCAATTTGGCTATCCAGGCGTCACTCCAGGCTTTAGTTTGTTTCGATTCCCAGAGTATTGTACCGCAAAAATGACCTGACTGATTGTGTACTTTTTGAAGGACATCGGCGCCCCTAATGCCTTTCGGAACCGGCTCAATTGAATCAAATGGGAATGCTGCTCTTAATATTTCTTCAAGTTCGAGTTCTTGCACTTCTCCCTGAAGTTGTTGAGATCCCTGTTCCGCCTTACGTCTCAATTCTTCAATCTGTTTTCGCATACTTTCCATTTGCTGGTCTTTTTCTTTATCTTTAATCCTATGTTCTTCTGATATCCTTTTAGCGGTACTTTCCTCAATCTCTTTTCGTTGTTCATCTATTTTTCTGGTTGTTTCCAGCTCCAAATTCTTTTCGCGTTCTTCAAGCTCACGTTGTTTCTTTCTCAACGAAAGTTCATTATCCTGGGCTGTTTTCAGCTTTTCTGATTTCTCTTTTAATTGTTCCTGCAGGTCATTCAATTGACTGGAAACGTTCTCCTCAGCTTTTTTTTGAATTTCTGCAGTTTTCGTTGTAAGGACAGCCGTAACTTTTTCTTCCACTTCATGATCGAAATTCTTCTTCGTTTCAATTATCTCTTTTTCCTTTTGCTTCAGATCTGCCTCTTTTTGAGATAATTTATTCTCTTGCTCTTTTATGTCAGATTCAAGCTCAATTCGCATTTGTTCTCTGATTGGATGAGATATAGCTTCTGTTAAAGGAATTTCCTTTTTACAATGCGGGCAAATGATGACTTGTTCGGACATTTTTTATTCTCCAAATTTTCTTACGGCTTGACGTATTAAACAACTGTTTATATTTTTATGGAAGGCTAAAATGATGTCGTAAGTTATGTCTATATGCATTTTCTTCAAATTCACTACCAATATCGTCCCTCACATCTCTACCCAACCGAGTCCATGTTGTTAATTGTGATATATCTGCAGTCGTATCAAATCCATTTGGGACTTGAATACCCACTAAATTACTAATCACATATCGGTCATGAAAATCATCCCAAATAAATACATTAACTGACAGATTATGTTTCTGTATATCAGAGATCCAAGATCCAAAGATACTTTTCCAACCATTTTCATTATATTGATCTCGTTTATCTCTTGTATCAAAATAGCATACACGATGTATTTCTATCGATGGAGCAGGTGTACGCCCTGACATTTCTATTATTAGATTAATAAATTCTTTATATCTATCCAATCTCGGATCCAAATGAGGATCAATAAACATAATTGAATTGGCACAATTTAAAAGTAAATAGAGATGTTTTTTGTAGTCATTGATTGTTCGTGAAAGCCTAACGGATGGGCTCCTTCCTGCCCACCAAGGAGCAGATGTTAGTTTGTTAATACATTCAATAAGTGGTTCAGATTGATAATTTATAGCAATATCCTGTGTCGTAATCACACCTTTTAGGGGAGTTTGTGAATGCGACGCCAGTGCTTCTTCACACCAGTCAATATCAGATAACGGCGTTTTACCAAGCGCTGGGACAATAGGTCTTAATCGTTTTTGAAGGATTAATTTCTTTAATAGTTCTTTTCCGCGAATATGCCATGGCCGATCAGTATCTCTGAAAAGTATTGACCAATCTCCATTGCGTAAATCACGGACCAATCCTTCACTAAGTAAGACCTCTTTGAGATCCTGTAATCGAATCCCACAAACTTCATCATTTGAATATGAGGTTGAATCAAATACGTCGGGCGTTAAAGCATATTCTGAAAGCAGGGCCATTAAAAGATCTCCCTCAAGCCTTCTTCAAAGAAACCACCAGGCCAGGCTTTGACCAACTCGCCATTTTCATTGAGTGGCATTTCTCGTACAATGCTGCGGGGACCATCGGGTTCGACATAAAGGACACATACATCTTTGGGGGTAATCGGCAACATCCCTTCAGGAAGTTGTCC
>Ga0272442_10009526_pt1 | contig 12126 bp, 3 predicted proteins | sample SSMForm2O_FD_200262 | JGI IMG/M metagenome (GOLD analysis project Ga0272442, IMG submission 200262) | Marine sediment archaeal communities from Little Sippewissett salt marsh, Falmouth, MA, United States - SSM-Form-2O | ecosystem: Environmental > Aquatic > Marine > Wetlands > Sediment ... | reverse complement strand
GGACGCACTCGGCGGCGGGCAGCGGCAACCGTTGCCTCGCGGATCTCGTCCCGGGTTGCCGGGCTGCGCTCGCGGAAGACCTGGCGAAGATACGTGGACTGGATTACCCCGTCGTCGGTGGCAATGCCGAACAGGGCCAGGAAACCCACCCAGATCGCGACGCTCAGGTTGATCGGATGGACCTGGAACAGCTCGCGCATGCCGACGCCGAAAACCGCGAAGTCCAAGAACCACGGCTGGGCGTACAGCCAAATGAGGATGAATCCGCCAGACCACGCCACGATAATGCCGGAGAAGACCAGGCTTGTGGTCGCGACCGACCGAAACTGGAAGTAGAGGATGATGAACAACGCCAGCGGCAAGACGACCGTCAAGGTCTTCTGCGACCGGACCTGGTTCTCGTAGGTTCCGGCGAAGATGTAGCTGACGCCTGGCGGGAGCACCAGTTCGCCGCGCGCGATCTTGTCCTGCAAGTGGCGCTGGCATGCCTCGACGACGTCCACTTCGGCGTGGCCCGGTTTCTTGTCGAAGAGCACATAGCCCACGAGGAACGTGTCTTCGCTCTTGACGGCCTGTGGACCTCGCACGTACCGAATGTCGGCCAGTTGAATCAGCGGGATTTGAGCGCCGTCCATGGCCGGGACCAGGATCTCGCCCAGGGTCTCGATCTGGTCGCGCAGCTCACGCATATAGCGAATCCGCACCGGATACCGCTCGCGCCCTTCCACGGTCGTCGTAATCCGGCGCCCGCCCACGGCCACTTCGATCACGTCCTGCACGCGCCGAACGCTGATTCCGTAGCGCGCGATGGCCTGGCGGTTGATGTCGATTTCCAGGTAGGGCTTTCCCACGATCCGGTCGGCAATGACCGCGGAAGGCTCCACGCTGGGCACTTCCTTGAGCAGCCGCTCGATCTCGAGACTCACCTGGTCGATCGTGTCCAGGTCGCTCCCCTTGATCTTGACGCCCATCGGGGCGCGCATGCCGCTCTGGAGCATGACGATGCGCGCCGCGATGGGCTGCAGCTTGGGCGCGGACGTGGTCCCTGGAACCTGGGCGGCGTTCACGATCTCGTGCCAGATGTCATCGGGCGACTGGATGTGGTCGCGCCATTGGCGGTACGGACGGCCATCGGGATCGGGAATGAGCTCGCCGTGCTCGTCCCTCACGAACTCGCCCGCATCCTCGTCGTAGAGCAAACGGACGCGGTGGCCGTCCTTGTCCGCGATGTACTCGGGGAGGTAGTTGATAACGGTCTCGATCATCGAGATGGGCGCGGGGTCGAGTGGACTGTCGACGCGCCCGATCTTGCCCACTGCGGAATCGACCTCGGGGATGGCGGCGAGGGCCTGGTCTTGCAGTTGGAGCACGTCCAACGCCTCGCCAATCGACGCGTGGGGCATCGTAGTGGGCATGTAGAGAAAAGACCCTTCGTCCAAGGGCGGCATGAATTCTCTGCCGAGTCCGGGCAGCTTCTCTGCCGCGGCGGCCCAGAACCGGGAGGCGCGTAGGCGCTCCGGCGCGAATCCGAACAGCCGGTCGACGCCGAGCCAGGCCGCGGCCCCGGCAAGGACCACCATCAGCGTCGCGCTCAGATAGACCAGCTTGTGGCTCAGACACCAGCGCAGCATGGGGGCGTACAGCCGTTGGAGAAGCAGGAACGCGACCAAGATGCCGCCGAGGATTCCCGCGACGAAGATGACGTTGCGCGCCAGCCCCTTCTCGGGGCCGAGGGGCGTCCAGTGCTCGGCCAGGAACACGCCGACCATCAGGACGGCCACGGCGCTGGACACCCATGGGCCGAGCTTGCGGAGAATGGGGACTGCCCTCGCGAGTGGCCTGGAAAAGGGGGACAGTCCCTGCTCGGGGACTCGCGAGGACAGTCCCCCTTTTCCGCAACTGACCACCAGATTGTAGCCACCCAGGGCGACCAGGATCGCCCCGATCCACCACGGCGCCACGAACAAGGCGGCCAGCCCAACCAGTATGAGCCCAATGAGCGCCCCCTTCTTCAGTTTGCCGGACAATGCGGGGCGGCCCAGGACGACGTGGGCCAGCGGCGGGATGACGACGAGCGCCACGATCACCGAGGCGACAAGGGCAAAGGTTTTCGTGAAGGCGAGCGGCCTGAACAGTTTGCCCTCGGCCGCGGTCATCGTGAATACGGGCAGGAAGCTGACCACGGTCGTGGAAACGGCGGTCAACACGGCGCCGCCCACTTCGCTGGCCGCGTTGAAGATGACGTCGAGGCGGTCGTCTTCCGGGCCCGCCGCATCGAGCTTGCGCAGGATGTTCTCGCAAATGATGACACCCATGTCGACCATCGTGCCGATGGCGATGGCAATGCCGGACAGGGCGACGATGTTGGCGTCCACGCCAAACAGTTTCATGGCAATGAAGCACATCAGTACCGCCAAAGGAAGCGCGCCGCTGATGAGCATCGAGCTCCTCAGGTGCATTACCATGACGAGGACGACGATGATGGTGACCAGGATCTCCTCGATGAGGGCGGAGCTCAGCGTGCCCAGCGTCTCGTAGATCAGGCCGCTGCGATCGTAGAAAGGGACCACCGTCACTTGGCTGATCGTGATCCAAGGAGGCCACTGCGATCGCTCGGAGGTGCGAAGCCATTCGAGCCACGCGGCCTGGTTCAACGAAGCCTCTTGGTAGGCATCGAAGCCCTGCGCTTGCGCGAATGCCTCGACCGCTGCGCGGTCCCCCTGGGTGTCGTCGATGACCGCCTTGCTCGGCAGCCCGGGGGCCACCTCGGCCATCTTCGCCTTGACGTTCTTGATCACCGCGAGAGGATTGGCCCCATATCGAGCCACAACCACCCCGCCTACGGCCTCGGCCCCCTCCTTGTCCAGAGCGCCCCGGCGCAGGGCCGGGCCGATCGAGACGTGGGCGACGTTTTTGATGGATATCGGGACGTGGTCATTGACCTTAATGGCCGTGTCCTCGATATCCGCCAGGTCTTCGAGGAAGCCGAGGCCGCGAATCACGTACTCGACTTTGTTGACCTCGATGGTCCGGGCGCCTACGTCCACGTTCGACGCGCGCACGGCCATGAACACCTCGTCCAGCGTGACGTTGTGGGCGCGCATCGCGTCGGGATCCACGTCGATTTGGTATTCCTGCACGAAGCCGCCGACCGAGGCGGCCTCGCTGACGCCCTCGGCGGACAACAAGGCATAGCGCACGTACCAATCCTGAATGCTCCGGAGTTCGTGCAGGTCCCATCCCCCTGCCGGGTTTCCGTCCGGGTCGCGGCCCTCGAGCGTGTACCAGTAGACTTGGCCCAGGGCCGTGGCATCCGGACCCAGCGTGGGCTGCACCTCGGCGGGCAAGGTCCCGGCGGGCAAGCTGTTGAGCTTCTCGAGGATCCGGCTGCGCGACCAGTAGAAATCGATGTTTTCCCTGAAAATGATATAGATGCTGGAGAATCCGAAGAAGGAGAAGCTCCGAATCGTCTTGACCCCCGGAATGCCCAACAATGACACCGTCAGCGGATAGGAGATCTGGTCTTCGACGTCTTGAGGCGAGCGCCCCATCCATTCGGTGAAGACGATCTGCTGGTTCTCGCCGATGTCGGGGATGGCGTCCACGGCCACTGGATTGCGGGGAAGCCACTCGATCGCCCAGTCGAACGGCGCCGACATCACGCCCCAAACGACGAAGAAGAGGACCAACAAGCCTACGACGAGCTTGTTGTTGAGACAGAACAGGATGACCTTGTCGATCCACGACGTCGAGCCGGGCTTGCCGGCCTTCACCTCGTGGCCTTCCTCCATGCGCCGATTCCCCTATTCCTGGACGTCGATCCTACCCACGACGCTGCCGCACTTCAGCATGGCCGCGCCGTGGTAGGGATTGCGCACCTGTTTGTTCGCCTGGAGCCACTCGGCGCCCCGGCCCTGAAAGGCCATGGGACAATGGAGTTGGTAGACCGGATCTCCGGGCGCGACGCCGAAGGTCTTGATGGCCTGCAAGAGCTCGATCGAGAGCGGCTCGAGGCCGGCGCGCATCACGTGGATGTCCTTGGCTGTGTGCATCTGGTCCAGGGCTTGGTTGATTCCGGAGAGACGGCTCATCCAGCCCATATGGGCTTCGCCCTCCAGCAATTTCATGTCGACCGCCCCGAGCGCTTCGCGGGTCGCGGTCACGGCCTGCGAGGCAGGCTCGAACCGGTCGCCCGCCAAGGCGGCCGAAATGCCGAGGTAGGCTTCGTAGAGGCTTCTGAGTTGGGCCTGAAATGCCTTCGGCGCCGCGAGTGGGCGCGAGGCCGGCATCTTGGTTGCGGCCTCGCCGTGCATGTGGCCGCCGGCATCCGGGCTCATCATGCTGGGCTTTGCGAGGATCTGCAGCGCGCTGTCGATCTTGAAGTTTCCGTGGGTGACGACCCGCTCGCCTTCCTCGAGGCCGCTCTCGACGAGATAGAAATCCCCCGCCCGCGGGCCGAGCACCACCTCGCGCCCCTCGTAGGTGGGCCGCTCCGCTTCTGGAACCTCGACGTACACCACGGCCCGCTTGCCCGTCATGAGCGGCGCCGACACCGGAATGACGAGCGGCTTGTCGTCCTCGCTGATGGTGGCCGCGACGTAGCCCATCTCCTCGGCGCGCACCAGGGGCATCCCGCACACGTCGCACGCGCCGGGCCCGTCCTTGACGACCTCGGGATGCATGGGCGAGATCCACTTGCCCGCCAGGCCGGAATCCATCACCCGGCCGCCGGTGGCCACCTGCGACCGCACCGCCCCGCGCACGAACATTCCCGGCTTCAGCTTGCCCTCTTGGTTGGGCACGTTCACGCGCACCTTGACCGTCCTCGTTCGCGCATCCAGTATCGGATCGACGAACGCGATCTTGCCTTCAAAGACCTCGCCGGGAAGCGCCTGCGTCGTGAATTCGATCGGCTGCCCGTAGTGAATCCAAGACAGGTCCGATTCATAGGCCTCGAGCATCACCCACACAACGGACAGGTCCGCGATCGAGTAGAGCCGCTCCCCCATGCTCACGTACATCCCCTCCTTGCCCGACCGTTCGATCACGGTCCCGCCCATGGGCGCGTAGATCGTGATCCGGTCGGAGAGGGCGCCCTGCTGCTCGGCCTGTTGCACCTGCCGATCGGTCAGTCCCCAACGCCGCAGCTTGCTGCGCACCGCCTCGAGGGTGGCTTCGGCGCTGTCCTGCAGGACGCCGGGGGAAGTTGCCGACAGTTTGGCGAGGGCCTGGGCGGCGCGCCTCAGCTCCTGTTGCGCGTTGAGCAAGTCGGGGCTGTAGAGCTCGACCATGTGGTCGCCGTTGCGCACCGATATGCCGGTGTAGTCCACGAACATACGCTCGATGCGGCCCGGCACCCACGCCGTGATGTGGCCCAGTCGTGTCTCATCGTAGTCCACCTTCCCCACCATGCGGATCTCGGCGGTCACGAAACGCCGTTCCACTACCGCCGTCTCGATACGCATCAGTTCCTTGGCCGCTTCGCTCGTGGCGAAGGCCCGAGGCCCAGGCGCGCCGCCTTCGCCTCCCGCCGAAACGGGAATCAGATCCATCCCGCAGATCGGGCACGATCCCGGCTGCGGCTTGTAGATCTGTGGATGCATCGAGCACGTCCAGGCCTGCGCCTCCGCCACCGGCGCCGTTTGGCCGCTCGCCGGCCCTGCATCCGAGGCGGCCCGCGGTCCAAGCAGGCTTCCCCGGGCCAGATAGCCGAGCCAGAACGCCGCCCCCAAGAGCGCGAGCACCACCGCCTTGGTCGCCGCTCGCCGAGTTTGCCCCCGACCCGTCGCACGCGCGCTTGAATCCATGACTGACCACCCCTCGGTGCGGTCACGTGTGTTCCGTTATGGAAGCCACACCGCCCTGCGGCTTGCCAAACTTCAAGAACGCACGGCCCTGGCAGCGGGCCGCTAGAGCCTCTCTGTCCGACATCACAGGTGCGCAATCTACGAAACATGCGCTGGCGCGCGTTGTATTCCGTCTACGGCAAGGGAAGCGATTCCCACTCCGGGATCGCCACCAGGAAGACGTGCTCCGCGCCGTTGCGACTCGACGAGAACACGACGCCCGTGCCATCAGGGGTGAACGACGGGTGGGGATGGGTTTTGAATCCCTGGCCCAGATGTCCTTGCGTCAACAACCGTCTCTGGCCGTCCTCGCGGCGTATCAACCAGAGGTTCCGGTCCATGTCGTCGGCCACCAACCATCTCCCGTCGGGGCTGCCGTGGATATGCCAAGCCGGGAACTGGGCGTGGATGGTGGGGGCGCCCGTGGCGAGATCGGCGCTGACCGCGCCGTAAGGTTTGCGGCGGTGTTCGTCGTCATATGGCCAGATCGTGAACGCGGCCCGGTCGGCCCCCCACCAGGCCTCGTGCGTCACCCACTCGTCGTAAGTCTCCTTGTAGAATGGGCGTGGCGTGGCGTCCTTGGTGTCGACGACCCACATGCGCTGCGGCGCGTCGCCGCCGGTCTCGTGACAGAACATCACCACGCCGGAGACGAGCGGGTTGGCCTGAACGTGGCCGATGCGGAAATCGAGCGGCATGACCGTGCGCCAACGGCGGTTGACCAGGTCGAGGGCGAGCAGCGCCCACCGCTTGTCTGCCTCCAACACCGCGCCCGCGTAGAGCACGCCGCCGGCGGCGTCCAGCGACACGCCCCCTGAGACGCTCGACACCGCCGCAGGCCGTTCGGCGATGACGCTCGGCTCACCATCGCCGTGGAACGCCGCGGCAACGTCCAGCGCCCGCAACTCCCTGCCGGAGAGGTAGTAGAGGCGTCCGCTCTCCGGCGCGAGCACGGAGCTTCCGGCCCCGCTCGCGACAAGACACCTCACCTCGCCCGACGCCACATGCAGCGCGTGCGGCGCCATCCGCCCATCGTGCTCCCCCTGGAACAGCAAGTAGTCCATGCCCGCGGTCCACATCGGGTGGGTCTGATACGTGACCACGGCCCGCGTCATGTCGGGCGTGAGATCCGTCACCTGCGCCGCCGTCACCTCATCGCGGTATGGGTTGGCACTGGGGCTCGCCTGCACGGCTTCCTCCTTCCCTACGTCCGCAGCCTGCTGGGCCGTGGCGGCCGCGGCCCACACCATGGCCGCGAGTCCAAATGCACTTTTCAACGAAAGGTCCATTCTCCGCATCTCGTCCGAATCCATAGACTAGCTCCACAACATGGGACCATCTGCAATCCCAAGCCCCCGGCCAAGGCAATTCATGGCATGACACGCCATGCACGCATCACCGCGGCGCGAGCACCTGCACGCCGTGGCCGGCGATACCGAGGGTGAGCTTGCCGCCGGTGACGGTGGCTTCGCGGTCGTCGTTCGGGTCGGCGTAGACGGTTCCCTCGAGGTCGTCGAGGCCGTTGACGGTGTAATGGAGCGGGTCGGTGAACTCGTTGACCACGACGAGGTGGACCTTGCCGTCGACGTTCTTCGGGAGGACCTCGACGCCGCGGTCGACGCTGCCCCACGTCTGGGCAAGCGTGACGGCGGCGCCGATGGCGGCGTCCGGGGCGGACAAGACGGGTTGGAGGTCGGCGAGTTCGCGCACCAACTCGAGGAGGTCGGCCCAGAGCTCGGAGTCTTTCTCGATGTAGGCCGTGCCCCAGTAGAGGATGCCGCGTGCGCCACGGACGATGGCGTCGTAGGCCATGAAGCGGGACTCTCGGAAGGTGGGGCGACGCTTTTCTTCGCGCACTTCTTCGGTCGGATTCTTCTGGAGGTCGGCCCAACCAAAGCCTTGGAGCACCATCCACACGGGCTTGCCGGGGGCGGCCTCCTGCATGCGTAACGTGTAGGCGCCGGTCGAGGCGAGGGAGCGGTCGGCGAGGTCGGAATGCCCGCCGAGATAGGCCGGCACAGGGTAGATGTCGCAACCGACGGCGTCGGCCCCCTTGTTGAAGGCGGCGAGCTGGGCGATCTGGTTGCGGGGGGCGTGGTTCATCCAGACGGGGTGGGCGGGGTCGATCTCCTTGAGCAGGCGGTAGCCGTCGATCATGCCCTGGCACATCGTGGCGGCCGTCTGGGCGCAGGCGGACAGGCGGCGTTCCGGATGCGGAGGATCCACGCCGAGCTTGCGCCAGATGTCGTCGGCCAATTCCTCGGATGCGCCGAAGTCGCCACGCTTGTGCAGGCGGTCGACCTCCTCGAGCTGGGCGCGCAGCTCTTCGGCGAGGGCCGCGTCGGCCAGTGAGCCTATCTTCTCGCGCTGCTGGGTGGGCTCGTGGCCGCGCCGCCAGTTCACGGTGCGGTACCAGCAGTTCCACAGGGCCTCGTCCGGCACTTCCCATGCGAGCAGGGCGGGATGTTGCGCATGGGCCGCGACCATGTCGCGCAGGGACTGCTCACGCTGGTCGCGGCCTTCGCTGAGGTCGATGTGGCCGCCGGTGTTGATCCAGGCGCCCAGCCGGCGGGCGTGCAAGCGCTCCAGGGCCTCCGTGCTTGCCGACGCCCGCACAAGATTGAAGCCGGCACCGGCCACGGCCTCGAGCACGGCGTCGTCGTCGGGATTCTCGTACAGCCCGAGTATGAAGGCCCGTTGGCCGTCCACGATTGCCATGCGGTCGGGCGCGATGGTCACGGAGGCACCGAGCGCGGCCCCCGCGAATAGGGTCAGGAAAAGCAGTTCGAGACACAGTTTCAAATACATGCCGATGGTCCTCCATTCAGACGCTAAGGTGCGGCAACCATCCTAGAGCATGGAATCGGAAAAGGGAAGCGGCGCTTTGGGCTCAAAGGAACGGTGAGCCGGCCCCGAGTTCTGGTATGCTCGGTTCAGTACGTGGGGTTCTGGTGGGAATCCGAACGGCCCTTGTGCCTTGGGAGTGTTGTGGTATGCGGTTGCTGCTGATGGTGTGCGTCATAGCGTGTTGGAATGGGGCCGCCTCTGAGATCGAGACGCCCGGCAGCCAGGTATTCGCCGCCGAGGGACACGGCAGGAAGGTCGACGGCTATTTCCCAGACGACGACCCCCGCCGCATCACGGCCGTCGGCGACGTGGTCACCCCGCATATCGAATGGGCCAAACCACTGGCGGGTGGTTCGCTGCGGATGCTGGCGCTGGCGCACAAGGCCGATGGGCGTTGGCCGCTCGAGCTGGCGCAGCGCTTCGACTTCGAGGTCACGGTGCTGTACGGCCACGATGCGGATCACTTGGGCGCGCCGCCCTCGAAGGGGTTGTTCGTTCAGGGCTTCGCCGACGTCGAGGCGCGGATGCTCCAGGCCATGACCGAGCCGCTCGACGTGGTGGTCAGCAACGTGCCGTTGGCGACGCTGGGCGAGCGCGTTTGCGGACGGCTCGAGGACCTGATGGCCGAGGGCGTCGGCTACATCGGCCCGACCGAGGGGCTCGATCTCGACGGCTGGCGGCGGCTCGAGGCCGCCCAAGCGGCCATGGTCAAGGCAGCGGTCCCCGTACGCGGGCTGCGCGTACTGGGGCGTGAATTCGCGTCCCTCGAAGAGGCGGGCGAGTCGATGGTGGCCGCTTGGGAAAGTCCGGGCGGCGGGCGAGTGGTCGATCTCAGCGCCTATCCGCGCGATGGCGAGAAGCCGGCCGCGGATCGGCTGCAGTACGATTGGTTGCCGAACCTGGACCTCGAGGCGTGGTGCTCGATTACGGGGCGCGCCGCGCTTTGGACACGCAAGCGGCTGGATGCCGGCGGGGCGCCTGCCGTGGCTGGACTCGCCGCACCGGTTCCGCGGGACGCGCTTCCCATTGAGTTGCGCGTCGAGGACGACGATGGGACGTCGTTGGTCGCGCGGATCTGGGACGCGGACGGCCGGTTGCGTCACTCAGGGGCCGGCGCGGTAGTGCCATCGCTTCCCGGCGGGCGCTACTTCCTGGGCCTGCAACGCTTGGCGGACGATGGGGTGGCCGATTGGTCGTTCCGGACTTTCGAGGTAACCGCGCCGGTCGAGATCGACACCGTGACGTTGGCGACGCCACACGTAGGTGCAGGCGAGCCGGTTCGGGCCACGGTCCGTCTGTCCGGTCCTCCGGCGAGCGGATCCGTGGTCGTATTCGAAGTAGTCGACAACTTCGGCCGATGCCTGTCGAGAACGCAGGCAGACGCCGCTCAGGAGCTCACCTTCGCGGGGGCGACGGACGACTCGCTCCACCTGTACAACTACGCCAACGCGCGCTTGCTCGATGCGGGCGGCGATCTCGTGTCGGAGGGGCGCTGCGGATTCTACCTGGCGAGACCGAATCCGCTAACCGACGACTTGACCTGCATGGTTTGGGAGGGTTGCGCCGGCTTCGATTCCGTGGGACGGCCAATGCTCAGGCGCTTCGCGCAGCTCGGCATGGACGCGGTGCTGACGGGCGGCTATCGGGGCGACACCGGTACGATGCTAGTCGAGGCGTGCGCCATGTCCAACCTGAAGCCGGTGCTCTACGTCACGGCCGTGCGCGTCCCCAAGGTGGACGAGCAGGGCGTACGCCAACCGTGCATCACCAACCCCGGCTACCTCGGCAGCCTCAAGAGCACGCTGGAGACACAGGCCGAGGTGTTCCGGCATTTCTCGCCGTTGGCCTATTCCCTGGGCGACGACCAGCAGTACTTGAGCGCTGGGCAGGACGGGTGCTGGTCGCCGTCGTGCCGCGCGCGTTTCGCCTCGTGGCTACGCGGCCGCTACGAGGATCTCGATGCCGTGAACCGGGCGTGGTGCACGGCCTACGCCGCCTTGGACGACGCCGCCCCGATACGAAAGGCCCAGGCGCTTGCCGCGGCGCGGGACCGGTCGGCCCCCGAGTTTGGCCCGTTGTGTCATTGGGTCGACCACCAGCTCTTTCTCGACCATATGCTGATGGGCTGGCACCGCGAGGTGGCCGACGCGGTCGAGGCGGTGGACACTGGGGCGGTGGCGTGGTACGACTGCACGGTCGAGGGGTGGCCGCGTCCGGGCAGCGCGTTCGATTTCTGGCAGCTTGGCGGCAACTCGCGCTTCTGTGTGCAATACCTGAATCCCATCGTGCACGACATCCTGCGCAGCGCGGCGTCGAGCGATGCGTATCACGGCACGTGGTACGGCGGCTACGGACTGTACAACTACTATCCGTTCTATGATGCGGAGTTCCAGCCGTGGTGGTGCGTTTTCCGTGGCATCAATCTGCACGGCTTCTACTACGGCGGCAACAGCTCGACGTGGTTCGAGGAACGGCTGATCGCGCCGGACCTCGGTTGCGTCACGACCTTCGAGCAAATCATGGCCAATATCGCCGAGTTGCGCGGCGGTATTGCCAAGCTGCTGTTCAACGCGCGCCGACTCAACGACGGTATCGCCGTGGTCTACTCGGCGCCCAGCCTGCACCTGACGGCAATGTATGAGGAGGGCCTGCCCCGGGCGCCCGCGTGGGACAAGCAGGTCACCGGCGCGCACCGCTTTCTGTACATGCAATGCTGGGAGGGCCTGACGCTGCTCTTGCGCGATCTCGGTCTCTCGTACGACGTGGCGCCGGCCGCGTGGCTCGAGAGCGGGGAGATCCTCGAACACGGTTTCCGCGTGCTGGTGCTGCCGCTCAACGTCCGCGTGAGCGAGGCGGAGGCCGCGACCCTCCGGCGTTTCGTCGAAGCTGGCGGCGTTGTGCTGGCCGATGCGATTCCGGGGGTGTTTGGCCGAGACGCCCGCCCGTGTGACGGCGGCGCCCTCGCCGACGTACTCGGCGCGCGGCTCGAGGGCGGCCCGCTTCGGGACGGTCTCGTGGACGAGGCCGCCGTGACGAGCGACGGCACGGCGCTGGGACGACTGGTAGCGGACGCGGACGTTGCGCTCGAGGGGGCGTCGGCCATGGGGAGAACCGAGGGCGGGGCGCCGGTCTTTCTCATTCACGAGTACGGCAAAGGGCGCGCCGTGTGCCTCAACGTGCTCGCCCGCGACTACCAGATCTGGCGGACCAAGGCCACGGAGATGCCGTTCCGCGACGCGGTCGGCCGGATGCTCGCCGAGGCCGGGGTGACGCCGGCCGTGGCCTGCGAAGTGACCGTGCGCGGCGAGGACGCCACCCACCGCGTTCAAGCGTCCGAGATACACCGCTACGAGCTCGATGGGGCGCACTACGTGGGCATGCTGCGCCATGCCAAGATGCGCCCCGATGATTCCGTGTACCTCGCGGACCTCCG
>Ga0272442_10009525_pt1 | contig 12128 bp, 14 predicted proteins | sample SSMForm2O_FD_200262 | JGI IMG/M metagenome (GOLD analysis project Ga0272442, IMG submission 200262) | Marine sediment archaeal communities from Little Sippewissett salt marsh, Falmouth, MA, United States - SSM-Form-2O | ecosystem: Environmental > Aquatic > Marine > Wetlands > Sediment ... | reverse complement strand
GTAGTGGTTATTCCAAATAGTGTTAAAGCTGAAGAAACTTTAATAACAGTATATGTTGATAATAAAAGAGATGATGTATGGTACGAAGATCCTTATAATTTTAATTCTATAAAATCTGCAACTCATTTCGCTAATAACGAGAGAGATAAGACCATAAAAGTCGAAGAAGTTTATGTCTTTAATGGAACGTATTATGAAAGTGATATTGAAATTCTTTTTGTATCGTATGATTTAATTGGGGAAAATAAGTATAATACGATAATAGATGGTGCTTATGGAGGGGTTAAAGACTTTATTATCGATTCCCGAAAATCAGGAGTAAACATCAGTGGTTTTACAATTAAACATGGTAAGGATTGCGGCGTCCTTGTATCTGCCTCTAATACAGAAATTTCAGACAATATTTTTATAGAGAATGGAAAAAAAGAAGCGGATTACGATTATGGAGCCGGTATAACTATAGGTGGAGAGGTTCAATGTGAAATACATAACAATATTATTAAAAAAAGTACATTTGGAATTAAAGCTTGGGATGGTAAATTAACTATTTATGAAAATCATTTAATTGAAAATGTATATGGTATATATTTCAACGAGGGCGTAAGTAATTCATTAATTTATCATAATAATTTTATAGATAATTATGATCCAGAGCCTCTAAAAATTGCTTATAGGCAAGCAGATGATCGAGGAAGCGGAAATATATGGTATTTAGAAGACAACGATGGAGAAACGGGTGAAGGTAATTACTGGAGCGACTATGAACAAAAATATCCAAGAGCTATAAAAACTGGCAATATCTGGAGTGACCCATATCGGCTTTTGCAGGGGGCAGGTCCAGATGTTTTTGATAAGTATCCATTGGTAGATGCATATGGGGAATTTCCTCCAGAAAAACCAGTTATTGAAGGGCCAAAACGCAAGGTTAGTCCCGGTGATGAAATAACGTTTACAGCAGTTACAACTGATCTTGATGGCGATAATACAATTATGGAATATGTTTGGAATTGGACCGGTGGTTTTGGTAAGGATGAATCTACAAGTGGCCCAACAGCATTACATAGCTGGAGTGAAAAAGGCACGTTTACAGTTAGAGTACAAGCTATAGATAATACACTTAGAGCAAGTGAATGGTCAGACCCTTTTTCAGTTACTGTAGATAAAGCAAAATCTATCTCATATTTTATTGAATTTCAAAAAAATCCATTATTTGAATTTCTATTTATGAGAATAAACTCTTTTTTTAATCTTATAAAAAATCTTCAAGATAAATTGGGATGGATATCCCCTAATTTTTTCTATTAATAATTTTTAAAAATAAACACACTTTTTTAGGAAAATTATAAATACTAGATGTTATATACATCTCACATAATGTTAGAAATATATAACAAAAAGTTATATATGAATAACAAAAAAGGTGACATGATATGAAAGAAAAATTAACAATAATTTTAGGCTTTGGAATAGCACTATTGGTAGTTTTTACGCTATTTATTTATTTAATAGCTAAAGATACGTTTGAAATTTTTGATATAGCATCACCGATAATAGTTATAATATTGGTAGCCACATCTACATATATAATATGGGATAGACTCAAAAATATAAAAGCAGGGCTACCCGCTCAAGATGAAAGACTAAAAAATGCAGGTTATAAAGCAGGTTATTATGGATTTATTGCAGCTATTTGGAGTGCAGTTGGAAGTAATATGGGAAGTATGATATTATTTGACCAAGAGCTTAGAGGAGGGTTAGTCACAGCTGCAGTTGTTTTAATATCCGGAATAGTGTTTATGATATCATACTTATTCTTGGCTGGTAAAGGTAATTAAAAATGAAGACAAGAATAAAAGAACTACGTGCAAGATACGATTTGACCCAGGAAGATTTGGCAAGAAAAATTGGAGTAAGACGTGAAACGATTGTATTTCTCGAAAAAGGCAAATATAATCCATCATTGAAACTTGCGTATGATGTAGCAAAAGCACTTAATACAAGTATAGAAGAAATTTTTATATTCGATGATTAAAAATTTTAATTAATTATTCCCATTTTCTTTAATTTATCAAAATTACCAGAATGCTTATTAAAATAATTCTGAACTGGCTCAAGAATCTGATTAATATATGATGCAGCTGCATTCTTTAGGTCTAACGGATGTAAACCATTTATGTATGCTTTTTCAAGTTCTTCATAAGACTTGAATTCTAGATTTCCACCGAATTTATTTGGCCTGTTTATTAAAAACGCCTTATTTTCTAGCTCTGGGAAAATTACATATCTACATAATTCTAAAACAGGATTGCCTTCAAACTTTTTCTCAGGGCAATAAGCCTTTTTCATCTTATTTTTAACAGTATCTGGTTTATCATGTATTGATATCATAGAATCTGGTTTACTCTTACTCATCTTTATCTCAGCAGGGTCCATACGACCTCCTGCTTGAAGACCAGTTAATAAAGGAGTATGAATTGCAACTGGTGGTTTTTTATCTATTTTTTTAGAAACATCACGTGCAAGCATATGTGCATGCCGTTGATCCATACCGCCATATGCTACATCTAAATCTAAATAGAATATATCTGAAACTTGCATAGCTGGATAGAAAAGCTTAGATAAATCTTTTTCAGCATCATCCTCGGTTCGACCCATTATGTTCATTGCACGCTTTACACGAGCAACAGATGTTGCTTTAGAAACTCTTAATACAAGCTCCCAATAGTTAGCATCGTTTACATAATCACTTGCATAGACAAATTTTACTTTATTCTTATCTATTCCCATTGCTGCAAAACAGTCTTCCATGTATTTGCCGCAGAGTTTTATTTTTTCAATATCTCCATCAAGTTTATCATTAATATATGCATGCCAATCTGCAAGTAGTATTGTAAAATCAAATCCACAATTTAAAAAATCCTTTATTTTATTTGTACAGATCTTCCAACCAATATGAACAGTACCAGAGGGTTCAAAACCAATATATCCCCTTGGTTTTTGTTTTTTTAAAACCTTTTTTAATTCTTCAGATGTGACTAATTCAGCTGTATTTTTTGTTATTATCTTATATTTATCCATTTTATCTCTCTAATCTTTTTACGACTCTGTCAACGATTTTTTCAGAAGCACCTAAATAATTTTTTGGATTTAATGCATCATTTATTTCTTTATCAGTAAGTATTTTTTTATTTTGTTCCTTAAAAGCCTGTTTTAATGTAATATTTTTTTGAATTGCATTCATAGATGTTTTTCGCATTAATTCATGTGCTTCTCCACGCCCCATACCTTTACTTACAAGTGTTGTCATGAGTGATTCAGCCATTGGAAGTCCTTTTGATATTTCCATGTTTTTTTTCATGCGATCTGGATATATTTTTATATTCTTAAAAACAGTATTCATCTGATAAACTATCCAATCAGTTAGAATTATTGAATGTGGAACTATAAAACGCTCAGATGACGAGTTACACAGATCTCTTTCATGCCATTGTATAGAGTTTTCATAGGTTGGGATAATAAAACTTCTAACAATACGTGCAAGACCACATATTTGTTCACAGGTAATTGGATTGCGTTTATGAGGCATAGTTGAAGAACCAACTTGTTTTTTTGCTTCAAAAGCTTCTGCTGCCTCTCTTATTTCATCTCTTTGTAAGTTACGAATTTCTGTAGCAAATTTCTCCATACTTGTAGCAATGTTAACTAATACGCCCAGAAGTTCGTTGTATCTATCACGACATACTATTTGCGTAGAAACATCTTCAACTCCTAGTTTTAGTTCTTTTAACATTTCTTCCTGTATCTTTAATGCCTTTGATCCTAATGCGGCACCTGTACCAACTGCGCCTGAGAGTTTACCTACTAGCAATCTACTTTTACATTCAAAAATACGCTCAAGATGCCGGTCAACTTCCATTGCAAAACCTGCCATTTTAAGTCCAAAAGTAATAGGTATAGAATGTTGCCCATGTGTTCGCCCGGTCATAATAGTTTTTTTATGTTTTTTTGCAAGACTTAGTAAAGTTCTTCTTAGATCTTTTAGTCCACTTTTAATATATTCTGTAGAATCAGTAAACTGTAAAGCATTAGCTGTATCAACTATATCATAAGAAGTTGCTCCAAGATGTATATATTTACCAGCGTCACCTTTACACACTTCGGATAGTGCTTGGGTAACAGCCATTATATCATGTTTTGTTTCAGCTTCTATCTTTTTAACACGATCAAGTTTAACAAATTTAATAGATGCTTTTTTTGTAATCTCTTCGGCATAATTTTTGGAAATATTTCCAACCTTTGCATGGGCTCTAGCTAATGCTGCCTCTACATCTAATAGATACTGCAGTCTTTTTTGTTCTCCAAAAATTTCTTTTATTTCTTTTCTACCATAACGATAATCCAAGGGACAAACAGGATCGATCATACTCTTTTCACAAATCGAGAATCAGATAACACTTAATGTGTTTTTCTACAAAAAAATAAAAGAAAAAAAGAATTTTTTATTAAGGCGCTTCTTGATTTAAAACCGTCTTAATGTGAACACCTGTACCAATACCAAAAGTCATTGCTGAATAACCATGGAATATGTGCATTAAAAACGGTAGTTTTATACTAATGCCAACAAAACCTACTAGACCTGCCAAACTGAATATTGATACTAAAGTATGACTAGCATATAACCCTTTTGTTCTTACGATTCCAAATATACCACTACAAGCATCAACAAGATCAATACCCGGTACTCTTATTCTTAAAATTCTACTTACTAGTTTACTTATTGGCGAAGTACCAATTCTAGCAGATAAACCACCTAGATATACAAGGTTGACTTTATCAAAAAATGATATAACAATAGGAAATTTAAATCTAATTTTTTTAATTCCCATATCATAGTTAATTCCAAACTCTTCTGCTCTTTTAAGCATATCTTGTTTTAAAGTTTCTAATTTTAAATCTTTTGAAATTAAGTTATATTTTTGGAATATACTATGTTTTTCTTCAATTCCCTCGGCGTTTAAAATTTCTTCTCTTAATTTATTTATATCTTCAAGTGTTAGCTTAACTATTCTTGTGTCTTTTGTTCCATCTGAATTATAATCAGTTACTTCTACATCAAAAAGTTTTATTGAAGGTTTTTCAACATCTGCAACTGCTGTATTTGTAAAGATAAGCATTAAGAAAAGTGTGCATACACCTAAAGTTAGTATTTTTTTCATTTTTTAATTATACCCCCATATCTTTTACGCGTTATTAATAAACCTTTTATTATATAAATCTTTCTTAATAATATTTACAAATATTATTTTTTTGTTATATCCTCTATTAAATCAATACGCTTACGTGTCTCTTTTACATCATGAACACGTATTATATCAGCACCATTGCTAACAGCAATGACCGCTGCTTCAAGACTACCCTCTAAGCGCTTGTCAACAGGTAAAGGATTTGTTTTACCATAGATATTCCCAATAAATGTCTTTCTAGATGGACCAATAAGTATTGGATAACCAAGGTCTTTAAACTCATGTAAATGATTTAATATCTCATAGTTATCTTCTATGCCATGACCTGTTCTTTTACCAAAACCAAGACCTGGATCAATAATTATATTGTCTTTTTTAACATTATTAAAAATTGCATATTCAGCTCGTTCTTTTAAAAATCCTTTGATTTCGCTAATTAAATCATTATAAGTTGGGTTAATTTGCATATCATGAGGGTTTCCTTTCATATGCATAAGACAAACCGGTACTTCATAATTTGCAACAACATTTACAAGTTTTTTATCACCACGTAACGATGTTATATCATTAACCATGCTAACACCAAGATCTAGTACTTTTTCTGCCATTTCTGATTTATAAGTATCAATAGACAGAGGGATACTAACTTGATCAACCAATTTTTTAATAACTGGGATAACACGATTAAGTTCTTCTTCTAGGGGAACGGCTTTAGCACCAGGACGTGTAGACTCACCACCTATATCAATGATATCTGCCCCGTCTTTTTCCATTTGAATTGCGTGTTTCACTGCTTTATCAACGGTATTAAACTTTCCTCCATCCGAAAAAGAATCAGGTGTAACATTTAATATACCCATAACAAGGGTTTTACTTCCAATTTTTAATTTTTTCATTTTATATCCTTTAAAATAGTTTCTAGTTCCTCTGCTATGTCTTTAATTCTTGAATAATGTCTTCTTAGTTTTCCAACGAGATCTTTCAGCTGTTTTATAGTACCAATAACAAGTATATCTCCTTTTTCTCTATGTAGTTCAAAAGTATTTTTTGGAACTGCTACTTCCCCTCCAATAGAGAGCATATCCTGTTTAATTATAATTGCATCTTGTAAGATAATATTTTCAAGTCTTATAACCTTAGAAATCGCTTTGGGTGCCATAATATTGATGCTATTAGGGTCACTACCAATCTTTTTTATTTCTTTTTTTGCATCATCAAGTGTTTTGACTTCTATAATACTTGCTTTATGTTCTTTCACAAAAGCCCAGAATAATTTTATTCTATATGAAATATTTGCAAGAAAAAAGTTTTATTTCTTTTTTGATTTTTCTCGTTTTTCTCTAGCTCTTTTTATTTTAAGAGGTAGGTACAAGATATAAAATAAACAAAAAAACCAAACATTTGCAACTACTGCAATTATAATTAGATTCCAACCTTGGAAAAAGTGGATAGTTGCCATACCCATGGCAACAACTAATGCAATAAAAGCATATATCACAATCAATTGTTTTTCACTGCGATTTTCAAACATAAACTCTAGTTATATTCATATTGCTATTAACATTTTTGGAGAAAATATCAATCTAGTAAATAGTGCATGGGAAAGTATTTGAAATCATGGATTTTAAATAAGTGGAAAAATAAACGTTTTTCAGGTATTTTTTATAATATAATCTCTTGCTTCACCAACTGTAAAAAGTGAACCAGTTATACAGATAAGATCGTCTTTTTTAGCGATCGATTTTGCATAATTTATTGCATCGTTGATGTTATCTTTTACAATAACCTCTTTATTAAAACCAATCTCCTGAATTACTTTTTTAAGTTTTTCAGGATCACATGCGCGTTCATTACTAGATTTTGTAGTAATAATCTTATTCGCTAATGGACTAATTATCTTTAACATTTCAGAGATTTTTTTATCAGATAGAATACCGACAACAAGAATTAAATTATCAAAACTAAAATCATTTCTCAATGTTTCAGTTAAAACCTCAATGCCTTTAATATTATGAGCACCATCCAGAAGAATAATCGGATTCCTTTGTGCTATTTCCATTCGACCTGGAAAACTAGTTTTTTCTATTCCTTTAGAAATACTTTCTTCAGTTATGTAAATACCACCCATCTGAAGTTTTTCAATACAAGCTAATGCTAAAGCAATATTTTTACCCTGAAATTTACCCAACATATGTGTTTTAACATTATAATTTTGTAACAGACCCTTTATCAAAAAATCCTGGCCATCTAAGTCAAAATATTCTCTTTTCCATTTATTATCATCAACGATTATTAACTCTGTTTTATTCTCAATTGTTTTTTGTTTTATCACTTTAAGAGCATCGTTATCTGCACTTGTTACAATTGGAGTATTATTTTTTATTATACCTGCTTTTTCAAAAGCAATATCCTTAATTTTATTACCTAAAATATTTTGATGTTCAAGGGAAACATTAGTAATAACTGATATTTCAGGTTTAACAATATTAGTTGCATCAAAACGACCGCCTAATCCTACTTCCACAACTGCAAAATCTACTTTTTTATCATTAAAATATTTGAAAGCTATAGCTGTAACAATCTCAAAATATGTAGGCGGATCTTTTTCCATATCATCTACAATAGGTTTTATTTTCTGAATTATAGAAACCAAATCTTTTTCTGATATTTCATTTCCATCGATTACAATACGCTCAGTAAATCTTTGAATATGTGGAGAAATATAAACACCAGTTTTGTAACCACTATTCGTCAAGATAGAACTAATAACTCTACAAACAGATCCTTTACCATTAGTACCACCTACATGAATAATTTTAAAGTTATCTTGAGGATTGCCAAGTCTATCACAAAGAATTTTTATTCTTTCTAAACCTAGTTTTATTTTAAATTCTGAAAAATTATCTAACCAGTTTAATGCTTCTTTATAATTCATAAAAAACCAGATGATATTAATAACCCTCGCTATACAAAACATTAGGGTATAAAGGGTATTTATCTTTCCAGGAATCTCCTTTTTTAATCTCTACTTTTCTACCTTTAATCTTAAGACGATCCTCTGCAAAAAGTTGAACAGTACGAGGCAATATTTGATGTTCAACATCAAGAATCCTATGCGCAAGTTTATCTCTATCATCACCAGGCATAACCTTTACTGCAGCTTGCAGAATAATTGGACCATGATCCACATGTTCATCCATAAAATGGGTAGTACAACCACTTATTTTTACACCATAATCAAATGCATCACCCTGGCCGTTTGTTCCTTTAAAACTGGGCAGAAGCGCTGGGTGGATATTGATAAGACGACCATACCATTTCTTAACAAACCATTTTGATAACATATGCATATAACCTGCACCAACTACAAGACCAACATTGTTTTCTCCTAGTATTTTATCTAACTCTTTATCGTATTCTTCTTTATTTTTACCCTTGGAGTCTACAAAAATATTTGTAATGTTATGTTTTTCAGCTCTTTTTAGTGCATAAGCATCTTTATTATCACTAATTACTACTTCAACCTCTGCATCAATCATACCTTTTTCTGCTGCATCAATTATACTCTGTAAATCTGTTCCACCGCCTGATGCAAGAACTCCAACATGAAGTTTTTCACCCATATTTTTTCCTCCCCTAAAATTATGGTAATCTGGTATCCCCTATATCCTATTTTATTTAAACATTTTTTCTATAATATTGAGAGGTGCATTTGTTTTAAAACCAACTGGGTTAAAATGTGTTCTATAAACATCATATCCCCTTGTTTTTAATCCTTTAAACAATAACTCCATTTTTGGGGGAGATTTCTTAAAAAAAGATGAAAGACTATCTGTTGAATAGAAAAAATTTGAACCATCACTTTCTTCTTCAAGCAAGTCAAGTAGTTTAAAAAGTTGATTTTTTTTATTCAATTTTTTATTAGAAAGAATTGTTCTTAAATCAATTATAATCTTTTTGTTCTGTAATTTACCAAGCCATAATGGCCCGATATCTCTATCTGTTTTTTCAAAACCAAAGTATTCACCAGATTTAACATAACCTAGCTGTTGAACTGATTCATTAGCTTTTTTTACACCATTTTTAACTATGATATATACTCGGAAATAATGATCTGTAACATAACAAACAATCGGTTCGATTCCCTTATCATATTTGCCTGCTTGTCGGCAGATAAAACCTAAAAGAATCCGTAATCCTATCTCTTTCATAACATTGCTATAAAACGGAACAGCGCCATAACGTCTGATACAAACTTTTGGATAAACACCACAAAGAGTTGCTGTATCGGTGGCTGTACAAGCTATAATGCCATTATTTTTTATGCCTCTAACTGCCGAATCAACAAAGATAGCTGGTGAGCCAAAAGGATCGACATCAATATAATCAAAGCTTTCTTCAGATAGAAGAGTGTTTAAATTTTTATTATATATTCCAATATCTTTAGTCTTTAGCTTTTCAACATTTTTTTTAATTAATTTCAAGGCGTTTTCATCCCAATCATTAATAGAAACTTCAAAATCACCATTGAGTTCATTTCTGAATCGTAAGCCACGGATACCACCTGATGCAAGTCCATCTAAAAGTTTAAACTTTTTTTCTGAATTATTAATACTCCACTGACAGATTAAAATAGATAAATCACGGTTTAACTCCATACTTGGATTATAGAATGGCAATCCTTCTTTTGAACCAGGTCCTTTATTTGATTTTTTTGTTTTAAAAACTAAAATTTCTGTTGTACCTTCAGTAATTGTTTGAAAAAAATTTTTATTAGACATAATTAAAACAATGGTGGCAGTTTTTCTTCCATTATTTTTTCTATTTTGTATGGAAGAAGATTACGATTTACAGGTGTTACTTCTAGAATTCTTATATCATCACGTCTACGTACATCTTGTAAAAGTGGCGTTCGTGATTTTTTATGAAGAGTAACGATAATTGGTTTATCTGAGTCAAGAGCTTCAGTAACCATATTACAAAATTTCTCTGAAAGCATCTCCATTTTACCGATTTCATCAATTACAATTATATTTATTTCTTCATCAGTTATGGCTTTTTCTATAGCAGGTACACCTATTTTATCAAGAGCCTCTGTATCAACACCATAGTTACCTACTTTTTCTTTAGTATCATAATCTATATGGGCAAAAATCTCTTTTTCTCCAGTTTTCCAGTCTTTAACATAGAAACCTACACGTTTTTTCTTTTTAATAATTGGCTCTGTAATCATGCCTTCCACTGTATATCCATGTTCTTCTAGAGATTTAATTATTTTAATAAGAGTCTCTGTTTTGCCTACATTAGGCATACCAGTAATTCCTATCTTGGGTATATCATCCATAACAAGCGACAGGTAATGCATTTTCAGTTTAAAAAGGTCTTTATTAGTTTATTTTGCAAAAAATCTTATATAAATAGGTCCGCCAATTGCATAAACTAGTATTCCTAATAATAGTAGAATTGGTGCAATACCATAGAAATCTTTTCTTAAGATTATAGTAAAAATTATTAATAATGTTGCAAAAGCATTGATTTTTATATCTGGTTTTGGGAAATCAATATTAGATGCCATTAAAGCTCCAATTATTATAACAGCTGGTAAAATATAGATAAAATCAACTTTAAGATAACCAAGCATAATAAGTATTATTGTAGCTGCGGGAGCAGGTATGCCAACAAATATTTTGTCTTTTTTCATTATATAGTAAGAAGCAAGCCTAATTATTCCAAAAGCTAAAAACAAAATTAATGCAAAAACAAGATAAAAATGTCTGATAATAGAACAATTTACAATATCTATATAGACAAAATAAAGAAAGACAGAAGGTGCGATTACTAAAGAGGTCATATCCGCCATAGAATCTAGATGCTCACCAATACCACTACTGCCAATTTTTCTTGCTACAATACCATCTATACCATCTATTAATAAAGCAGATAAAATCAACGAAAGAGAAATATAAATTGCAAATTTATATTCAAAAAAATCTGAAAGCAGAACCAAAATTGCAAAGAAACCAAATACTGCATTGAGAATAGAAAGCAAATCAGCAATTGATAAAATTTTAATCATTGATTTCTGCAATTTTATCCACCCCTGCCTTTACCCTATTACCAACTTTAACATATATTTTTTTAACAGATTTTAAAGGAAGATATACATCAACACGTGAACCAAGGCGTATAATACCTATCTTTTCACCTTTTTTTATAGTTTCATCTTTTTTAATATATGTTACAATTCTGCGAGCAACTGTACCAGCGATTAGAATAATCTTAATCTTACCAATTCTTGTTTGAATGTTTAAAACAACCCGTTCATTCTTTTCAGATTCTTTTTTAAAAGCAGGAAGATGCAACCCGGAAAAACTTTTAACATCAATTATTTTTCCATCTAGTGGCATTCTATTCACATGTACATTGTGTATATTCATAAAAGTAGAAATCATAATACATTTGCCAATATCTTTTTCATCTAAATTTTTTATCTCTCTAATCTTTCCATCTGCACAAGCAACAATACCGTTTCCGATTTTTCTATCTGGATCTCTGAAAAAAGCAAGTAAAAATAAGGTTAATAAAAATAAAAGAGCAGATATGATAAGAAAAACAGAACTAATTATCTCTAGATTAAATATCCAAAAAATAATAAATAAAACTAAAAAAATAAAGGCAAAAAATAGACTAGTAAAAATCCATGATTTAGTTCCTTTAGCAATATTCATACTTTTACTTCCTTATAATTCTTTTAAAAAATTTTTCAATAGGGCCTTTTCTTTTAGGAAGATCAGTCAGAGACATTATTTCATCAAAAACCTCTGGAACAAATCTAATTAGAATAAGTAGTAAAATAACAAGTGCGATTAGACTGCCACCTTTACC
>Ga0272442_10009524_pt1 | contig 12128 bp, 8 predicted proteins | sample SSMForm2O_FD_200262 | JGI IMG/M metagenome (GOLD analysis project Ga0272442, IMG submission 200262) | Marine sediment archaeal communities from Little Sippewissett salt marsh, Falmouth, MA, United States - SSM-Form-2O | ecosystem: Environmental > Aquatic > Marine > Wetlands > Sediment ... | reverse complement strand
GAGCGTGACCTTATTGAAAAAGTCGTATGTCTTTGCAAAGACCCGAAAAAAACAAAAATAAAAGAGATTATGTCTTCTGATATTAAAACAATTCATCCGCTAAAAAAACTAGAACAGGCATTAGAAATAATGAAGAAATATAAAATAAAAAAACTTCCTGTTGTATCTGATCCGACATTTCGCACCCTTGCGAAATATTTTCAACTATTTTTCATTGTTTTTAGCATAACCACCAATGAACTACATGATTTCATATCTTCTCAGGGCATATACACCATACCATCGCATCCATTTTTTCCAATATTGTTACCATCCATCTATATTTTTGTGAGTGTGGCCAATACTTACAACTGGATAAACACAGGTTTACCAGTCTTTTACCCGTCTAGCAAATTATCTCAATGTCCATAAGTGAACTAGTTAGATCATAACTGACTGTCAAGGAACCGAGTTGTATATCTTATCACTTAGTCCTGAGAGTTCAAGTATACGTTTCTGATTGGTTTTAAGAGGTTTTGGAAGCCACATGGACAACTGTCCATCAACAATCTGCGACAGCACCAAAATAGAAGACATTCCCTTCTGAAGTGCAAATGCAGTAGGTTTCCTGGTTTTTTGCCGGTTCAACCCTTCTATCGGTGCTACATCTAAGTCTGATAATGCTTTTCTTACACGACGTTCCCATAACGTGTATATCATTGCCGCCATCAATACCAGATAACCAAGTGCTGCAATACGTTCTGGTTTCTTCAGGCAGAATGATCCTATCCAAGCAGGGTTCTTGATGAATTTGAATATTCTCTCGACATTGCCCTGCCCCTTATATCTTTCCAAGATCAATCTGGAAGAATACTTCTTCACATCCATCAGACTTGTGATGAGAACAAAAAGACCACAAAGCTCACGATCCGTCTTATAAGTCTGATCATTGCGATGCAACTTTCCAGCAAGGTAGTAATTCATCTGAGATGGTATCTTCTCACCATTCCTTGGGCGACCACGTTTCTCTCTTTTCACTTTCTCGGTTTTTTCTCCGATCTCCCAATCAGTGATGTGATACTTCACATCATGTTCTTTTAGGAATCTCTCTGCTTCAATCTCTGCGTCACGCTTACATGCAAAAGGTCTCTTTATCAATTCTTCGAGGTCCTTTGTCAATGCTTTGTGTTCCCTTTCAACAGCACGATCCAATGCTTTCAGCTTTCGTTTATCTTTCTGGTCAGATTTGATAATGACAAACCTGTATGTCATACCATCAATCTCTCCTGTCATTTCGCATGACTGATAAGTAGCTGCTTTCTTCTCTTCCGATAGTTTTCCAATGGACTCCCAACTGTCATCTGAGAGTGCTTTTCTCTTCAGTTCTCCCTCGACACTAAATGTTCCTGGTAACCTTGAGATGAAATCGATATGATATTTGTCCATCAAATGGAGATTTGGAGTGGTTACAAGTGCACTGTCTGCAACATACAATAGAAAATCTTGAATGTCCTTTCCCAGAACAGATCTGAGATTTTTGACCCAGCGTCCATTGAGTGTTTTATCAGATTCATTACCGTCTGTCACCTCAGCCATGATTGGGATACCATCCGCAGTGGTCCCTACACCAAAAATAAGCTGTTTGAGATCTGGACGATGATCCTTATTATGACCAAATGTGACAATTGGAGCTAATTCATCTCCATCTGTGTTATCAAATACTCCTTGGAATGATTTTGATGTTGTGTCACCATGAATGATGCTAGTATCAAGTTCATGGATGCAGATGGATTCATTTGCTACAGCACTAAATACCTTCTGAGGATCTGCCATCCACATAGTGTCCAACACTCTTGCTGCACGATCATCATTAATTTCGCTGATATCAATATGTGATTGCCATGGTACAAGAAGAGGTAATGCTTTATCTTCAAAGAAACTGTCCATATTGTACAGTCGAATGTTCACATCACCAAGTAAATTATGAATCATGAGACAAACAAATGTCCCCACATCTATCTTAGCTTGAGAATCGCCTGCATCAACTATCCTGTTGATGGTCCCAGCGACATCCATCTCCCTCATTATTTGCCCAAGAACCGGATAATAATCTGCTCTATATGGAAGTATATCCAACATGCACCCATCCAAGCAAATAGAGGATTATAGCTTATTTAATGATTTTGTCTGATATCCAGATGTTTAGTAAAAAAATAATTTGTAACTTTCGTCAAAGGTGCGAAATGGGAAACATAATGAAAGAAGCAACATGTTTTTGTGTCCTGTCTAATAGCCCCCTATATTCGTAATAAGTAAATATTCTTCAACATATATAAAACTTTACGTTTAAGAGATTTAATTAACATTAGGCTACTAGATCTACCAAAGAAAGAAAAAACTATTAAAAGGCAGAAAAGAACGGATTTTCACACGTGTGAAAATAGCTTGAAAATTGTGTGCTTTCACGTGAAAGTCACAACCGTTTCCACTCTTGAAAATATGGAATGACACCTGTAATTTTCACACCATGCGTTCATCTTGGCTGTTTCTAATGCGCATTAGGCTAACGTTTTGTGCCGTTCTTTAGGTACTTAATTTTTATTACGACAAGGAACATGCATAGAATTATTGTAAAGGGACAATATTCAGATACCTGTATGTTCGTTTTAATCTAGTAATTTTCGGCAGTATTTAAGATATATGAAGTATCAATATTTTTTGTTCTTACATATTAAAGCTGCTACAATTGCCATAGACATAAATACGATGTTTATTTCAAACCCAGGTGTGTCCTTGCCTGAGGATTCAGACACAGGTTCTTCACCTTCATTACTTGCGCTTAATATTTCCTGATAATGATTATATATTTCACTTGTATTTAAAGCACGATTGTATATGCTAACTTCATCAAGGATGCCATGGAAAAATTCAGAATAATCGTTATATGTTCCAAAGTCTAGAGACAAACTATTTGTTTGGATGGAATCATCAAAATATGTATCAGCATTGTTTATTGATCCGTCAATATAAATCTTTGAAGCATTACCTGCCCGAACTACAGCAACATAATGCCATTGCTCAATCTCTAAGGGAGAACTTGAATCTAGCCAAAGGATTTTAGTATCATTAGAATGAAGCTTAAAACTTGCACAACCATTGGAGTAATATTGACCAACAGCCAGATAATAACCATAATTACTCGAATTAGTACCTTTAGAAACTAAAGGCGCTACCCATGGCATAGAATGTAGATATATCCAGGCTTCTATTGTAATATTTCCAGTGATGTCTAAACTATTACTTTCTGGTATACTTATATAGTCATTTATACCATCTAACTCAAGTGCAAGCCTTGATATTCCATTAGTCCAAGTGGCACCATATATAAATCCGTTATTATTACCACAGCTATCGTATGCGATATTTTTATTTCCCTCATCAAAATGCCAACAAGCAACTAATCCCCCTTCAACACTGTCATCTACATTTCCAGCTATATTTGATGTAATTCCTACTCTAATAAACAATGTAATTAGCGCGAAAATCAAAATTTTTCTAAATAAGCTTTTTTTGATCATACTTTTATTTTCCATTCTAAAGTTATAAAAGCTTATGGTATATAATTTTTCATTGTAAAAGACTCTCCTAAAACCTGCTATCTGAATCTGGACAGATCCTCATAGCACTAAACCTATGTTGAATAAATAGATACTTACATAGATTCAAAGATGATACAAGAAAATATCGAATTTCTATACTATTTCATGTAAGGATTTTTAATAAAGAGGATATGGTGGGTTTGGTAGTGACCCGATAACGGGTTGATATTAAATACAATGACTGCTATACCCATATGATACTATGGGAAATAGAGGACCAAAACCAAAGTTCATAGATATTGCTTGCCCCAATGATTCCTGTGCAGATATGGGTAAAGCGGGGCTTGGAAATATTATCGGTAACGGGACTTATCAAACAAAGAGCGGTGCGGTGCGAAAATACATTTGTAAATCCTGTGGCAAGGTGTTTTGCGATAGAACCAATACCGCGTTTTTTGATCTAAGAACCAAGGATGAAAAGGTTCTTATCGGGCTGAAAATGATCATCAAAGGCATCAGTCTAAGGTCAGTAGCTGAAATTCTGGATGTCAAGCTGGATACGGTCAGAGGATGGCTGTCAAAAGCAGCAGATCATAGCGAGGAAGTAAACAAAGTACTTCTCAAGGATCTCAATGTATCAAGAGTTGAACTCGATGAACTCTGGACATTTGTCAAAAAAAAACAGTTCCGAGAATGGAAGAATATGAAGATGATGGAACTTGGGTCTGGTTAAGTTATGCACCAGAATGTTGTTTGATAATCGCACATCATATTGGAGAACGAAAGCAAAAATCAGCAGATAAAATTATCAATACGACAAAGGAACGTCTTTCTTCACTACCACTTTTTTCTTCTGATGGATTGTATTTCTACAAACATGCTTTGTTGAAAGCCTATGGCTATCTTAAAAAATTCAAACACAATGGGAAAAGGGGACGCCCAAAAAAGCCAAAATGGATTCCGCATCTAGATTTGAAATATGGTCAAGTCATCAAACACCGAAAAGGTCGCCATCTGGTCAAAGTTGAAAAGAGAATCATATTTGGTAGAAATATCGACTTGAAAGATATTAGCACCAGTTTGTTGGAAAGACTAAATCTAACATTCAGACAAGATAATAATCGAATATCCAGAAAGACAATTGGATTCTCAAAAGAGCTGTTTGGACTTGACGATCAAATGATGTTGTATTGTGCGAATTTCAATTTTTGCAGACCCCACCTGTCATTGTCCTATGTTGATAATTCGGGTAAAAAGAAATTGAATTGTCCCGCCAAAGAATACGGGTTGATCAAGCACAATTGGTCATTGAAGGAATTGCTAACATTTCCTTATTATAAAACATCAACTAACTAAAGGGTCACTACCGTGGGTTTATTCTTGGATATATATCCTGATTGTTACCTCCAGATACGTTATAAGGTTCATCTCCTATACCATCGCCATCTTTATCTACTCCCATATAATCATCCCAATAATTACCAATCGAATTTATGTACCATCGGTTATTCTTAACATCGCGGGCGTTGCTTTCACTGTTTTGTTTGAACACATTATTGTATAGGATATTATTCTGTGCTCCACAGCATAGATATACTCCTCTTATGTTACCTATGAAATCATTCTTGAAAATCTTGTTTTTTGTTCCATCTGCAAAATGAATACCATTTTTATTATCTATTATGACATTAGAAGAAAACATATTTCCTTGTGATAAAGAATGCACACCTATGCCACATGCACTGTTTAAAGAGATATTATTTTTTGAAATATTGTTGTTATGTGAATAGATTAGAGTGATGCCCTCTTGGTTATTCGAAATTTTATTCTTATAAACATCATTGTTATTTGAATGAATGTGAAAATAAATACCCATATTAGTTCTTGAGATGATATTATTTGAAATCGTATTGTTGGATGAGTTGATATAAATTCCTATGATATCTGATGAAACATTAGTATTAGTTATTTCGAATCCCCTAATTGTACAGTTGTCTGCATTAACGTAGATAATATCAATGTGATCGGTTTTACAACTCTTTTTACATTTGATAATTGTGGTATTTCTATCCTCACCAATTAGATTAATCGATTTATTTATCACCAATGTTTCATAATATGTACCATTTTGGATATAAATCGTGTCTCCTTCATCCGCATCATTAATAGATTCTTGAATGCTTTTATAATCTTCATTCAAATTATTATCTATACATCCGCTAAAGGAAATAATTAGTAATGAAAATATTGTTATACCTGCAAATAAATTCTTTTCCATATTAAATTTCCTTAGTTACAAACATACAATTGTTTATAAAAATTCCTTTTTAACTAGATGGTACAAGACCAGTTTATTGTAGGAATAAAATAAAAAAAGAAGAGTTTTTAGTTAATCACTATAGTCTCATCAGATTATAAAAATTGGAAGTGATAAAATCAGTTCTAACAGTGGAAATCGCTCCATGAGTCTTTCTAGTATTTGGGCAAATAAGCTAATTGATCGCTTATTATACGGCATGCTAATTGGTAACGGATCAGACCAATCACTTATTAAACCACTAGTGTCTTTGGCTCTAACTTTGATTTCGTAAGCGCCCTCTTCCCCCCATGTATTTTTCGCTTCTACAGTTACATCTGAGTCATATGGGCCAACCCAACCAGAAGTAGTACCATCTCCCCAATCCCACTCATAGCGAACTTGATCCCCTTCAGGATCAACAGTTCTAGTCGAATAGGTGTACTCTATTCCTTTTTTACCTTGTAATTTACCTGTTGGTTTCTCAGGTTTATTTGGTTTGGTATTTCTTATGCTAACAGTAACTTGTGAAGTATCAGTATCATTTTTACCAATATTATCTATGACTTTGAGACCAATTGTATATGTACCTACTGTTTCCCATGATTTTGATACGGTAGATCCAGTGGCATCATCATATTCTCCATCGTTATCTAAATCCCAGTTGTATGTGTAAGGTGATTTACCTCCAGTTGCAGTACCCGTGAATTGAATGGTTTCCCCCATGTACCCACTGTAGGGCCCCCCTGCTTCAGCACTCAATGGATCAAGAATTTCAATTGCATATACTGTTGCAGTGTCTTCGCTATATTTTCTGCCTATTTGACATTCCTGCGCAGTAACATTTGCTCTATTGACATTTGTACCATTACTTATCACTTTTGCATCAAACTCAATAGAAATGCTTTCTCCATTTTCCAGTGTATCTGTCAGGAACCAGAATATTGCATCTCCAGATATTCCACTTTCTTCAGGATCAGCATTATATGCATATTCAAGACATTCTGGTAACGTATCAGCCACATTTATATTATATAGTATGTGGGTCCCATAATAAGAAACCGTGATATTGAATCTTACGGTATCGCCAATCTCAGCAGTTATACTCTCTTCCCATTGATCGCTTGATTCATTCCAAACCTTCTTCTCTAAAAGAGATGGTTCATATACATTCACTATTGCAGTATCCTGATCACACCATATTTCTCCACTGCATTCATCGGCAACAATATTTGCTACATTGATATTTATGCCATAGCTAATCACTTCTGCATCAAACTCGATAGAGTAACTTTGTCCATCTTGTAGAACTAATCCAGTAAGATTCCAAAATATTACATTGTCAGATATACCGCTTTCAACAGGATCAGCATTATTATCATATTTAAGACAATCTGGAAGGGTGTCAGTTATGTTTATGTTGTAAAGTACATTTTCCCCTACATAAGAAACCGTGATATTGAATCTTACGGTATCGCCAATCTCAGCAGTTATACTCTCTTCCCATTGATCGCTTGATTCATTCCAAACCTTTTTCTCTAAAAGAGGTTCTTCAAATTCGCAACCATATACAACAACAGTTGCAGTATCTTCATCATATATCTTCTCTTGACAATCGTATTCACCTGTCACATTAGCCAAATTTATGTACCCTCCACAGTCATCAACATCTGCACGGAAGGTAATAACAATGGATGTACCCGGTAACACATCTGTGAAATTCCAAAAGAGGCAGTTTCCAGATATCTCAGGTTCCTGATGATGACCATCCACATATGAAAAGTCTATATGATAAGAAAGACCTAACGGCAAAATATCTTTTACACTAATGTTAAGTGTTATTTCTCCAGTGTTATTCACATAGAGTTTAAAAACAACATAATCGTAGTTATTGATATCAAATGTGATATATTTTTCAAATTCACCGCAACAATCCCATCTGACAAACTTCGTAACATCTATACCAGGTTTGCAACCTCCATCGGTTATAATAACTGTTGCAGAATCACTGTCGCTAGCGGGATTCCCTTCGCCGTCTTCAGCAAGGGCTGTTACAGTGTCGGTTTCACTATCTCCAGCATTGCCCGTTACTGTTGCTTGGAAACTGCATGTATAGGTGTTACCAGCTGCAATTACCTGCGGTAGGAAACAATCTCCCATCCCATTGAGATCCCCATATATGTCATCAACAAGTGAAGTTAATGTAACAGTTTCAACTCCGGTGTTTTGAACTTCAACTGTGAAAGTAATCAGGCCACCAGGCTCAGCTATTTCTTCAGGACTTGCAGTTTTAGTTACCTCAATTGTTGGCATTGTTTCAGTTATTATAACTGTTGCCTCATCATGCCCCTCAAGAGGTTGATGGCAACATGTTTCCATAGCAGTAACGTCCACCGTATTATTTTCTCCATCGTTATCAGTAAAGTCAATAACAGTTGCTAAGAATTCTATATAAACAGTTCGTGGGGGTTTGCTTGGATATTGGTTTGTATCCCATAATTCTATGCCGTAGTCCCCAGTTAGATTCCATATTATAAAATTTCCAGAATTTTCGCTTTCTCCAGTAAAAGTATTATCGCCATGTACAATAACTGCACCTCCAGAATATTCAAGACAAGGTGGTAGGGTGTCGTTAACTAAAATTTTCGTAGCTTTATAGCCACAATCTTCATGGTATGTAATTGTGATATTAAACTGTACTATGTCAAAAATATCAGCATTTATTGTATCTACCCACGCAGTACCGCTCCATATTTTCTTATCAACTTCAATTGTTGACACTTCTGTAGTAGGTTTCATAGAGTTGTTTGGATAAAGATCGCCAACGGCGAATTCATCTTCACTACGCGGGATCATCGAGTTTGCAGCAAAACTAGAAATAACTATCAACAAAACCATTATTAGGCTTATTCCAACAATATTTTTCCTTTTCATATCAATTCGCTCCTATTTTATTCTCATTATGCAATCTTTCTGTATTATATACTTAATACCATATAATTTTTTTCTAATACTAATAATAATTATACCACCTTACTTAAAATACTTTACGGTTGGTGTACCAATTAATATATAAAAAAATTTATTATTATCTATAATTTGATACCAAAATTCTTAAAATCTTATTTATAGATTGAACCTAACTCGGGGAAATATTTTTCTAAGAACTCAACTATTAGATTCAACAATCCGACGTTATTATAGAATGGTATTCTAACAATCAACTGATAAGACCATTCACTTTCAGCTCTGTGTTCATCTCGAGTTTTAACCTTTATCTGGTATTTACCCAACTTGGACCAACTGTGTGACACATTTGCTGTTTCGCCAGATTCAAATGGACCAATCCAATCACTAAAAGTTTCATCTCCAAAATCCCATCTATAATATATCATGTCTCCATCTTCATCAGAAGAAGTTGTCTCAAAGTTATAATCTCTTCCAGTTCTTCCTATTGTCACTCCAGATGGCCTTGCTGGCTTTATTGGTGGATTATTTTCATTGCTGTAAAAAGATAGAGTTGGATCACCAAGTAGATTTAACTGATAATAACACCAGCGAATATATGGATAATTTATTTGGTAAAGTATATCTTCCTTCGAATCTTGGTTTGCTTTGCCAATTTCAGTAATGCCTTCTCCAAATACAGCATCCCAGAATTCTCTTTGGAAACGCTGTGAAGCGCCATTAGTGCTGCCCATGGATGCCCATCCATACCTAGCATTCCAAATGCCAGCAAATGCCCCATATTCTGTTTTCACATTTAAATACTCTGCAATACAATCCTCGTTGTCAAATCCTCCGGAGTTGCATCCTTGAGAATAAACAAAAAAAGGTTCATTATTTGAGAGAGAGAGAATGTCATCTTTATACATTTTCATAGTATATCCATAGGATGAATGCCCAATATGATTTATTATGTGTGCTCCACTGTTTATTTTATCTATAATCTCAGATGTTGCCCAACCTTGATCAGGCAAATCGCGATCGTATAAGGTATCAATGGTATATTTGCCCAGAGGAAAACCTGTAGTGCTATACATATTGACACTTGATTCATTGATAATTTCGTCCAAATAATCGCCACCCCAAGTAACCGGTTCAGAAAATAGTTTCTCCCCAACCATTAAAGATGTTTTATTAAATTGGCCACCAAATTCTATATATGTCTTAGTCTTATCAACAAAGTGTTCTATCTCAGTAGCATCACCAACACATGCTCTTCCAATATAAATTTCTGCAACTAGATCTATATCCCCGCCATTCTCACCATCAGTGGATTCACCCCAACGTTCATCGCCATCAAAGTTAAATGTTCCGTCAAGACATGAATAATAGAGATCTGAAGGCCCATAAAAGTCCCTACTATTATAAGTTCCAAAATAGAGATTTTTCGCAGGGATAATATCAGCATCTCCACCTAGTAGAACATACTCAATTCCACTATTTATATATTCATTTTTAATAAATTCTCTAATATCCTCTGCTGTAACACTTCCCGGAAAAAAAGATATGTCCCCTAGTGTTTTAATCTCTGTTTTGATACCCTCCGCGTTATGGGAATCTTTCAAAGGTTCAAAATCCCCCTTAAATTCATCAATAGTTAATATTAGAAGATCATAATCATTTGGTGAAAAGGAATTTATTAATTTTTTGGTATAGGGAGCAATAGACAACGGATTGTCAATTTTTTTTGACAATTCGATCCCATCATTTTTTGTATTTCTGAACAATGGATTTATCTGATTTTTTTCAACAGTTTTTATTGATATTGTCATTTCCTTGAAGTAATAAAGTTTTCCAGTATTAGGTATATATTGGACTGGATATAACATCATAACAAGGATTTCATGCCCTCTAAAACTATAAGTTCCAATTTCAGAAAACAATTTTCCAGGAAATGGGTAATTAGAGCTGTAAATCGATTCATTCCGAACTGAATTTGAAAATAACTCTATATCTGATAATTTAGCAGGTTTTCCAACCGGTTCAACAATGAAATCTGAGGCTAAAAAAATCTTTTCACCAGGAATTACATTAATTTCTTTGACTTTCAATTCTGGAGGTAAAAGAAGTCGTACCTCGTGCACCGGTAAATTCGGCTCTCCAGGATTACCTATTCCTGAAGAATTTGGCATTATTATTTTGTTATAAACATTATCATCTATTACCACTTGGCTCATATAAGGTAAATCAAAAGAATATTTTCTTGTAATTTGTTGTTCACAATCACAGCTATCATTGTTATCTGCAGATACAAAACTAGAGAACGTCATGGCTACCAGTAGTATAGTAACAAAAAATATTTCAAAGTAAAAAATAAATTTTTTATTACCATTTTTCATATTTTACTCCCATTATGCTAATCTGAATATTTATTTCTTGCAGATATATATTAAATAATGAATTTCAAGATATATAAATATATCGGATAGGCTCTCTGTCTCCCCCAGCAAAAACAGTAATTCTGCGTGTTAGTCGCCGTGGCTTTCCTCTAAGTAGAAACATCATCTATCGGCGTTTTTGATCTTAAATCTTGATATAATCTACTCCTAGAAAGCAAATCATAGTAATTCTGTTAAAAATTTTATCTAGTCCCATAATTTTAATTGATAATTTTAAGTTTATCTATAATCTAGTAAGAGGATAAATTTTTTTATTATCGGGCGAATCATATTGAAAATTCCCACCAATGGATGTTCCTATCCTTTCAAGTATAAGTGTTTTTTCATCATTTTCCAATGTTATTGTAAATTTTGTATATACCCAGTCATCATCTATAATTCTATAACAAAGATCATTGTTATCAAACCAGTAGTCGAATTCAAATGATCTATTAGTAATGTTTAAAATATCATTTTCATAAAATGTCCAAATATTTCCATTGAGGTCATTTTTCCAAGAGCCCATTATTTTTATTTTTTGATAATTATTACTATTATTACTATTATCTGGGTTGTAGATCAGAAAAAATGCAATGAAAGTTATAATTATAAGTATAGATACGCCAATTATAATTTTTGATTTATATTTCATTGAATGTCACCACTCATGATTTATCAAGGTTAATATTAGTTCATGATACATTGATAGTTTTTTTATACTGAATTATATTAGGTGATATTTAAGTTCTTCTCAGATGTTCAGTAGATGAGCTTATTCATTTAGCTCGTCTGAAATTATTCCTATTTCAATCCAAATTCAGACTTGAGATGTGAGATCTATGGCGATAAAAAGAATACTTTTTGGATTGA